>Ga0315288_10001567_pt1 | contig 29513 bp, 28 predicted proteins | sample YL17G11_20_MG_FD_203454 | JGI IMG/M metagenome (GOLD analysis project Ga0315288, IMG submission 203454) | Sediment microbial communities from Yellowstone Lake, YNP, Wyoming, USA - YL17G11_20 | ecosystem: Environmental > Aquatic > Freshwater > Lake > Sediment | place: USA: Wyoming | collected... | reverse complement strand
TTGCCTGCGCTTTCCTCCTCTTTGCCAGGCAAGTGGCCGACGGAGCTGGAGCTAGTATAAAAGCACGGTTTTTGCCCCCATCCACTCCCAGCATCAGCGATCTCTTCGGCGCCTTCTTCACTCCTCCGGTTTTGTGGTGGACGCTCTTGCTCACCGCGCTGTATATCTATAGCGTAGTTGACGCCGCCCTTGTAGCCGTCCATTCGGTCTCAGAGGAAACTGATCTAATCTGAAATAATCAAGGCGGAGATATGATCTCCGCCTTGATCGCGGCCAGAACAAATTTGCCGGGAAAAGCCTACTTATTTTTGCCTTTACCCGGATTGATTACTCGTAATGTCGTACTCCCAATAAAGCTCGCTCCATCTACCATGTCGCCGGTTATTGTGATAGTGTTCGTGCCGGGCGTAAGCAAAGCTTGCGTCGCCGAGCGGCTGAATTTTATCATCAGCTCGCGAATCCCGTCTCCGCTGTGATCGCCGAATGAGTAGGGGCGCGGAGCGGCCGGCACAATGCCGTTCAGAAGCAGGCTGGAGCGCATTATATTTCTCGGATCTAAGCCTGCCGGCAACTGTATAAATGCGGTTATCCAGCGGCCTTTGCTGCGCAGGTTGAGGGTGTTGGGCGAAATAGCTATCGTCGCAGGCACGGCAATATCCACGCTGAAGGAACCCGTGTCGTCGGCAGGAACAGAATCGCCAACTCCAAATACGATGGGCCCAGCCGCAACATTTGCCAGGAATGAATACTCGTTTAGGGAACTGTAAGCCGGCGCGCCACTCCAATCCGGGATAGAGAATTGTGCGGCCGCGCCGTTGATCCACAAAATGCCGCTATCCGGCGCCGTGTTTGGATCCGGATAAAAAGGAGTTATTGGGACGCCGGCCGCGTCGGTGAAGACATAGAAGGCGTCATTCAGCGGTCCCGGAGTGGAAATACTTCCCGTTCCGCTCACGGTAATCCAAACATCACTCGAATAGGCCAGGGTAGTGGTTGCCGCCGAGGTGCCTCCAGTGAATGGCACCACAACGGTCTCGGCGAAGAGCGGGGAAGCAAGGGCGAATACCAGCGCGAGGGCCAAAAGGCCCATCAGAATTCCAGACGACTTGAATCTCATTTGTACTTCCTCCTGTGCAGTCTCTCTGCAAATTTTTTGGCGGGGAAATGCCTCAAGGCATTGTTTGTGCGGGTGGCTTACGCCAAGCTACTCTATAATAAATATACCACAGTGCTTTAGTATGCAGTTTATGTAAAGAGGGCATTATCCATCATTTGTTCAGGAATTGCCACAATGGGGGAGAGCAAAAAGCGCCAGTTTTGTTGGTCAGCCTAGATATGTGCAATCTTCGGTTCTTACGTCCTATAATATATCTTATGTAACATTTAAGCAAATCTCGAAAAGAGCTTTGAGGATTCCGAAGGCGGGACTCTCGCAAAATGCCTTTATCCTTTCATAACGCCAATAGGCCTCATGCGCGCGACGCGGCGGGATAATCCTGCCACCTCGCAGACTTCCACCACGGTATCAACATCCTTATAAGCTTCCGGCATCTCTTCCGCCAATATTGCGCGGCTTTGCGCCTCGACATAAATTCCTTTCTCAGCAAGCTCCTGGGCGATATTTCGCCCTTTGGCGGATTTTATCGCCGCCGAGCGAGACAGCCTTCGGCCGGCGCCATGACAAGTCGAGCCCCAGGATTCCTTCATGGCCTGTTCGGTGCCGACCAGCAGATATGAATGGCGGCCCATATCGCCAGGCACGAGCACCGGCTGACCTACAGCTTTGTAATCCTTTGGGATTTCGGGATGCCCGGCCGGAAATGCTCTCGTGGCGCCCTTGCGATGTACGCAAAGTAAGCGATATTTGCCCTCTACTTCATGCTCTTCGAGTTTTGCGATATTATGCGCCACATCATAGACCTGCCGCATGCCAAGCTGCTGGGCGCCGGTTTTGAAGATTCGCTCAAAAGCTTCGCGCGTCCAATGCGCGATACATTGACGATTGCACCAGGCGTAATTTGCCGCGGCGCGCATGCCGCCCAAATAGCGCTGCGCTTCTTCGCTTTCTATGGGGGCGCACGCTAATTGCCGATCCGGCAGCTTTAACCCATATTTTTGCACTGCCTTCTGCATTAAAATAAGAGAATCATCACATATTTGATAGCCGAATCCTCTCGAACCGGTGTGGATCATCACCGTTATTTGCCCCGGCTCGGTGAGGCCGAAGACGCGCGCTACTTTTTCATCATAGATTGTATCAACCACCTGCACTTCCAGAAAGTGATTGCCTGCTCCCAGTGTTCCGAGTTGGGGCCTCCCCCGCTCCAACGCTCTCGGCGACACCTGCTCATAGTCAGCCCCTTCCAGGCAGCCCCGGCTTTCGGTATGCTCCAGGTCCTCTTTCCATCCATACCCTTGTCTGACCGCCCAGGCTGCGCCTTTTTCCAGCACTCCCCTCATCTCATGCTCATCCACGCGAATGCGGCCCTTCGAGCCAACGCCGGAAGGGATATCTCGAAATAATTGATGGATCAGCTCCTTAATGCGAGGCTGCACTTCCGCTTGCGTCAAGTCGGTGCGCAAAAGCCGCACTCCGCAATTTATGTCATAGCCTACGCCTCCGGGCGAAACCACGCCTTCGCCGGCGTCCATAGCTGCCACGCCGCCAATGCAAAACCCATAGCCATAATGAATATCCGGCATAGCCAGGGAATTGCCGACGATTCCCGGCAGGCAGGCGACATTCGCCACCTGTTCGGGGGACTGATCATTGGCAATATCCGCAATCATTTCTTCGGAAGCGTAAATAATGCCGTCGGCCCGCATCTCTTCTTTATAAGAGCGCGGAATGCGCCAACGCGCCGCATCCATTCTTTCCAATTGTCCATGCCAATTCTGACTCATTTCGATCACCCCATAAAGGTCAAGTCTTTCCTTTTGGGAAGTCCCTCAAAAGGAATCCACCTTATAATGCTTTTGAAATTACCTCTAATATATTATATAATAAGCTTTTTCCGCTCTAAAGGGGCAGGAATTTTTGGGTGATTTGAAAGGAAAGCGACCAACCATGAAATGTTCCCTTCCCGCAAAACGAGAAATACTTGCCAGCCTGGTGGCAATGTCAAGGAATCTGGGCGCCAATAAGGATTATGTAATTTACGCGGAAGGCAACACCTCCGCGCGTTGTGACGACCGGAGCTTTTTCGTCAAAGCCAGCGGCGCCGGCCTGGACAAGATAGCAGTCGCCGGATTCGTAGAGGTTTATTTTGAACCGCTGCTGGCCGTGCTAAATAGCGCCAAGCAGGGCGACGAGATTATTGCGCAGACTTTTAAGGCCGCAAAAGTGGATAAAAAAACGACCACGCGTCCCTCAATCGAAACGCTCTTTCATGCTTTTCTGCTTACTTTGCCCGGGGTAAATTTTGTCGGCCATATTCATCCGACCGCGGTCAATTCGCTGCTCTGTTCGGTGCGCAGCAGGGAGGTTTTTCGGGGCCATATCTTCCCTGAGGAGATCGTCATCTGCGGCCCTGAGCCGGTCTTTGTTCCCTATGGCGATCCCGGGCTGGCGCTTGCCAGGCAGATCAAGAAACAAGTGAATGCTTATATGAAAAAGTGGTGCGTCCCACCCAAGATGCTGTTGATGGAAAACCACGGCCTGGTGGCGCTTGGCGAGACTACCAGAGAGGTGGAGTCAATTTGTGACATGGCGGATAAGGTCGCCCGCGTAATGCTCGGCGCGCTGGCCATTGGCGAAATTCGCTACCTGCCGCAAAAAGAGGTGGACCGGCTTTGCAGCCGCCCGGATGAGATTTTGCGGCAGCAACAGATACGCGGGAAGTAGCTTTCTGCGCAAATGAATAGTCAAGAAAGGTTGCATCATATATGTCACAAAGATTTGTCAAACTTCAGGTAGGCGTAAACGGGGCATTTTTAACGCGGCGCTGGGAAGAGCCGGATAATTTCATGCGGCTAACGCGGGAAGCCGGCTATCGCGTGCATTCATTTTGCGCGGATACTTTAGATCCGTTTTTCAGCGGAGACCGCGCCTATCAGTTGAAGACCGCTGAGACGATACGCGCGGCCGCGCTGCAATATGGAGTTACCATCTGCGATATCTATACCGGCGTCGCCACCCATCGTTTCCACGGTCTTTCGCATAGCAATCCTGTGGTTCGGGCGCGCATGAAAGAGTGGATGGAGGCCTGCATGGATATTGCCGCGGCCATGGGCGTCGCCAGAATCGGCGGTCATGTGGACGCTTTTTCAGTGGAAGTTTTGGCCGATAAGGAACGCACCGAGCACGCCTGGAAGCGCATAATCGAGACTTTCCGCGCCCTTACCGTAACCGCCAAGGAGAAGGGCCTGGAAGCTCTCTATAATGAGCAGATGTATATCCCAAGCGAAAAACCCTGGACCTTGGACGAGGCGGAACGCTTTCTGCTGGAAGTGAATAAGGATAGTAAGGGTGTTCCCGCCAGGATGACACTGGATGTGGGCCATATGGCCGGTATGTATTACGGATTGGAGGGCAAGGATCTCGATTATCGCGAATGGCTGCGAAGATATGCCGCAACTTCCGAGGTAATACATATCCAACAGACCACTCCGGATGCCTCCCATCACTGGCCTTTCACCGCGGATTATAACCGCCGTGGGCATGTTCAGATACCCGAAGTGTTGGAAAATATCGAAAAATCACATGCTGAATTTGCCGCTTCGCCGCTCGCAGAAGTAATGCAGCCCGTAACTCAGACCTGGTTGGTGGTGGAATACATCCCCGGATCAACGCTCACGGAAGAGCGAATCCTTGCGGATCTTGCCGCAACCTCGGAATATCTCTTGAAATTTATTCCTGAGGAGGGTCTGGAGTTGGCCTTTTAAGCGGGCGGCGATTAGTATCTCACGATTGAAATTCTGCGCAAAACGCGCAGAAAATGAAAAGAACCTATCTGAATTTCAATCGTGAGATACCGAGCTGAACCCTCCCAGACTCTCAATTATTGGAGCGGCTGGAGAGATTTTCAGCCTTCCTTTATGGTTCCGGCTGTGCCGGATTAGGGGTGTTGCTGAGCTATGGATTGAGCTTTACCGATGATCACTCTGGCTTGGCCGGTGGCATTTCGCAGCTTGGCGGTGATGGCGCCCTCCCCAGGAATTTGTGACGCGCGAAAATATCCCCGGTAATCTATGGCGCCTATCTCCGGCGAACATGACCACACCGGTTGAAAGAGCGGAGAAGGTATGCTGCTGCCGTCAGAGGCCTTGCCCTCCGCGATAAATTGCTGAACCTGTCCGGCCTGCAAATGAATCACTTGCGGCATGACCTCCAGCGCAGTCGGCAAGGGATAGACGTTAATCTCTGTGCTGGCCTCGCTATTTCCAATTTTTGCGGTAATTACTACTTTGGTTGTTATATCCGGCTTTTCAACCATTGAGAAGACGCCTTCCGAATCAATCCTCCCGATAGGCGGCGAAATATTCCATTGGGCTTCCTGGGGTTTCACTTCACACGATTTATAATATTGGTCGAGCGCATGCAGCGCCAATTGCGTTTGTCCGCCGGCAAGCATCACCGAGTTTGCCGCCTCCAAGTTTAGCGTTGTGGGAATGCCTGCGGGCGCGCTGGAAAGCAGCAAAAGAGCATTGGCCAGCAGCCTTTCCCTGCCATCCGAAGGAGAGTTTGCCACTCGCCCTTTGATGAGCATTTCCGTGGAGCCGCCGCCATCCAGATTCAGGGCTTCTTTGCATCCCAGATCCAGCATCAGCCAGGCGAGTTCATCCAGGGTCATGCCCTCGCTTCGCCCCGGCTGGCGGCCGTCAACGGTTACCAAAAAAAGGCTCTTATCAGAGAAGCCTACTGCGCTGCGAGGATGACGGCTGTTGGCAAATGACGGAGCAAATGCGCCATCTTGCCATTCTACGGAGACCTTGCCCTCGCGGACAATGCGCGGCCCTCCACCAATAGCCTCGATGATCTCCCCCAGTTGTGGAGTCATGCTGAATGAGAGCGTTAGCTCTTCACCCAATTCAAGGTTTTTAAGGAACCAGGCCGATACCCCGCTGCCGGACAGCACCAACTCACCCGGCGGTATCTGGGTATCTCCGCTGTTGCGTATCTCCATGACCCGCGCCTTTAGCTCGCAATTAGGAGTGATGCGCGAATTACCAATATTAATGATTAGCTCCACCCCATTATCATCAGTGCCTGTGGAAGCACCGAATCTTGGTGTATAAATAATCAGTTTCTGATTTTCTCTTGGTTCATTGAGACCGTGAATAGTATGCCGGAGGCCTTTTGACGAGATCGCCCAAGTCGTGATATTCATGCTCGATATGTGCACTTGGCGGTCGGCGGTTATGAGAAAGTTTGCGCGGCCGCGATAGGGGAATGAGATTAGCTCTCCGCGCGATATCTGCAGCCCAAAAGGATCTCCCGCATAGGCATCCGGCTCGCGGCGGAAAAAATCCCCGTTTATGCCCGCAACTACTTGGTCTGACTTAATGGAGATCGAATCAGCCATTTTCGAGAGGGTTGAGTTTCCCCTTACCATCCCGTCGGATAATACCGCAGCAAGAGATAGCGAGTTGTCTTTGAGGTTTGCCTGAATGACATTGATTTCCCAAGGCCCCTTTTCCCGACGGATAAAGGTATGGGTTACCCCCATAGTGACGGGGCGTTCACTTCGCCAATCCGCCCTTGCTGTTGAGAATAGGAGAAGAACGATAAAAAGGCTGCTTGCTAAAATACCTGCAGAAGCTTTACTGTGTCGCATAATCCAACTCTGGTTCTAAAACATTGCTGTGTAACTTACAACATACCATATGAGGCTGCAAAAATACCAGCCAAATTGTAAGTCGTCGTTAAGTTGCCCTATGTAATGAGCGCTCCTCCCCTACTCCATTAGAAGCTATTTCATAACTTCTCTGAGAAGGTTATGAAATGCGCTCAAGACACAGCATTGGCGCTTTTGTTGATGATGTGGACGGCGCTTGGGTCGAAAGAGAGATAGAGCTCTTGCCCGATGGTCAAAGCGAGAGCTTCGCTTTGTTTGCGGGCGCAAAGAGCCGTAAAATTGACTTTTGCAGGCGAATTTTCCGAACCTTTGACGGCCGCCAGCGCGCTCAGGTCCACACGGATCAGCGCGCCCTTATCCATAACGAAATTCACTTTCCCGCGAAAGACATTCATCTTGGGTTGCGTGGGCGGCGCAATAGACAACTCGATATTCTCAGGTCGAACTATAATGGAGGCCTCTCCGCTTACCTTGCAAGTGGAATAGACGGCGGCATTTTCCAGTTCCACACGCGTCAGGGACCCCTCCGGCAAGGCTTTGCCGGCAAGGACATTTTGACAGCGGACGAAGCCGGCTACGAACTCATTCTTAGGCTGAGACATCACTATGGCCGGAGGTCCGATTTGCTCGATACGGCCCGCATTCATGATGGCAATGCGGTCCGCCAGGGCCAGCGTCTCCTCGAAGGAATGAGAGATGTGGACGGTGGTGGTGCCAAACTCCTCATGCACGCGCCGCAGCTCACCGCAGATATTCTCGCGGGTTTGCTCGTCCAAGGCCGACAGCGGTTCATCCAAGAGCAGCACTTTGGGTTCAATCGCCAGCGCGCGCGCCAAGCCTGCTCGCTGGCATTCGCCCCCGCTCAAATGAATCACATCTCGTTCGAGCAAATGAGTTATGCCCAGGATAGAAGCCAACTCTGTCACCCTTGCAGTTATGAAACTATTCGGTCTTCTTGCCAGCTTCATGCCGAAGGCGATGTTTTTCCTAACCGACAGGTGAGGAAAAAGTGCATAATCTTGAGGCAGATAGCCGATGCGCCTGTCTTCCGGCCGGAATTTAGTAACATTCGTCCCGGCAATCCAAACTTCGCCCTTATCCGGCCGCAGCAAGCCGGCAATGCTCTCGATTATCAAGGTCTTGCCCGCGCCAGTTGGCCCGAGGACGACAAAGTATTCTCCCTGTTTAATTTCCAAGTTCACATTTATCAGGGAAAATTCGCCTAGTTTTAGATTCAGATCGCGTATAGATATCAAGACTATCCCCCTGCGGTTGGCAGGAGTATGGAAACTACATCTCCCGACTTGATAACATTCTGCAAATCGCGATCTGCCGGTTGATCGTTGATGAGCAGCATGACGCTCTGCCAGGCATTGCCTTCATTGTCAAAGAGAAAGCCCTTGGCCTTCTCCCCGTAGCTTTCTGCAAATTGCTTTAGCAGATCCTTGAGCGTTACATTGTCCTGCTCAACCTGCACTTCTTTTTTCCCCACCAGTTCTCGCAAACTGGCAAACAACCTTAACGTAATCATCTTCGTCCTCCTTAAGATGTGTGGATTACCAGATATAACCGCGTCCCCCCAGACGTTTGAAGATTAAAAGTGCGCCGGCCGCGATCGCAACCAGCGTCATAGTTGCGGCGGCCATCATATCCAAATCGCCGGACTGCATATTCAAAAAGATGGCCGTCGGCAGCACTAAAGTTCTTCCTGCCGTTGCGCCGGCGAACACAATGATAGGTCCAAATTCTCCGACAGCACGCGCCCAAGTCATAATTGCCGCGGCGATAGTTCCGTTTTTGGCCAAAGGTAGAGTAACCTTGAGAAAAGCGCCGCTGGCGGAGCAGCCCAAGGTGCGGGCGACTTGCTCATACCGCGGCGTCAAAGAATCGAAGGTCGCCTTCATGCAGCGAATAGTAAAACCGGCCGCGATCATGAATTGGGCAATAATGATTGCTCGCCATGTGTAAACGACCGTTATATTGTGATCTTGCAGAAATGCGCCGATTGGCGAATTAAAAGGGCTAAAGAAGATTTGCAGGCAAATTCCCATGATTAGCGGAGGCAGGACGATTGGCAAGTCCAAGATCGTGTCCAATATTCCTATTCCCGGGATCTTAAATCGGGAAAGGGCATAAGCCGCAGGAACAGCAACTATAATTGCCAGAATAGTTGTGGCGGTTGAGGTCTGCAAGCTCAATTTCAAGGCCGCGTAGAGAGTCGGATCACGCAAGACTTTGAGGTATCCCTGGAATCCGGCATAGCGGGCCGTAAAGAGCAATATTAGCAAGACGATAAGAAGATAGAAAATCAGCAGGCCGCTGCTCAATGACTTGAAGAGAACTTCATTTACCGCGCTGGCCCTGGATCCCTGCGCCTTAGCTTCGACTGCCACTTTTCGCTCCTTTGAAGAATTGCGATTCCGGAGTCAGGCTGTAGCCATGCTTTTTGAAGATGGCCTTTCCCTCATCCGAAGCAACAAATTCCTGGAACTGACTTGCCGCATCAGGATCCTTAGAAAAGGTCAACTTTGCCAGCGGCACAGTGCTGACAGCATTATACTTTTGATCTATCTGAACAATATCAACATCCTTTGGATACCAGGAAGCAACCGCATCCCAAACAATGGCCGCATCCAAATGTCCCAGGGCAATGCCGGTGCAAAGCTCGGGGATTGTAGAAGCCTTCAAGGTAACATTGTCCATTACCTGCTTTATCAGCCCGGCCTTCTCCAAAACCAATATCGCCTGCTTGCCAACCGCGGTGGCATGGGGCTCGCCTATACCTACCCGAAGGTCCTTGCGGGCGAGATCCCGCAGGTCTTTCACATGCTTGGGGTTGCCCTTGGCCACGGCAATAACCGGAATAATATAGGCAATCCTTACCGTCTTTGCCAGGTAGCCTTTCTTTTGCGCTTGATCCAGGTAATACTGTTCCCCCGGCATATAGCAATCTCCCTGCCGGGAATTGTCAATTTGCGCCAGCAGGCAGGGAGAGCCGGCATAGGTGTAGTCAACCTTTATGCCGCTCTTTTGGGCAAAAACATTGCCGATCTCATCCATTGGCTTTCTCATGCCGGCGCCAACCAATACAAATATGGAGCGCCCGGTTGATACGGCCGGTTTGATTGTAACATTGGTTACTAGGTTGCTGTTCCCCCCCGCCGCGCCCGCCCTCGCATCGGCTTTATTGGTGGAAGATTTGGCGGCATTGGAGGACTTTGCTGTCTTTGTGCTTGTCTTGCCGCAGCCGGCCAACGTCGCCAGCAACAGCGCCAAGAGTGCAATCAGAAGCCATAACCATTTGCGCATAATTTTTCTCCCATTAGCGGTAGATTTTAATTGCCGTAGCCTTCAGTGAAGCAAAGACTTTGCTGCCTTCATGGAGCCCCAGCGTATCCAGCGAGGCCGCGGTAACCTCGGCCACTAAGGGCAGCGAGGAATTCAGGCTTATCCTGACCCGGTCTCCCAGGTGAACGATCTCTTTAACCCGCGATTCGAACACATTCAAGGCCGAACCCACAGGTGAAGCTGTGCTTAATACCACATCACTGGGATAGAAACTCAAGAGCGCGTCGCCCATCTCTTCGGTGGCGGCATAAACGACATTCTCCCCTATCTTTACGGCCGCCAGTCCTTGCCGGCGCAGGCTGGAAATGGTTCCTTCAAAGAAGTTCGCGCCGATCAATTCCGCCACGAATTTGCTGCGAGGATGCGCCAGCAACTGATACTTATCTCCAATCTGCGCCATCTGTCCCTTATCCAACACGCAGATGGTGTCTCCGCAAGTAAGCGCATCCACATGGTCATGCGTAACCATGATGGCCATGCGATTTACCCGCTTCAACAGGCTTCGCAGTTCTCCCCTCAGACTTGCCCGGGTCTGCGCATCCAGCGAGCCCATGGGCTCGTCAAGCAGCAGCAATTGGGTATCCAGCGCAATCGCCCTCGCCAGGGCAACCCGCTGCTTCTCGCCTCCGGATAATTGAGTGGTCTTCCTTTGCGCAAAGGCCGCCAGTCCCACCATCTCCAAGGCCCATTGCACGCGTTCCCGCGCCTCGTCCTTTGCCATCTTGTGGCAATTCAGGCCATAAGCGACATTTTCGGCTACACTCAGATGTGGAAAAAGTGCGAAGTCCTGAAAGACATAACCGATATTGCGCTTTTCCGCCGGCACATCAACCGCCGTTTGGGAATCGAAAAGCACCTTGTCTTCCAGGATAATGCTTCCCTCCTGCGGCTTAAGAATGCCGGCGAGAAGATTTAACGTAGTAGTCTTGCCGCAGCCGGAGGGGCCAATAATCACCAGCGTCTCTCCGCGCTGAATCTGAAAAGCCAACGAGAGATTAAAGTCGCGCAAGGTCCTTTTTAATTCAACAGCAAGCATCTCAATCCAACCTGCAAAACGGCCCTAATTGCGGTCTGCCCTTGGGCCGCTTTCATCCGCCAAATTATCCAAGCTGATACTGATTAAATCATACCTATCGCATGTGAACTGACTATGAACAGCAGAGGACGGAACGGGGAACATCAATCAAACAGTCGGCCTCCAGGCAAAAGAGAATAGCATCGGATTCTTCTACTTTCTACTCTCTCCGGTTTGAGCTATTCCATAGCTCAAACTGGTACCTCTGGCAGGAAGGGCCTGTAATTACCCGCCACACCTGGGACAGCCACCCGCGAAGGCCGAGCCGGCCGCGGAAAATCATCCCTTTTGAGCAGGCCTTACTGCAAAAGCGGGACAAATGCAGGGGGTGGCAGTCCCGAAGGGAGAATTTTGTCTGAGAAGCATAAGTCCTGGATTAATCCGCATTGTTCCGAAGAGATTCTTCGCGAGGCTCAGGATGACTTGTTGTTTTCGAGAATACCCGGTAAATAAGTTCTTCACAAAGACTCCGCGTATAAATCAAAGCAAACAAAACGGTCATTCTGAGCGCAGCGAAGAATCTCTATCTTTAAACCATTCGCGGCTTAAGTCATCCGCCACCTATGGCGGCGGACTCGCTCGGAATGACATGTTATTTGCTTTTTGCGAGTTGTTACAGGCTGAACCGTAGATCATAGATCCTGGATTGTCTTTTGCGTTGTCTTCGTCCCGCGCGCCAGCACGATGCGGCCGGTGCACAGCAGTTCCTTAATGCCGAACTGCCGGTATAAAGCGTGCGCGATTTAAAGGTGTTTCTCCAGTTTGAGCTATTTCATAGCTCAAACTGGTACCCCTGGCAGGATTCGAATGGCTAGGCCTCGCTTTGCGAGGCCGCCACGGCGGCTCCGACAGAGTCGGAGTCTAGCCGCCTGCTGCAAGGCGCTTTTTCTCTTTACCTCCAGTCGGAGTACATTTCAGGGACCATTCTCGTTTCCGAGCATCACTCAAGATCTCAAAAGACTCTATATGCGCAAGCACAAACGGACGATAGGCTTGAGTTGATTTATTACGGCCGAGATTGTGATCTCGTAAGCGTCTGTTCAAATCTCGTGTTGTTCCAACGTAGATAAAGCTCTTTGAGATGCTGCGTAGTATGTAAAGATAATACATAAGGTGTTTCTCCAGTTTGAGCTATTTCATAGCTCAAACTGGTACCCCTGGCAGGATTCGAACCTGCGTTTCAGGCTCCGGAGGCCTGCGCCTTATCCACTTGGCCACAGGGGCACGCGCTTGGATTATAGTTACCTGCACTCGGAGTGTCAATTTTCGTATAAAATGAAAAGAAAGTTCATTCCAGGCGACTTATGGGTTATAATAGGAGATATCCAACTTGCCACTGATATATCAAAAAAACATGACTCGCAATAACTCGACGCATATTTACCGATTTTGCCTGCTGCTGACGGCAATTTGCCTGCTCGGCAAAAATGTTTCAGGCCAGGGGAAGATGTTCTTAGAGGAGAAGGTGCCTTTTGACTGCGCGGTGCAGGTGGCCAATCAAGTCTGCACCGCGGCAGTTCGCAGAGGCGCCTTGCCCGACACTTTCCAATTCGGCCTAAGCAACGGAAATTCCATGAGTATTTCCGCCGCTCAAGCTTTGGGTCTGCTGGCGGAAGCCGGCGAAGCGATTAGAAAAGGAACCTCTTCCGAACTGGCTCTTTGCAGCGCGAAAGTGGGCGCTCCGGTATCTACTACCGGCAAATCTTCAGGCGCTTCTGCGCGGTCCCTTGCGACCGGCGATCTGCTGACTGAATGTAGCGTTCTCCTGGATTTTACGGAGGCTCTGGGCGCGCTTCCCAGCGCGATCTGGGTTTCCGGCAAGAAGCTTTCGATGCCCGAATTCCTAACGGCTATTGCCACCGCTATCCAATATCTTTCTCGCTCCGGAAAGCTGCCGGATCAGGTTGAGATTATCCCGTGTTCTCCCCCTGCTTCCTGGCAGCCCGCACAAGCGGCCGCCGATTATTCTCCGTCAGCGGTCCCCACCTATCAAATGACCACGAAGGCCTCCTCCCCCACCCTCAAGCTTTCTCATAAGGACGGCGCCAAGCTCTCCGGCAAAATTAATATCGTCGCAACACTCAAATCCGCTGCCACGGAAACCGTCGTGGTCTCCTTCCTGCTTGACGGCCAACTAAAAACGCTTACCAACTGGGCGCCGTATTCTTTTCAATTGGATACCGACGCTATTGCCCCGGGCAAGCATCGCCTGGCGGCTATGGCGGAAGATGCCTCCGGCAAAATTCTGGCAAGTAAGGAGATAACTATCATAGTAAAGCCAAGGCAGGAATTGGCGGAAACAAAGCGCAGCTCTCCGAAGGATTAGGATGGTGCGCGGCTGTGAGATCAACACTAGAGAAATGACATACATGCACTTCGCTATGTATCACGCTCAACGTTCAACGCATATCGCTGAACGCTAAAACATTTCCCCTTTATTTTTCAAAAAATAAAGGGGAAATGTTTAGTCCTGCCAACCGAATTGCCCCAATAGCGGAACAAAAACACATCCGCAAATCAGTTTCTCCTCTCTGCCTTGCGCGCGTTTCGTATAGAGGGTCAGCATTTGGGAGAAACGAGAGCCGACCGGCGCCACCAGTCTTCCGCCCACGGCGAGTTGTTCCATCCAGGGAGCCGCAAGTTCAGGCGTGGCCGCGGCAACAAGCATGGCGTCAAAGGGCGCGGCTTCAGGCCAACCCAAAGTGCCATCTCCAGCCCGAAATTGAACATTCCTATAGCCTAATCGCGTCAGCCGCTCTTTCGCCGAGGTCAAAAGCCCCTCAATACGCTCTATGGTAAAGACTTCCTTCGACAATTCAGCGAGAATGGCTGTTTGATAACCGGAACCGGTTCCTATCTCCAGCACTCTTTCCGAACCGGTGAGCGCCAGGGATTGGGTCATCATTGCCACCATGTAGGGCTGGGAAATAGTCTGGCCATAGCCGATTGGCAGCGGATCGTCAAAATAGGCCCGCTCGATTTCACTGGTCGGAACGAAATCATGGCGCGGCACTTTCCGCATGACCTGCAGAATGCGCTCATCCCTGAAATTATAGCGCTGCAAGTCGTCCAACATGCGCTTTTGGGAAGGATTAGGAGTCTTAGAGGCTTCGCTATCGCCGGATTTGCCGTCCAAAGTTGTCCTACCTGTGACCGAGAAGTTCGGCCCGAATTATTTCCTATAAGACGGGGCCGTCAAGGCAGATGAAACAAGCAGTGTTGAGGCGGCAGCAAGCCTATCTATACTCAATTTGCTGTTCCGCCATAGTCGAGAGCTGTTCATATGAGCCTGTGCCAATATCCGCTTCGCTGTATGTTGCCGTGCTGCCATCCTGCTGAGAAGTAACTTGGGCGGGCGTGGCAAGCTGGACAACAAGATCTTTATAGAATGCGGGCGCCCACCATGAGCTATAGCCGCGGTCGCTGCGCTGCAAGAGCGTGCTTACGCTGCCGCTGAAACTCTTGCCGCGGAAAGACACATTTACTACGACATTATCTTCATCACTTTGTATTACCGATCCACTATAACTCGCGCCTTTGCCAGCCAGCGATATGCGCAATTCGGAGTTTATGCGTGAAATGATAGCCTCGATATATGGTTTCATGCCGGTCGTCGCGGCTTGCTCAAGAGTTTCATTCAGGGTTTCTTGCGCCGTGGGAATTTCTTTTTCTTGTGTGGGTACAGCTTGCGCAGGAGTGGTAAGCGCCGTCGTTGCTTTGCCTGTCCCTGCAGGAATTGAGGGGGCTGGAGGCCTGCTCGGCTGGGGATTTACCACGGCGCCAATGCCTACCCTGGGAGCAGGATTTACCGTCGCTGTCGAATTATCGGAGCCGCCTCCCACGGGCAAATATCTAATAATTAAAAAAGCCAGCGCAATCACCGTAATAATTGCGCTGACAATTATGACAATCTGGTCTCTTTTTGCTTTCGCCTGGCGGGAGGCATGCGCCCTGGCCGCCTCCCGCTGGGTTGGCTTTTCGCCGCGGATGGGCTTCTCTTCTCCAAGCGCGGCTTTGGCCTCATTGGCGGCAGGACGTCCGGCCTTTCCCAAATTCCGCACAGCCTCCTCGGCCGCCGCTTTCAGGTCTTCGCTCAGGAGTTGATAACGATTATCATCTCCTGCCTGTTCCTGCGCGGCGGAAAGGAGTTTTCCACACATGTGACAAATTTGACGCCTTGCGGAATTGGTCGCCCCGCAGCCGGAGCACTTTATAATTTCCACTTCTCTACTCCTGATATTTGAGGCCGGCTTACCGGCCTCTGCAGACAGATAATCAATTATAGGAGTAAGATTCACTTCGCGGGAGGTAATATCCTTCTTATGAGTATGTTACCACATTATATTCGAGTTGCCTATGCCTGGAAGCTATATTCCAAACTCCTTTTGTCGAAGTTTGGAATACAGCCGGGCTGAAAATTCGAGCTATTTTTCTTATACTTGGCAGGAATTGACCCCCGCTTGCGGCGAAATTTTGAAAAGAGGTGACAAAATATGACCGATGAACAGCAATCACAAACCGGGCAGGAAAATGTCCGGGAGCAAAAAACTGAGGAGACTCAACCTGTAGATGTATGGGGATTACTTAACTACTGCATCCTGCTTTTGCATTCCCATGCCTGGCAGACGATGGGACTCATACCCCTGCCCGGCACCGGCAAGGTGAATAAAGACCTGGAACAGGCGCGCGTCGCAATAGATGCCGCCGCCGCTCTCGCCAGCCAGCTTGAGGCCAAACTCTCGGGTCAGCAATTGCGAGATCTGAGAACCATGATTTCCGACCTGCGCCTCAACTTTGTTAACCAGCAAAAGGCGACGGAGAAGCAGTAGCAAACGAGGCGCCCTGAATCAGTAGCAGGGAATATTATTGCGTGCAGGCTCAATTGGGCAAATGAAATAGAGTCGGCGGCGCTTCGCGTTGGCAGAGGAAATCGCCGCCGACCCTGAATCCATTCTCTTAGATAAAATCCGGGCTTAACGAACCCCTATGTCAGCCGAACTTCTTTTCCGGTCTTCCCGGATTTATAGATCGCATCCAATATTTTGGTGGTTATCAAGGCCTGCTCGCCCGGCACTGGCGAGGGCAAGCCCTTCCGAATTGCCTCAACGAAGAGGCGCACTTCTTCCAGGTAGCTATTTGCCCTTGGATATTGCGTTGGCGTGATATTTACCAGGCTGCCAAAATCCTCCCGATATATCTCCAAAGGACTATTCTGGCATCCACCTTCAGTCCCCGCCAACATAACACCATTGTCAGTCTTGGCGGAATTGATCGCCCAAGAGGCCTTCAAGTAGAGATAAGCGCCATTTTCAAAGCGCACCAGTCCAATACCCATATCTTCCACTTCAAATTTGGCGGGATCCCATGACCACGCCTGCTCCAGCATGGCTTTGCGCGGCTTCGGACCAATCTTGGCAAAGGCGCTGCCAAAAACACCCACCGGTTTGGGAAATCCCATCAGATAGAGCGCCAGATCAAGCACATGCACGCCCACATCAATCAGCGGCCCGCCGCCGCTTATCGCCTTTGAAGTAAAAGCGCCCCACCCGGGAATCCCTCTGCGCCTCAAATAGCTCGCTTCCGCATAATAAATCTCTCCCAAGGCGCCCTCTAGCACCGCGCGCTTGATGATCTGCGATTCGGTGGTAAAGCGCTGACATTGCGCCACCATCAAAATCTTTTTCGCCTTTTTGCCGGCCTCTATCATCGCCTGTGCCTCTGTAGCATTTAGCGCAATGGGTTTTTCCACCAGCACATGCTTGCCCGCGCGTAAAGCATCAACGGTCGCCGGTTTATGATTGGCATTGGGGGTGCAAATGCTGACTGCATCTATCTCCTTCAGCGCCAGTAGCTCTCGATAGTCCGAAAATACCTTCGGCACCGAGAATTTTTCCGCCGCGGCCTGCGCATTTTGTGGATTTGAATCAGCCACCGCGGCTATTTCAACATTATCCAGCGCAGCATAACTGGGCATATGCGCATTTTGTGCTATTCCCCCTGAACCGATTATCCCAACTTTCAGCTTCTTCATTCCTATCTCCTTACTTAGTTTCCACTTACCTGGTTGATTATTTTGCTCCAAGCTTCAGCCCATCGCGAATATGAATATTCTTGATTGACTTGCTCTTTCTGCATAATACCAATTTGCCGTTTATCAGGATACACCTGCAACATCGTTTCGGCAAGTTTTGAGGCTTCCGGTGCGCATTGCACCGTGGGCAGGTCTTTTAAGCCGGCCACATCCGTGGAAATGACCGCCAACCCGCAGGCCATCGCCTCCAGCGCCGCCAGGGAGGTGCCTTCCCCGCAAATGGACGGGATAAGGCACAGCTCCGCCGAGGCATAGAAATCGGCCATTTGCGCATGCGGAATATGTCCCCGAAATTGCACCCGCTCCGCAAGCCCCAAGGCCTTAACTCTTTGCTCAAGACTTTCCGCATAGGCCGGCTGACTTCTGTCCCCGAGAATCAGCAGATGGGTCTTGGGATAGTGGGCGGCGAAAACGTGAAAAGCTTCTATGGCGAGATGAATTCCGCGGTTGCGGTATAAATTGCGCGGCACAATCAGGGCTTTGAGGTCTCGAATCTTATCTATGGGGCGGCCTATCACATAATTTGGCGGTATGCAGTTGGGGATAAACCAGCGCCCTTTTGCCACCTCGGAATACAGCTTCTCTCGCGGCGCTATGTCCAAGCCCATTTCCCGTAAAAAGTAGGTGTCATTCGCCACAAAGCCGTCGGCCAGGTGAAAAGCGCGTCTGGCAATGAGCCTTTTCAGGCGCGCCCGCGCGGAACCCGGACGTTCATCCCAGGTAACCCCATGCGAAATTCCGATCAAGGCCGGTCTGCCCTTGCTGCGCAAATGCGCGGCCATGAGGGCGTAAATTGGATAATGCGCAATGAGCAGGTCCTCTTTCTGCAGCTCGCGCCGCAGCAGAGGCAAAAACAGAGCTTGCGTCCAAAATTCGCCTTTATGCAGGCGTGCCAGAGGATTAGGGACAAAACATATATCGGTATCGGTGGATTGTGCCACGCGCTGGAACACCCGCTGGGAATGCCCGCCTTCGACTAAGAGCGCCGCAAGCATTTCCGCATATATATCTCCTCCGCCGATTAAAGGCTTATAAGAATAGGTTATCTGCCCAACTCGCATAGCTGTTCCTTGTAGCCGGCATTCATTTTATATGGCAAGGTATGATATTCCGCGCCTTGCGTATTGAATTCCGTTGACTATGTCATTCTATCATGGTATAATAATTCTGTGAGAAGGAAGCTTTTCTCCTTCCTAAATTATAATTATTGCTTCCTAATTTTCCCAGTCTAATGACGAGGAGGGACGATGAAAAAGGAAAATAGCCTTTTATTCGTCACCCTGGTGTTTACACTGCCGGCCATCTGCTTGTTGGCCTTGGCTGCAAACGCGGCCGAGGTTCAGTTGGCAGGCGTGCGCCTGGAAGAATCGGTGCTTGATTTGCTTGCCCGGCCCGGTTGGGGACAACCCTCAGGGATAGGGCCTCTGGCCGAACTCGGAATTCAGACCACCACTACCGCTTCCACCGCCGGAGCCACAATCACCCCCCGATCCCCGGGTAGATCGGCAGTAGCAGGACGAGGAGTTCTTTCAGACACGACGGCGAGAGGGCGAAGAGCTTCATCGGGCATGGCTGGAGAGCGGGCCGGCGTGAGAGGAGGCAGAAGGGGTGCTTACCCATCAGGCGAGCTGCCTGGTGGTTTGCCGCCAGGCTCCGGCGCTCAGGTGAGCAGCGGTTTAATGAACGTGACTGCGCCGGCAACCACTACCACTACCACTACAACAGCCAGCGCAAAAGGGGAACTGCGCGGCACCCAGGAGCTTCAATACTGGTTATATAATAGGCCCGGAGGAGTAAGGGTAATCCTGGGCGTGGCTCCCAGCGGAACTGTTTCAACCATAACGGCCCAAGGAAGCGGCAGTACCGATGTCTTCACTAGTCAAGGCATTGGCCTTGGAGATGCCTTTTCGGCATTGTTTAGCGCCTATGGCTATCCTGACAAGACCGAAGCGTTATCCGATGGCTTGCTGCTTATTTATTCGGACCAGGATATCAGATTTATTCTGAAGGGTATGCAGGTGACTGAGATTACCATTGGCCGGCCGCCGGTTCCGACGCCAGCCCCTGTGCAAGCGACCACGCCCGGGGCTGCCAGAGACGTTGCGGGCCGAACTATGCGTGGGGGTAGGGGCGCGGCGAGGGCCGCAGATACGGGCATATCGCGAGGGCGCAGGGGCGGAGCGCGGCGGGGCGGTGCTAGGGAAGGACCCGCAGGATGATGTTGTTGGGCAGGCCCACACAAGAAGGGAGATTATAGATGAAACAACAACGATGTTATTATGCCTTTGGAGTGTTTCTGCTCTTGGGCATTACATTTGCCCTTGTTTCTCCAGCATGGGCACTTCAACTGGAAAGCGGCCTGCTGGGCATTCAGATTGACGCTACCCCGCGCGACCTTACAAAAACCTATGGCGCTCCCAAAGGAATTATCGTCCCCGGCCCAGGGGGGCTGACTCTCAATACCGTCAGGCCCGGGATGGAACAATTATTCTCCGAACTGGGTAATGTGGCTGGCTCGCCTACAAGCCAGGTAGGGCCGCCGGCCTGGGCGACGCCCATCTGGCCGGCCGGCCTGAATGCAAATCAGCAAATGTGGGTTTATGTGCTTCAGGGCGGCACCCTGGCGGGTTTTGTTATCAAGGGCAGCGGCCTGGATGCCACCATAACGGATATTATCGCGGCCTCATTCAAACCCAATGCGAAAGTTGTAACTGAAAGAAAGGTGCATTTGGGCGATAGCTATTCCAGAGTCCTTTTGAATTATGGTTATCCCCCGCTGCTCCAGCCCTTTTCCGGCGGAACCACCGAGGCCGCCATGCCGATCATTCCTTCAGCGACGCCGCTCAGCGCCGCGGGACTGCCAACCTTTAATAACGTCATGGGCGGACGAAGGGCAGGACTGACTGGAAGAGGTGGGAGGGGAAGAGGCCGGATGCGTTCTTCCGAAGGTATGGAACAAGGGGGAAACATGCGCACTGGAAGAAGAGCGGGGACGCCAGGCCAAAGGGGCACAATTGGCCAGGGACAAGGGCCAGTGCCTACTTTGGAAGCGCCGCCTGCCTCGGTTTATCCAGGTGAAGCGGTCCTTGTGGTAAATCAAAGGCCGGTTACATTTACGCGAAATTGCGTAATACTTTATGATGGTTTGGCCTTTACTATCTATAATTTTAAGGTTGTTCGCATCCACGTAACACAATGAAATTCAGCCGCAAAAGCGGAACTCGTGGAGCATTGGGCGAGTCGCCGGCCTGGAGCATCATCGGGCATGAAGCATTATGTGGTTTTGCCACACCTCTGTTTTACGGCCTCACGCTATAATCAATTGCAGGAAATTCCACTATCCGGGCATAAGGAAAAAGGTGATATAAAATGGGCGGTAAACGAGTCGCACCCTTGGGTGTTTTCTTAACCTTGGTTCTAATGGCTATTTCATTTGCCACGGGAACCCAGCTTCGTCCGGTGGCTGCAACTGGAGTCGCCAGCCTGAAAGCGGAAGTGGCCGGCCCCTCCTCCACAGTGGCGCCGCAGGTTCAATCAGTTTCGCTCAGTCCCGTGGAGACTTTTCAAGAGGTTCTCAGCAAACTGCGTCAGAAGTATGTTACCGGCATCTCGCCAGAGGAGGAGAAAAAGTTGGCCTATGCCGCGGTGCGCGGCATGTTATACGGCCTCGGTGATCCTTATACGCGATTTATGGATCCGGAGGAGTATCGCGGATTCGTGGAAGAAAACTCGGGGCATTTCGAGGGCATTGGCGCCACCCTGGAGATGGCCGAAGTGAAAGATCCTGTCCTGATTGAAAAGGATAAGCAATCCAAGGACTCCGGCATATCCGCTCTTTTTAAGTGCCCAATCTGTGGCGCAGATTGGGTAAATCCTACGACCTACCGCATTACCAGATCGTCAGCGAAGGGATTTGAGGCGGAATATGTTCAAGAGCCGCACCTCTATCGCCATTACCGCATAACCGTGATAACTCCCATTCATGGCGGTCCTGCTGAGAAAGCAGGGATTAAGGCCGGGGATCAAATCGTCAAAATAAATGATGCCTCCACTTTTGGTATGGGCCTTTCAGAAGCCGTCAAGCTTATTAAAGGTCCGGCGAATACCACAGTCACTTTGCTAATCTCGCGTAAGGGAAAGAATATTGAGTTCAAGATTGTGAGAAACAAGATTGAGATTCCCACGGTGGAAACAAAGGCCTTGGAGGGCGGCATCGGTTATTTGAGAATTAATACTTTTAATGGAAACAGCTCGGAAAAGACGGCCGAAGCCATTGCCGGCTTCCAAAAGAATAAGGCTAAGGGCATTCTGCTCGATCTGCGTAACAATCCGGGCGGAGGCCTGGAAGCCTGCCTGGATGTTGCCGCGCAGTTCCTCGCCCGGGGTCCTATCGTTCACATCGAATCTCGAGGCGGCCAGGAGCAGACGCTCTCAGTTCCCAGTGATGCCCACAGTTCGGATTTACCGCTGGTAGTATTGGTGAACCGCGCTTCCGCCAGCGCCTCGGAGATTCTTGCCGGCGCCTTGCAGGATAGCGCTACGGCCAAGCTCGTTGGAGAACGTACCTTCGGCAAAGGCCTGGTGCAAACCGTCCTGGGACTGAAGGACAATTCCGCGGTAGTAATTACTACCGCAAGATATTTCACGCCCAAGCATCACCAGGTAAATGAAAAGGGCATCACGCCGGACCAAAATGTGGAACAGCCGGAAGGTATCGTCGAATTTCTTTCCGACAAGGACTTGCAGGCAAAAGCGGCCGAGAAATTGCTGAAAGAAGAAATTGCCGCACATTCGAAAACGCAGGCGAAAACACATCGTGTTCCCGTCTTAGCCCTGGCAAATTGATGCTGACTAAATTAGGGATGGATGAATTTTCCTGGTTTGCGGTTGACCATGTCAGCAAAGTTTTGTATGCTGTTTTAGAGTTGATTCATCACCTCATTCCCCAGAGGAGCGTAAATGCTGCAAATTGTCGTTTGTATGAAGCAAGTTCCTGATACTACCCAGGTGCGCATTGATCCCGAGACAAATACCCTCATTCGCGAGGGCGTGCCTTCCATAATTAATCCATTTGATGTGCATGGCATCGAGGAAGCGGTAAGGATTAAGGAAACCTATGGTGGTGAGATAACCTTGCTTTGTCAGGGCCCTCCGGCCGCCATTGCCGAACTGCAAAAGGGCCTCTCCTTCGGCGCCGACAGAGCTATCCTGCTTACGGATGCAACCATGCGCGGCTCTGATACTCTCGCCACTTCCTATATCTTATCCACCGCCATCAAGAAGCTCTGGAATGAACACGGCCTTGATATAGTGATTTGCGGGAAACAGACCATTGATGGCGATACCGCACAGGTGGGACCGGGCATCGCCACGCGCCTGGGATTGGCGCAACTGACTTATGTTGACAAAGTAGTCAAGATTGACCTGGAGAAGCGAAAAATTCAGGTGCGCAGAAGGCTGGAGGGAGCAACCGCAATCATCGAAGCTCCGATGCCGGCGCTGCTTACCGTCCTCAAGGAGGCCAATACTCCTCGATATGCCAGCCTGCCGGCTCTCATAAAATCCCTGCGCACCCAACCTAATGTATGGAATGCCGCGGCGCTGGAGCTTGATCCTGTGCAAATGGGCCTAAAGGGCTCGCCCACATCGGTTAGAAGAATCTTCGCGCCTCCGGAACGGGGTGGCGGCGAGATCATACCAGGCGGCGTTGAAGCGCCCGAGCGCGCCGCCGCCGCCGTCGCAGAAAAACTTCTCTCCAGCGGGGTGCTCGAACAATGAGTCAAAAAGCGGAAATTATCGCAAATAAATGCATTGGCTGCGAACAGTGTGTGGCCGCCTGTCCCGAAGGCGCCATTGATATGAAAGATTCCATTGCCGTCGTGGATCTGGAAAAATGCACCGGCTGCACCGATTGCGTCAAGGTCTGTCCATCAGAGGCCATCTTTATGGTGGGTGAAAAGGCTGAAGCCACCGCCCCGCCGCCGATACAAGCCCCCAAAGAGGGTGTGGCTCAGGCTCCTCAAGTTGATGTAAAAGCGCCTGAGGAGCGCCCCAAAGAAGTCTGGGTATTTGTTGAGCAGACCGACGGTCATCCCGCCACGGTGTCATGGGAATTGCTCGGCATCGGCGCGCAGTTGACGGCCGATCTGAACGGCAAATTGGCGGCCGTGGTGCTCGGAGAAGGAGTGAAGCCGCTCGTCAATGAAGCCTTCGCTTATGGGGCAGATATCGTCTATCTGATAGATGATCCCGTGCTCGCGCGCTATCGCACCGAACCCTATCTTCACGCGATGGCCGCGCTCGCTCAAAAATACCATCCTGAAGTTCTGCTGCTGGGCGCGACCACCATGGGGCGGGACCTCGCCGGCGCGGTGGCCACCACCCTTCGCACAGGCCTAACGGCGGATTGCACGGGACTCACCATAGATCCCAATAGCAAGCTTTTGGAACAGACCCGCCCGGCCTATGGCGGCAATATCATGGCGACCATTTTATGCGAAACGCGGCGGCCGCAGATGGCCAGCGTCAGGCCTCGCGTTATGCCAATGCCCAAGAAAGATGCCGCGCGCACGGGCCGGCTCATCGAAGAGCAACTGGGTATGAAAGAGGATGAGGTGGGTTCCCGGGTGGTTGAGTATCACCGTGAAGAAGCCGGCGAATTTAGAATTGAAGACGCGGAAGTTATTGTCGCCGGCGGCCGCGGCATGGGCAGTCCGGCCGGATTCAAAGTACTGCAAGAACTGGCGGATGTCCTCGGCGGCGTGGTAGGCGCTTCTCGCGGCGCGGTGGATTCCGGCTGGATCTCTACGGCCTATCAAGTCGGGCAGACCGGCAAAACCGTGCGGCCCAAGCTGTATTTTGCCTGCGGCATCTCCGGCGCGATTCAACACCTGGTTGGCATGCAAACCTCAGATGTTATCGTGGCCATAAATTCCGATCCTAACGCGCCCATTTTCAAGGTCGCCAACTACGGCATCGTAGGTGATATGTATAAGATAGTCCCCGCGCTGGCCGCCGAATTTCGCGCGAAATTGAAGCGCGCTGCCGGTCGGAAAGATACTGACACTGCGTAAAGGCTGTAAATAGAGTTCAAGGAGCGAGAGCTTGGAGAAATTTGATGTCATAGTCGTTGGAGCCGGTCCGGCCGGCTTGGCTGCGGCCTATACTTTGGCAAAGGCCGGAGTGAATGTCGCGCTGATCGAGCGGGGAGATTTTCCCGGCGCAAAAAATGTCATGGGCGGCGTGCTTTATCGCCAGCCGACCGAGGAAGTCTTTGGCGAACTTGGCAAAGATGCGCCGGTCGAACGGCCTATTGTCGAACAGCGTTACTGGGTGCTCACCAAAGAAGGCGCCTTGAAGTTCGGCTTTCGCAGCCAGAATTTCGTTCGCCAGCCCTGCAACTGCTACTCGGTGTTGCGGGCGAAATTCGATAAATGGCTGGCGGAAAGAGTGCGGCAGGCGGGAGCGCTCATCATCCCTGAGACGACCGTCGAAGAAGTCCTGCGAGATAACGGCAGAATTTGCGGGGTCCGCACCAGCAGGCCCGACGGCGACCTTGCCTGTGATGTGGTAGTTGCCGCGGATGGTGTAAATTCACTGCTTTCCCAAAAGGCCGGTCTGCATGAGGAATGGAAGCCAAACGAAGTTGCCGTTGCCGTGAAGGAAATTATCGCCCTTCCCAGAGAAGAGATCGAAAAACGTTTCAATCTCGCGCCCAACGAGGGCGCCACCATCGAGCTTTTTGGCGAGGCGACCGGCGGCCTTATGGGTACCGCATTTATCTATACTAACAAGGACTCCCTGTCCGTGGGCGTGGGCGCGGTCTGCTCCGACATCCTGGAGAGCAAGATCAGTCCGAATGACCTGTTGGAAAACTTCAAGGCCCATCCCGCCATTGCGCCTCTGCTGCAAGGCGGGGAAGTGCGGGAATATCTCGCGCACTTGATTCCAGAAGGCGGGCTGAATACCATGCCTCCGCTTTACACAGATGGCATGGTGGTGGTCGGCGATGCCGCCGGCCTGGTAAATTCCCTGCATAGAGAAGGCTCGAATCTGGCCATCACCTCCGGCCGCTTTGCCGCAGAAGCGATTCTGCGGGCAATTGAATGGAAGGACTTTTCCGCCAAAAGCCTGGCGCGCTATGCACAGCTTATGCGGGACAGCTATGTCATTCGCGATCTGGCAAAGTACCGCCGAGGACCGCATTTCTTTGAGACCCATCGCGAAATATTTACCCTCTATCCGGAATTGGGACAATTTGCCGGAGAAACGATGTTTACGGTTGACTCCATTTCAAAGAAAGAAAAACAGAGAAAAATTATTCACCAATTCTTGACCAAGCGGCCAATCTGGAAGCTTGCCAAGGATGCGTGGGATGCCTGGAGAAGCCTGTATTGAAGCCTTAAAGGCAGGAATGTTCTGCATAATACGATGATATGGAATGAGTTTTGATATGGCTAATAAAAGTTCGCTCGAAGAAAAACTTTTTCTTGTCGGCTTCAAGCCCGACGAAGAATCTCACCTGCTAATAAAAAAGCCGGAAATCTGCTGCGGCGCCTGCGCAGCCAAGGAGCGTCCTTGCACTTACGCTTGTCCCGCAGGCGTCTATACCTGGGAAGAGGATCATATTTCCGTGGCCTTTGAGGGTTGCCTGGAGTGCGGCTGTTGCCGCATCGTCTGCCCGTTTGCGAATCTGGAATGGCGCTATCCCCGCGGCGGCTTTGGAGTGGGCTTCAAGCAAGGCTAGCTGTCGAGCCGCTTCATCACGTGCACGATGACTTATTTGCGGACACTGCGCGTCCGTTTGGATTTCGGCGAAGGAAATTCCAGCGGCATAAATTCTTCTTCGATCCGCTCGGCCGGCACGGCAAACTCATCCCCATAGGGCGCCAGATACGGCTGCCAACCATAGTCTTGAATTGCCGACAAGAACCGCGTGTAATTGATGTAAGGTATATATTTGGGCCGGTGCGGCTGATGCATCAGCTTCAGTCCCGCCTGCTCCGGCGTACGGTTGGCCTTGATGTTATTGCATTTTGTGCAGCAGCAGACCAGGTTCTCCCAATCCGATACCCCGCCCTTTTCCCTCGGCAGGACGTGGTCGAGAGTAAGCGTTACCCCCTTGCCGCCGCAATATTGGCAGGCATATCGGTCGCGGGCAAAAATGCTTTTGCGGTTGGCTCGCAGCACCGGCAGAGGACGGCGAACATAGTAATTCAACCTCACCACCGTGGGGGCCTTTATCGTGAGCAGCTCGGAATGAAACACGCGCGAGTCCGTCTCCAGAGTATGCGCCTTGCCTCCGCAAATGAGCAGTATCGCCCTTCTCACACTCGTGATATTCAACGGTTGATAGTTGTGATTCAATACCAGCACCTCTTCAGGTGCCCGCAGCCTGCCCGATTCCATTACCCTACCTCATACAAAAAGCCCGCCAAGATACATCGGCGGGCTCATGCTGATGCTGTTACCGATTCTCCTTGGAAGTAAGTATCGAATACCAGAAAGCCGCGCAGCCTTGCTCCATTACAACCGCGCGCAGTTGTTGCATCTTGGCAAATCCTGCGCCTTTTTGCCGGTATTTGTCTCAATTTGGAAACCATGTTCTTCATCGCGCTACTTCCGTATCTTAGCTATCTCCTTTGGGGCTGTCAATAGCAAACTCGAAGGTCGAAGAGAGCACCGGTGCGGCCGCATCAAAAGGCGTCATTATACCGGAAACAGGCAGGACCTGCGAAATTGATGCACTTCATCAGGCATCTTCAATCCAATGTCTGTTTAACGGCCTGAATAATATCATCAACCTTCGGCAAGACGAAAGTTTCCAGAGGTTCGGAATAGGGCTGGGGCACGAATTTTGCGCCGACGCGGACGACATGATGCTTCAGAAGATGTACCGCGCGCTCGGTTACCTGCGCGGCGATCTCTGCACCGAAACCGCCGAAGGTAACCGCTTCATGGGCGATTGCCAGTCGGCCCGTCTTTTCAACCGAGCGAATTATAGTTTCAATATCCAGCGGCTGAAGTGTGCGCGGGTCAACTATCTCAACATCAATGCCCTCTTGGGCGAGCTTCTCGGCCGCCTCCAGGCAAAGATGTATCGTGTAGGACCACGAGACAAGGGTTACATCCTTGCCGGGCCGCTTTATGTCTGCAACACCCAGCGGAATCAGCGTCTCTTCCGCCGGAACCGAGCCCCTCATTCGATAGAGCTTTTTATGCTCGATAAAAACCACCGGATTGTCGTCCCGGATGACGGATTTCAGCAAACCCCTGGCATCAGCCGGCGTTGAGGGCATCACAACCTTCAAGCCCGGAACATGACACATCCAGGCCTCCAGGTTTTGCGAATGTTGCGCGGCATTGCCCGTGCCGCCTCCTGCGGGAGTGCGGATAACCATCGGAACGGAGAGCTGGCCGCCGCTCATATAGCGATATTTGGCGGCATTGTTGACGAGTTGATCCGAGGCCTGGGTAAGAAAATCGCAATACATGATTTCTGCCACCGGCCTCATCCCGAGCAGTGCCGCGCCCAAGGCCAAACCGGTGATGGCCGATTCGGAGATAGGCGTATCAAGCACCCGCTGCTCGCCAAACTCCTTTTGCAATCCCCGCGTGGCCCCATAAACGCCCCCATAAGCGCCCACATCCTCGCCATAAACGATCACCCGCGCATCCCGCCTCATCTCCTCCGCCAGCGCGGTGATGATGGCCTGTGCGAATACGATATCTCTTGTCTCATTCATCGAAATTGCCCCATAGTATGTTTGAGAAAAATTAACGTTGTGCGTTCAGCGTTGAACGTTGAGCGTATCACCATCCACGATTTTTTGCCGCTCAACGCTTAACGTTCAACGCTCAACGCTGGAAGACGCTTACGCGTAAGCGTCTTCCAGGGCCTCCTCCGGCGCGGGAAACGGATCGGTCATCGCCTGTTTGCAAGCCTCCTCCATTTCCGTGCGCGAACGCTCTCGATAGTCCGCCACTTCATCCGCCGTCAGCAGACAATCTTCCAGGATCCTCTTTTCCAAAATATGCATCGGATCGCGTTTGCGCTGCTCCTCGCTCGCTTCTGTATGCGGGCGATAGGTTTGTAAATCAGCTAAATGATGGCCTGTAAAGCGATAAGTATCGCACACCAGAAAAGACGGCGTATTTTCCGCTCTGGCAACATGCGCGGCTTCCTGAACCGCAAAAAAAACCGCCTCAACATCCATGCCGTTGACGCGATGATGAGGAATACCATAGCCCGCGGCGCGTTCGTGCAATTCCAACACCGGGCTCGATTTTGCCAGAGGCACCGATATCGCATACAGGTTGTTCTCGCATATAAAAACCGCAGGCAGCCGCCACAGCGCGGCAAGATTCATCCCTTCATGAAAAGCGCCGTTATTAATGGCGCCTTCGCCAAAAAAGCTGACAACCACCGCATCATTCTTCTGGAATTTGCAGGCAAAAGCCACGCCGGCCGCAATCGGCACCCCGGCCGCGACAACCGGATTTTCTCCCAGTATTTTCAAATCCATATCGGTAATATGCATAGAGCCGCCCTTGCCCTTGCAATAACCCGTGCGCCGGCCCAAAATCTCCGCAAACATCTTTCTCGGATCGGCGCCTTTGGACATCACGTGTCCATGCCCGCGATGCGATGAAATAACAAAGTCCTGCTGCCTAAGCGCATGCATCGCCCCGACCGCCACCGCCTCCTGCCCAATATCAAGATGGGATGAGCCGCGGATGAGGCCCTGCTTGTGCAGCACATCTCGCACCAATTCCTCGAAAAAACGAATGCGCAGCATGTCATGGTAGAAATGCAATAGCTTCTCAATTGGCAGACTCGGCATCTTTTTCTCCTCTGATACTTCAATTTATTCTACATTGGCTGAAACGAACCTGTCGCAGGATAACCCAAAATGGTTGGCATATCCCCAGCCGGTATGCTATTATTTGGTGTTTGGACTTGGAGAGGTGGCCGAGTGGACGAAGGCAGCCGCCTGCTAAGCGGTTACTCCGTTAATAGCGGGGTCCCGGGTTCGAATCCCGGCCTCTCCGCCATTCTGCGTCGCTCCGCCAAAGCGGAGCTATGCAGAATGATCCCGAGCGAGGGAAGCGAGTCGAGGGGCCGCTATAGTCCCGGGTTTCCCTCGATTTCACTCGGGATAAACGAATCCCGGCCTCTCCGCCATTCTGCGTCGCTCCGCCA
>Ga0315288_10001566_pt1 | contig 29514 bp, 16 predicted proteins | sample YL17G11_20_MG_FD_203454 | JGI IMG/M metagenome (GOLD analysis project Ga0315288, IMG submission 203454) | Sediment microbial communities from Yellowstone Lake, YNP, Wyoming, USA - YL17G11_20 | ecosystem: Environmental > Aquatic > Freshwater > Lake > Sediment | place: USA: Wyoming | collected... | reverse complement strand
TCATCTTCCACCTGGCTATCAAGAAGTTCCGGAAGGAGGAGGGGCTGGGCATTGCCCTCATAATGCTGGTGACCGTGGGCCTGTCCCTTGTCATGACCTTCCCGTACTACCGCATCGACTACTACACCGGCTGGTTCGAGTCGCCCCTCTTCGTGTTCGTGGCCATGTGCGTGCTGGCCCTGCTGCTCGTGCCGACCAGGGACCTGCCGTGGATCGTGGTCGTGCCCACGATAGCGATACTGGTCTTCGGCGGTGCCTTCGCGATGACGAAGATGTTCCCGGACATCATGAGGACCATCTTCGACCTGCAAGGCTACTTCGTGAAGACCAAGCTGTATGAGACCATCGCCGAGGCCCAGGCACCGGACTACAGCCGCATGGTCTTCTCCTATGGGGTCATGACATTCTACATGGCCCTCATAGGCGCGGGCTTCGCCATGTACCGGCTGCCGAAAGAGAAGTGGAGGAACGACTACATAATAACGGTCATCTGGGCCGCGGTCTCCATCTACATGGCCATGAGCGCCACCAGGTTCATGTACAACGCCACCCCGGTCTTCGCCATCATGGGCGCCTGGGCCACCGACGCGCTGATCAAGATGACGGGCTACGGGGAGATGATGCGGACCTACAGCGGGCTTAAAAGCGAACGTCTCTACGCGATACGTAAATCGGTGAAGCCTAGGCACATCCTCACGGCCCTGTTCGTCATCGGCCTGATAATATTCCCGAACTTCTGGTATGGCCTGGACGCGGGCATACCCTACGAGACGAAGCAGAAGTACGACAAGCAGATATACGATGCCCTGCCGTCGGCCCTGAGGCCCTCGGCCACCCAGTACAGCTCTGCGAGCAGCCAGTGGTGGCTGGGCTCCTTCGGGACCGATTATCCCTCCGATTACTGGGTTGATGGGCTCTACTGGCTGGCGGAGCAGGACAATAGTACGATACCGTCGGAACGTCCTGGCTTCATCAGCTGGTGGGACTATGGCCACTGGGCCCTGCACATGGGCCAACATCCGTCGGCGGCCGATAACTTCCAGAACGGGTTCCAATGGGCCGGAAACTTCATCTCGGCCCAGAACGAGAGCGTGGCCATCGCCCTGACCGTAGCGAAGATACTCGACGGCGACATGTACAAGGACAAGCACGTCCTCGACATCCTCGAGAGGTATGTGGGCAAGGACGAGCGCGACAACTTCTATAACTACTCCACGCACCCCGCGGATTACAAGGAGCACATCCTCAAGAACCCGCAGATCTACGGGCCGCACGATACCAAGCGCATGGACCCGGTCAACATGAAGTGGCTGATGATGTCACGCATGCTGACGACCAAGCTGGACATGGAGAAGCTGGTCGAGCTCACCCATGATCTCGAGGTCTACACGGGCCAGAGCCTCAGGTACTTCGCCATGGACACCAGGCTGCTCCCGGTCGGGCCAAAGAACACGGGCATCTACTACGCACCCATCAAGCTGGCCGACGAGAATATAAATGACTTCCTGATGGTCTTCGCCGTTGGCAACGACGGCTCGAGGATTGATGTCAATAACAGGACGGCCCTGACCGCGGCATCCCAGCAGGAGGGCTACAGTGTCGACCACTACGAGATCGAGTACTCGAACATGTTCTACAACTCCATGTTCTACCGCTGCTACGTCGGCTGGAAGCCGCTGGACGCGGACATCAACGAGCCGGGCATCCCGATAATCACGAGGGCCGCGGACGTCGGCATGCAGCAACTACAGATCGCGAGCATGCCGCCCCTCCAGGGCTGGAACATGACGCACTACAGGCTCGCGTACAGGACCCAGTACTGGAACCCCAACGCCACCGAGCCCAGCCAGCACCCGGCCGACTGGAAGATAATAAGCCCATCCAAGGCGGCCCAATACGAGAACCAGTCAAAGAGCACCGACCCGGCAATCAAGGACGCGGCCGGCATCGTGGACACCACCTACCGCGGCCTGTTCGGCGGTGTCTTCTTCCTGAAGTACTACGACGGCGCCTTCATCAACGGGACGGTCACCCTACCGGACGGCACACCGCTGCCTGGCGTCAGGGTCACGGTCTACGACGACGTGGAGCTCCTGAGCACTGAATGGCCCGGGGTCCCGCACGGCTACACCTTCACGGATAAGGACGGGCACTACAGCATCGTGGCCCCCTACGGCAATGTGACCGTGAGGTTGTCCAACGGAGGGCAGGACCAAAGCGGCAATGCCCGCATCAACCAGCTCCTCATGCAGTCCGAGAGGCGCATCCTCAACACATCCAATATCATGATAACGGACAACCAGGCCATGAGGGTCGACGAGGACCTGGACGGAGACGGCAACTGGGACTTCAACATCAGGCACGATGTCGTCGTGAACTACTCCAATCTGTCCGGCAGGGCCTATTGGGATGAGAACAACAATGCGCAGTTCGACACGGGCGTCGACCAGCCCCTCACGGGCATGGTGGCCCTGACCGGGTCCAGCTACAACAGGAACCAGACCACGCCCATAGCGTCGAACGGCACCTTCGATTTCCCCCAGGTCGTCCCGGACTACTACAACCTGAGCTACGTGCCAGCCGAGGGCCAGAGTTACCAGTACATAACGGCCATCTCGTTTAGCCCATCATCGCCAATGACCCAGGACATAGCCCTCGCCCCCGCGGCCCTGGCCGGGAACGTCACCGATTTCAACGGGACGCCATTGACGGGCGTCCACATGGTCCTGTTCGACAGAATCAACAACAGCGTCAGCTACGGCATAACTTCCGGGGTCAACGGCACCTACAATGTGTCGCGGGTGCTGGAGGGCAACTACACGCTGAGGGTCAACGACGAGCGGTACTCGGGGATCGATACGAACCTCGATATCGCCGCCGGCACAGACAACTTCATGGACATGACCGTCTCGCTGAACATCGGCCTGTCAGGCACGGCATGCCTGCCGGACGGCTCGCCGGCCTCCGGAGCCACCATCGTGGCCAGGAACGTCCTCGACGACCAGCTGAGCGTGAACATGTTGGTCGGCCCGGACGGCAAGTACCACGGTCACATGGCATCCGGGAACTACAGCGTGAACGGCAAGGTCATCAGGGATTCCGACACCTACAGCTTCATGCAGAACGTCGACATCAGTAAGGACTCGATCGTGAACGCGACCTTCAAGCTGTCCTACCGTCTCAACGGGACGGTCTTCGCGGACCTCAACGACAACGGCATCTACGACCCGCCCAAGGCCACCACGACCGGCGGCAGCGGTTCGATCCCGAACGCGGTCGTGACGGAGTACCGCACGGACATCCATGTGGAATTCGACGGGCCGGCCGGGAACATCTCGCTGGTCTCGAACGGCAAGGGAGGCTACGAGGCCTATCTCGTGCCCGGTGACTACGTGGTCTACATGTACTCCGACACGGCCTCGGGAAGCAACATCACCGGTCTGGCAGCGCTCAAGGTCGTCGGCAACATGCTGGCGAACCTCAAGGTCGTCGATGGCACCGACTTCAAGGGCACCGTGTTCTACGACCGGGACCTGAACGGCATGGTGGACCAGGGCGAGGCCCTGGACCGGGCCCAGGTCACCTTCGATGACGGGCCCACGGCATTGCTCAAGCACTCGGGGAAGGACGGTATCATGGACCTTCTGCTCCCCGACGGAAACTACACGGTCGGTGTGCAGTTCGCAGGCTACAAGAGCTTCGGCCAGGCCATGGACATCAAGGGCGGGACGCTGTACAAGAACATCGTCCTCAACCCATCCAACATAACCCTGACGGGCACCGCCGGCATCGACGCCGACGGCAACGGCAAAATCGACAGCGGCGAGGGCGTCGATGTCATCATCAAGTTCGTCCCCAAGGAGAAGGAGGGGACGGCCGCCACCGTGAGCATAGAATCCGGCCCGGGCGGGCTCTTCAGCACGAGCCTGTTCCCAGTGAACTACACGGTCCAGGTGGACGAGAAGGTTACGACGGCCAGCGGCGAGGTCCGCTACTTGTACAATAAGGACCTGTCGCTGCACATCGGCCAGGTCTCGACGAACACGGACCTTATCCTTGACAAGTACTACAAGGTCTCGGGCAACATCTACTACGACATTAACGGCAATGACATCCTTAACCTGGGCGAGCGCAGGAGCCCCGCATTGAGGTTCTACGACTCCACGGACAGCACCATATCAGCGACCGTTACCGCGGACGGCTATGTCGTGTACCTCAAGGCTGGGACCTACTCCTACTACGCCTACATGGGCGAGCCGGCCTCCCCGTCCATGGAGGGCGTCGTGCTCAGCAAGGTCACCATAGGGGCGGAGACCAAGCTGGACCTCAAGATGGTGCCGGCCACCAGGCTCAACGGCGTGCTCTACTTCGACGCGAACGGCAACAAGAAGTTGGACATGGGCGAGCAAGAGAGGGACGTCACCATCAAGTTCTCGATAATGTCCGACGAGGCCGTGGCAGGGAGCATGACCTCTGTCTCGAACGACATAGGCGAGTACACGGTCTACGTCCCGTGGGACGCGAACTACACCATATCCATCGACGACACGCAGTCCAAGACGTTCTCGATGCGGCCGTACACCGTGAAGTACGGCCTCACGGAGAAGGTCAAGGCACCAATCGACGAGAAGACCCTGGTCCACGACCTGAGCGCCGACAAATCCTACCGGGTCTGGGGCAACGTGACCTACATCAGCCCGACCGGGGCCGTCAAGCTCGGCGGGGCGGTCCTCAAGTTCGGCACCTTCACGACCACCAGCAAGGCCAACGGGAGCTATGCCCTCTTCGTCAGGCCGGGCAAGTACGAGGCCACGGTCGACCTGGCGGGCTTCACCCTGCCCAAGAGCTCCTTCGGCAACAGGTCCGTGTCCTACGACACCACGGAGCAGAACTTCATCCTTGACCCCAAGAACGTCACCCTCGAGGGCCACGTCTTCGTGGACCTCAACGGCGACGGGACCATGGGCTCCAAGAACGAGGGGGTCCAGGCCCAGGTCCTGGAGTTCATAGCCGCGGACTTTAGGGCCGTGAACGGGTCCACCACAACGGACCCGAGGGGAAAGTTCTCCGTTAATCTCAAGCCCGGGTCCTACTACATCTGGGTCCAGGCGGCCTCGGGGATACACCACTACGTCGCCTTCGAGCGCTACGGGCTCAACGCCAGCGGCCAGGTGGCCGTGCACGACTTCCAGGTGCGCGAGGGCCTGGCCCTGGAGGGAAGCATCTACCTGCTCAACACGGACCAGCACAGGGTCATCCCCGTCGGGGTCAACATAACCCTCGAGCAGAACAGGACGGGCATCAAGAGGACGATGCCGGTGACCACGGCGGACTACGCCTACTACCTACCGGGCGGCGTGTACAACCTCACGGCACATTACAAGGACAAGGAGTACGGCCAGACGATGAACTACGACCTCAACACAAAGGTCAATCTCACGGACAGGACCCAGATGGACCTCGTGTTCCTGAAGGAGAAGAACTACTTCCTGCAGGTCACCTGGGACGCCAAGGAGAAGGTCACGCTGGCCCAGAACACGAGCACGACCTACCACGTCACGGTGAAGAACGTGGGCAACGAGCCCGGGACCTGGGAGCTCTTCGGCAGCCCGCCATCTGGCTGGAAGGCCGCGCCCAGCAAGGACAAGGCCTCGCTGGCCATAGGCGAGTCCACGAGCTTTTCGGTGCTCATCAATGTGAGCGCGAACGCCAGGGCCGGGGACAACCCCATCACCGTCGGCGGGAGGATGTCAGGCCTGGAGGTGCAGAACACCACCACGGCCTACGTCAGCGTCATCCAGGTCTTCAACATCAGCCTGGCCGCGAGCGAGACCGCGCCGCTAATCGGGTCCGGCAGCACGTACACCTACTACGTCACACTGAAGAACGACGGCAACGGTATGGACAATGTTCGTCTGTACCTGGTGTCCACCTTCCCGGATTGGAACATCACCATCAAGGACCGGACGCCCCCCATGGGCGCCGGCCAGACCAAGGAGGTCGTCGTCCTGTTCACGCCCTTGGACCCACAGAACATGACCGGGATCGCCATGAAGCCCACCTTCAGGGCCGTGTCCCAGAGCGGCATCTTGAGCGAGTACACCATGTCCGTGTCCTTCCCGGACCTCGTCGGTGACCTGGAGATCACGGGCCCAGGCGTCAAGGTCCAGAAGGAGGGCGGCGCCAAGGCATTCATACCAGGCTTCGAGCCCCTGCTGGTGATGGGTGCGCTGGTGGTGGCCTGCGCGGCCATCTATGTCCGGCGCAAGGGGGGTGAGCGGGCATGAGGACGAACGGTCTGACCCCGAAGGCCCGCAAGGGCATTCTATTGATGACCGGTGCGGTGCTGTTCGTCCTGGTCTGCGCCGTCGTGGCCCAGGTGCCACCGCCATCGGGCGCCATGTCCCTGGGGGCCCCAGGGAAGAATGTGGCGGACGGTAACTGCTACTGCCACACCAACGACAAGACAGGCAAGGAGCACGACCCGGACGTCGTCTTGCTGGCCCCGGAGCTGCCAGACGAGATACCGGCCAGCGGCACGGCGGACTTCAACGTCACCATTTCCTATCCGCCGGCCACGACCTCCTGGCGCTACGGCTTCGGCGTTAGCATCTCCAGCGCCGACGGCAAGAGCCTCAGCGGGGCCTCCCTCAGCTCGCCCCAGGGCACATCGTCCGAGAACAACACGCGCCTGACCCATAACGAGCCACTGGAATCGAGCACCTTCGTCGTTTCCCTGACGGCACCCAGCAAGACCCAGAGGATCAAGCTCACTATCATGGGCAACGCCGTGGACCACGACGGGACCGAACGGGGAGACCACTGGAACTACGTCACGAAGAACATAGACATACTCAAGTCCCGCGAGATATACATCAACGCGTCCATCAGGAACAAGGGCGAGGTGGAGGCCAAGGACATAAACGTGACCCTGTTCATCGATGGCGAACCCATGGAAACGCAGAATATAGGCAGCATAAGCGCGGGCAAGGTCCAGAACATCACCTTCAAGTGGGACGCCACGAAGTACAAGGCCGGGGACTACAAGATCGAGGTGGTCCTGGACTCGAACTCCACCGTGCTCGAGCTCAACGAGGGCAACAACAAGCTGGTCAAGACCGTGACCCTGTCGGACATCTCGGGCACAGCGGGGCCCAAGTTCGACTGGACCACAGCGGTCTACTGGATACTTGGCCTAATCATCGTGGCGCTCGTAGTGGGCCTCGCGTACAAGTATTATGGATAGGCCCATAGGGGCTCGGGAGTGAACCGTCATGCCAAAGGGAAAGAGGGCAGCTAAAGGCCTCGATATCCAGAGCGTCAGGATTGAGAAGGACGACGAGGAGACCCAGGTCATCATCGGCATGACCCACTTTATAAAGACCGTGGAGGACGTGCACGAGGCCATGGTTAACACGGTCCCCGGGGCCAAGTTCGGCGTGGCCTTCTGCGAGGCCTCGTCCAAGTGCCTGGTGCGCTGGGACGGGAACGACGAGAGGCTCAAGGAGCTGGCCCGGAAGAACGCCTACGCCATAGGCGCGGGCCATTCGTTCATAGTCATGATGAAGGGGGCCTACCCTATAAACGTCCTTCGGGCCATAAGGAACGTCCCCGAGGTCTGCGATATCATTTGCGCATCGGCCAACGAGCTGGACGTGCTCGTGGTCGAAAACGAGCGGGGCCGGGGGATAATCGGGGTCATCGACGGGAACAAGCCCGCCGGCATAGAAGGGCCCGAGGACCAGAAGTGGCGCCGGGACTTCCTAAGGAAAATAGGCTACAAGTTCTAACGGGGGCCCAGATGGCCCCGTCCTGCCCCCAAGGGTCCGTTTTTAGCCTTCTTAGGGTCACATTTTTATATAGTAAGTACCATTCTCCTTAACGTTTGCTTATAGGCGCTCATTGAGGGTTCAAGATGCAGCTGTACATGGAGCCTTTTGGGGACCGCATGGCCGCGATGTTCGGCGGACGGGGCCGGGTGTTCTTCGAGCTCAAGGAGGAGAACGTCCCGTCGGCAGTGAAGATCGAATCCCTGAAGATGTACGAGAGGAAGGGCCAGGAGGCAAGGGACCTCGGGAAGATCATCTACGCCATACATCAGGACAACAAGGTGGAGATCCAGGGGTTCCATGTCGAGGACTGGACCCCCAAGAACCAGTTCCCTAACCGCATGCTCAAGTTCTTTGTTACCCGCATGAGGAAGCGGAGGATGCGCGACATAATAGGGAGCATCTTCTCGACGGACACGAAGACCGGCGACAAGCTGGATGTCTTCAAGTCCCAAGGTTTCAACGTACGCGAAAAGGGCGCAATGGCCGGTCACAGGGAGTACACGGTCGACATAGAGCTCTAGGGCCGGGCCCTTGACCGTTCCTTATCGACGATAATTCCTATTAGTGGCAGCCTGGGCCAGGATTTTATTATGGGCGGCCGACCGATAGTTTTAAATACTGTCTTGTGTAGGTTTCATACACAAGATGAGCATCCGACCTCTGTAGCACAGCCCCCCCACCAAGCTCCTTCGCGCGGTCCAACGGTCCCGGAACAATTATTATCATAGAGAGTAATTTAGAGTACAATGATTAGCCGTTCCTAGATGACGGCCGATGATAAGGAAAGAAGGCGAGCCTATGTTGAATAACGCGTGGATGGCAAGGCCCTTGGCAACGATCGTCGCATGCATGTTCCTCTTCCCACTGCTGGCCTCGGTCCTGCCGGGCCCGGGCGCCCTCGTATCGGCCGGTCCCCCGGCCAATGGCGACTGGAACATCAGCGACGCCCAGTCCGTGTCCAACTCGGACGTTACCCTCACCGGGAACCTCACCGTGAACCTCGGGGGCAGCCTCACGCTGGACCATGTGAACCTCAGGATGAACTGCAGCGCCAAGCACATCTACAACATCACTATAAAGGCCGGCGGCAAGCTCACCGTCAAGAACTCGACCATCGCGCCCATCGACTTTCTGCAGCGCTACCGGTACAACTTCATCATAGCCTTCGGGGCCACGGCCGACATCTTCGATTCGACCCTGGCCGCCATAGGCGAAGGCAACTTAACCAAGATCCAGACGCTGGGGCTGTACGTCGAGGCCGCCAAGGTCAGGCTTCTCGGCAACACCTTCACGAGGACAAACATACTGTACACCGCCACGGGCATCCTCGTCGTGGGCCCCCTGGCCTCGCCCCTCATCGAGGGAAACGACATCTCGGGCCTCTACGCCGTCGGCATCTCCTTCGTAGGGTCCCAGGGGACCGTCAGGAACAACACCATCAGGAACAATGCCATAGGCCTCATGTCGCTCCTGTCTCAGCCGGTCCTTGATGGGAATGCCTTTACATCCAACCTTATGGGCGTCCAGGTCACCCAGTCCAGCGTGGCCTTCAATGGCAACACCTTCCGGGGAAGCCTCTTCGGTGCCTTCGGGGCCGAGAGCTCGGACGTGACCATGGAGTCGGACAGGTTCATCGACAACGCGGGCGACATGACGTTCAACCAGTCGGGCCTCGTGGCAAAGCGCCTGACCATGTCGGGCGCCGTCAACGGCATCGACATCGACCATGCCGGGAGCAAGGAGGTCCTCATCGAGAACTCCTCCCTCAAGGCCTCCACCACCGAGCTTGTCGTCAACGACAGCTCGGTGCGCCTCCTGAACACGACCTTCGACCAGGCCAAGGTCCAGATAACGACCGACACCGGCAGCCTCCAGGTTTTCTGGTTCCTGCACGTGAACGTCTCATTGGCCTCGGGCCCCGCGGCCTCCGGCGCCATGGTATCGGTGAAGGACACCCAGAACACCACCGTGTTCCAGGGCCCAACAGGCAGCGACGGCATGCTCCGCTGGGTCCAGGTCGAGCAGTACAGCCAGACCGGTTCCAAGCGGACGAACATGACCCCCCACGAGGTCCGGGCCTCCATGGGCCCTCTGTGGAGCAACGCCACCGCGGACATGCTTTCCTCGAGGACCGTGAACATCGTCATGGACGACATGCCGCCCGTGGTCAGGATCCTCCAGCCCAAGGAGGACGCCCTGCTGAACCAATCGTCGGTGGCCTTCAGGGGCAACGCCACGGACAACGATGGAGTGTCGCTCGTCGAGTACAAGGTCTCGAGCGGCCCGTGGACCGGGGCCGACGGCCTGGACCCCTGGAACTTCACGGTCGCCATGCAAGACGGGACGCACCAGGTGTCCGTCAGGGCCACGGACATCACCGGCCTCCAGACCACGGCCCTGGTGAACGTGACCGTCGACACCGTCAGCCCGATGCTCATCATATCCAAGCCGGCCAACGACACCCTCACGAACAAGACCCAGGTCCAGGTGGAGGGCAGGACCGAGCCCGGCGCCTCGCTGCACCTGGTGCCGGCTGGGGGCGGCGAGAACGTCAGCCTGCCGGTGGACGCCCAGGGCCGGTTCCAGTTTCCCCACAACCTCACCGAGGGGCCCAACAACATCGTGCTCGTGGCCCAGGACGCCGCCGGGAACCGGGTCATGCGGTCCGTCCGGGTCGTATTGGACACCCTGCCGCCGCGGCTTTCCCTGTCGTCGCCGGTCCCGGACCTGATCACGAACTCCTCCAAGGTCATCGTGGCCGGCAATACCGACGGCGGTGGGATGGCCGCCATCACGGTCAACGGGCTGCCCATCTCTGTTGCGGCCAGCGGCAACTTCAGCCAGGAGCTCTTGCTGTCGGACGGGACCTACACCATCCGCGTCATCGCCAAGGACCTGGCCGGGAACCAGGCCACGCTCATGAGGACCGTCACCGTGGACACCGTGAGGCCCAAGGTCGAGATCGACGCCCCCGACGACGGCCTAGTCACGAACATCACACTCATATCGGTGAAGGGCCGTGCCCAGGCGAAGCTCGTCTGGGTCGGCGTGGTCGAGGCGGACACCAGCCCGGACCCGGAGGCCGGCTGGTGGGACTACAACGAGCTCTACCCGCTCAAGGAGGGGCAGAACAACATCACGGTCCAGGCCCAGGACGTGGCCGGGAACCGGGGCTCGCTAACGGTCAAGGTCATACGCGATACGGTTCCGCCGGTCATAAACATAACCGAACCGCTAGACGGCAGCAAGACCACGGCCCTGCTGGTGAACGTCGTCGGCACGACCGAGGCCGGGGCCCGAATCACGGTCAATGGTGATCTGCTGGACGAGACCGACGGGTCCTTCTCGGTCCCTGTAAACCTCCTTCTCGGGAAGAACGTCATCACGGTCACAGCCAAAGATGCCGCCGGGAACGAGGCCAGGACGACCCTGACCATCACACGCGAGAAGAAGACGGTGGGCCCGACATCCCTTGGCGGGGACAACCTCTGGCCACTGCTGCTGATAATCGTGCTAATGTGCATCGCCGTCTTCCTCCTGGCCTATAACTATGCCAGGGGCGAGGAGCCCAAAGAGGAGCGCCTCGAGAAGAAGGGCACGCGGCCCAAGGCCGGAAAGAAAGGGAAGGCCGCCGCCTATGCGAAGGTCGACGAGGAGGAGTAGGGGCGGGCTAATAATATGGACATGCGCAAGGGCCCATCCCCTGAAGGACAGGAACAAGACCTTAAACCACACGACAAATAACTTGAAATATCCCCAAGTTACAATCCGTTACCATGGGCATCGTGAAGACCATCAAGGAGTACGGGAAGCTCGCCCGCTCGTTCAACATGGCACTGACGGGCATGGGCCCTGTCTTCGGGGCCCTGGCCATGTTCGAGACCAGCCCCTGGAGGCTTCTGACGCTCTTCATCCTGGGCTGCGGAGCCCACATATTCGGTTTCGTGCTCAACGACTACATAGACGCCCGCATCGACAAGCACTCGGACGAGCTCTCCGAGAGGCCGCTCGTCAGCGGGACCATCACCCCGGGCAAGGCCCTGGCCTTCGCGTTCTTCGGCCTGTTCATCATGCTGTTCCTGGGGCTCCTCCTGATCTGGCCCAGCGTCATCCCGGCCTTCCTGATACTCCTGCTGGCCGCGGGCTCCTCCACGTTCTACAACCTTGTCAGCAAGAGGGTCCCCGGAATGGACGTCTTCGTCGCCGGCGCCGTCGGGCTGTTGACGCTCTTCGGCTCCAGCTCGGTCTCCATGGAGTTCACGCCACTGGCCTACGACATGGCCTTGCTGGCCTTCCTCCAGGTCATGTTCATGAACATCGTCGCCGGCGGCCTCAAGGACATAGACCACGACTACAAGGCCGGCGGCAGGAACCTGGCCATAGCCCTAGGCTGCAAGGTCATCGAGAAGAAGAAGGACAAGCTGGTCATCCCGATGGGCTTCAAGGCCCTGGCCCACGGGATAGAGCTCGCCTTTCTCGCCTGTGTGCTGTTCCCCTGGGTCGTCCATCCGGCCGGGCTCGATTCTTTAGCATCCTGCGCATGCGTGGGGTCGGTCGCCCTCGTGAGAAACCCCTATTCCCTGGTCAGCATCCAGCTGGTCCTCGTCATTTTACTAGGTGTCGCCATGATGGCCGCTTCCACCAAGCTCATGGGAATGAAAAGGTTCATCCGGCCCCAGATGAGGAAGTTCATAGGCCTCCACTACGCCCTCAACTTCTCCCTCGTGCCCGTCATGCTGAGCGTGATCCATTGGTGGATAGCCCTCTTCGCCCTAATACCGCCGCTGGGCTTTGCCCTGGCCAACCTGGCCCTGCACGGCGAGGCCGCTGCGCCCAAGACCATGTGATTGCCGCAGGCCAACGATAACCTATATTTGCCCCAATTGTATTATCAAGGTCCAACGGAGGAATTAAAGGATGAATGTCTCAAAAGCTGTACCCATATGCATCTTGCTAATGATTGCGACCGCCTTCATGCCGATGGCACCCGTGTCCGCGTACTCGAGCCACGCCGCCATAGTCATAGTCGGTGATTCCGGCTTCACCAACGCCAATGGCGTCACCACCGGCACGGGAACCGCCGCGGACCCGTTCATCATCAGCGGCTGGGAGATAGCCGTCACGGGCAACGGCATCTCGATACAGGGAACGATCGCGGCCTTCAAGATCACGAGCTGCAAGCTCACAGGGATGACGGGCGCTGCCAACGGCATCGCCCTTCAGGACGTCCACAACGGGACCATAATGCAGAACGACATCTCGGGTATCACCAACGCCATCTCGGTCCAGGACGGGACGAACATGGGGATATCCCAGAACACGCTCAAGAGCTTCACGAACGGCGTCGCGCTCCAGGACTCCATCGCTGCCAACATTTTCCAGAACACCTTCGACACCGGGACCAACGGGATATCGAGCCAGGACAACAAGGTCGTCAAGATATACTCGAACACATTCAAGGGCCAGGTCAACGGAATAGCCATCGAGGACCAGACCATGGGCGACGAGATATACGACAACATCTTCGAGGGCGGCACAAGCGCCATATCGGCCTCCAACGTCATGAACGCCATAATCCGCAACAACGAGTTCTCCAACGCGTCCAGCAGCGCCGTCAAGATCAGCGGCTCCTCTAGCGGCAGCAACAAGATCTACGCCAACGACTTCAGAAACAACCACGGAGGCAAGCAGGCCGATACCACGGTGGCCAGCGACAAGTGGTACGACACGACCCAGAACAAGGGCAACTTCTGGTCCGACTGGTACTATCCGGACGCCAACCTGGACGGCATCGTTGACTCCCCCTACGTGTTCGCCGGAGCCATAAACCAGGACAGCTACCCGCGGACGACCCCGCTCAAGGGCCCGATCCCCATCCCGCCCCTTGTGACGAGCATCGCGGCCAGCCCAGTGAGCGGCGTGGCCCCGCTCTTGGTGACATTCACGGTCAACGCCAGCGGCGGCGTGGGGCCCTACACGAACAACATCACCTACGGCGACGGCACGAGTGGCTCCACGCTGACCCACACCTACAACAATGGCGGCACCTTCGTGGTGTCCGTCACGACCAAGGACAGCAAGGGCACCGCCAAGACCTCGGGCACTATATCCCTTACGTTCCTGCCGCCCCTGCACCTGAACATCACATCGACGACCATAACCGGCAAGGCCCCGCTGGCCGTTGGGTTCACATCCACGGTCACGGGTGGGCAGACCCCCTACAACTACTCCTGGGACTTCGGCGATGGCCAGAAGTCCGTCGATGCCAGCCCGACGCACATCTACAAGAACATGGGTATATTCGACGCCAAGTGCACCGTAAAGGACGCCAAGGGGAACACGAAGACCCAGTCCATCCACATAGTGGCCGTCAAGGCCCCGGGCAAGGGATTCATCCCAGGTTTCGAGGCCCCGGTCCTAGTTATCAGCTTGGTGGCGGCCCTGGTCCTTGTCTGGCGCAGGAAGGCCAACTGAGGACAACACCGTTCTTTTTTATTTTTCTTTATATTTTTTTCCCTTTTATTGAGCAAAATATATCTTACTGTTTCATTTTTCAGCCTTTATGAAGCCGCTGGTCGTCTACTATTCAAGGAGCGGGATAACCAAGAAGGTCGCCATAGAGCTTGCCCAAGCCCTTGGCTGTGACATCGAGGAGCTCGTTGACACGCAGAAGCGGTCCGGGCTCTTCGGATGGATCCGTTCAGGCCGGCAGGCCATGAAGGAGGAGCTCACGACCCTCCAGCCACTAAAAAAGGACATTACCCAGTACGACATTGTCATCGTTGGCGGTCCTATCTGGGCCAGCAAGATGTCGGTCCCTGTCCGGACGTTTATAGCCCAGAACAAGGACAAGATGAAGGAGGTCGCGTTCTTCTTCACTTCCGGCGGCAAGGACAATGAGCCCAAGATATTCCCTGCCATGGAACAGTTCTGTGGCAAGAGGCCCAGGGCCACGCTGGGATTGAGGACGGTCGAGGTCAAGAAGGACCAGTACAAGGAGAAGGTCCAGGCCTTCGCCAAGGCCCTGACCCCCTCGAACCCCTGAAACTACGATGGCAATACCACAAAATTTATAACAAATACCCTTAATGATGTCTTATAGAGAGGGGTACCCAACCCGATTACCTCAAGGAGTACCAGGTCATGGCCGCCCGACCACCGACACAGGGACATAGGCCTCCGGTCCAGCAGCAGCCCAGGCCGGGCCAGGTCCAGACGCAGGAACCATCGGTCGACGACCACCCGATAATGCGCAGGAGCAGGCTTGACCAGCTCGGGACGGCCACGAAGGCCATCGTTGCCGTGGAGATATTGTTGCTCTTTCTCTGGATGGTCGATTCGATCATGCGGTCCGGGGCCACATCGAGCCCCATCTTCCTCCCGATGCAGTCCTGGGTCTTCCCCCTGTGGGTCATTTGCACCGTCATGAACATCACCCTCATGGCATTGCACATAGTGAGGCTCCGGTGGACCTCCGACGAGCGCGAGCGGCTCTATCATGTCTCGGACTACAGCAACGGCGCCAAGGCCATCATCGTGGTCGCCATCGTTTTCATCATCATCTTCGGATACCCCCCCTTCATGACCCTTGTCAACTCCGAGCTCAACAAGCCCGATACAAAGAACGACGTCGAGGACTTCGCCCAGGAGTTCGACGCCGGCGACGCCTTCAACGTCGAGCACGAGACATGGATAAACATCAGCGCCGACCATCCGATCTACGTCGCCATCCATACCAAAGCCGACGTGGAGGCACACCCGGACTACGACGGGACGCCCCTGGCCTTCCAGAACAACACGAAAGAATGGTCCTACGACGAGAAGCTCCCCCAGGGGACCTACTACCTTCACTTGGTGGCCGACAACAACAACAAGACGAGGGTCACCTACACCGTCCACCGCCAGGTCGACCCGTTCCTCCTCGGGATGTTCCTTTGGTTCCCCATTGTCCTCATGGCCGCCAACATAGGCTACGGCATATTCCTGTGGACCGAGCACCGCAGGGCCATCCGCGGTTACGTCCAGCGCGAGCAGGCCAAGATACAGAAGGCCTTCGTCATCGAGGAGGTCTTCCTCATCTATCGCGACGGCCGGCTCATTGCCCACAACACCCGCAGGCTCAAGGCCGATGTGGACAAGGACATCCTCACGGGCATGCTGACGGCCGTCCAGAACTTCGTTCGCGAATCCTTCCAGAAGGACGAGGACGGCATCCTGGACGAGATGCACTACGGGAACCTCAGGATCATTATCGAGAACGGCCCCTTCGCGAATATGGCCGTCGTTATCAACGGCCCCGAGCCCAAGGACATCCGCAACAAAATGAAGTCCATCCTTGGCGAGATCCACCAGACCTACGGCGCCTACCTGGCCGAATGGGACGGCGACACCACGGCCCTGGCCGAGTGCAAGAAGATCATCGGGGAGATAACCCCGCTGCCGCCGAAGAACATAGCCCAAGACCCGGTCCAGGAGGCCTTCCTGTTCCACACGGACAACAGGTTCATCTACCACGTCACCCAGAGGCTCGGGCCCGACGTGGACGATGAGCTCCTGAAGGAGACCGCGGAGTTCATCCAGGGTACCGTCGGAAAGGCCATGAACTATAACCCGGACACCGTGCCCCACTCGCTTCCCTACGGAGAGGGCGGCTGGCACATAATGCTCGAGTACGGGCCCGACGCCTATCTGGCCGCGATGCTCTCGGGACCCGAGCCCAAGGCATTCAGGACCGAGATGCAGAACCTCCTCCAGGAGATCCACATAATCTACGGCCAGATCCTCTACAGCTGGGGCGGCGAGATGGACGTCCTCAAGGAACTCAAGGGAATGCTCGACGGCCTATTCATCAGGATGAGGCTGTCCCGGCGGCCCTGAACCGGGTGCCCTCGGCTCAAAGGAGCTTCCCGAGGGTGTCGTCCACGCTTTTCAGCGAACCTTTGTGGCCGTCCCAGGCCTTGAGGGCGTCCTTGTTCGCCTTCTCGAAGGCGTCCAGCGCCCTGACGAGCTTGAGGGGTGTCTTCATGGCACTGATGCTGAAAGGTACGGACGCCTACCTTGTGGTCGTACCATGTTCCCGTCGCCCCAGAAGGACGCCTGTGACACGGCCACGGAGAGGTCCTTGCCATAGGCCGCGTGGACGGGCAAGCTGACCGGGACGACGAAGGTCATAGCGATCAAGATGGCAAGGACCGCGACAGGCAATCTGATGGTCATAGGATGGGATGGTGACATTCCTGTCCCTTGGGGCCATCTAGATATATCTTAGAATAGTAAATGTTCGGCAAAGATTATCAGGGCGACATCGGGTCTTTTTTTCAGCGCTTCCAATCCCGCGCCACTTCTTCCGCCACGTCCTCTTCGAAATAATTGAAGTACACGAATGTCGTGATTATCACCACCGCCGTGAAGTCCATGAACAGCTGGAAGAACTCCCACAAGGTCTCTTTCAGGCTCAGCGTCGGCAGGGCCATCCTTATGAAGATGATCAGCGTGCTCAGGGCCAGAACGCTCCTCGTTATGCGCGACCTTAGCCCCTTGTAGAGCCTGAAGTCCTTGACCGGTCCCTTGATCCTCACGTCGAGCCTCTTGAAAATGAACCATGGGATCACAAGGAGCGGCACAAAGAACGAGATGAACGCCGATATGTCGAATATGTTCTGGAACGCAGGCAGCTCCTTCAGGAAAGGGTTCAAGGCTATGAGCATGATGATGAACACGCCGAAGACCATGGTCCATCCGAAGGCCCTGATGAGCTCGTGCCAAGGGAACTGCTTCCGTTTCTTCCCAGGCTTGAGGTACAGCGTCCCAGAGTCCAGGTGGTCCGGTATGTTGAACACGGCACCGAGCACGAGCGCTTTCCAGAAGTGCTCCGATCTCCACGAGGGCCCGTCCCCGGTGTCATGCGCCGTCATGGCCTTGATGTCGCCGAAGCTATCGGGTAAGGACATCCGCTGTGCGAACGACAACAGCCACATCATGCCAAAGCCCACGAACACGTACAGCAGCAGGACCACGAGCGCGAATAGGTAGAAGAAGGCCAGCTCGCCGCCGACGCCGTATGAATCGAAGGGGGCCGGCAGCTTTTCGGAGCCATGGCCCGCGTAGAGGCCGCCCGTGTAGGCCAATGAGAGGATGACAAGCGCGAGCAACAGCCACGCGGTCGAGACGGTACCCTTCTTCCAGTAGAACACCGCGGCCGGAAGGCCGGTCATGAAGAAGACCGCCAGCATGCCGCCCAGCAGGGGGACGAGGATGGCCAGTGGAGGATAGCTGATGACGACCAATAATACCATGAGGACGACGCATATTGAGAAGAACACAAGCAGGACCCGGTCATGACCACGAACCTTGGACATGAAGTTGCCTCCCTGGGCAGCTTCGGTGTCATTCTTGGGCCATTCGGAGTCGTCTAACATATGATTTTCTTCCTTAAATGTTGAATGTGTGAGAGGATAAAGAAACTATCCTTGCCAGGGCTGGGCCTTCCTGAATGCGACCTTTGGCCGACCAGGGACCGGTACACCCTGCATCAACCCATCGGCGGCTGCTGGTAATTCGGAGGGTTCTGGTAGGCCTGGTCCTGCGGAGGATACTGGTATTGGTCAGTTGGCTGCGGGGGATAGTACTGATCCTGTGGCTGGACCGGAGGCGGCTCATGGACCGGCGGCTGCATCGGAGGTGCCTGCGTCGTTGGCGCGGTAGGCGGTGCGGGCTGGGCCACCGGCGCCTGGGTCGGGCCCTTCTTCTTCCGCGTCATTATCAGGGCCACGGCCACGACGGCCACCACGGCGATTATGACCACCAGCAGGATGGGCATCAGCATGCCGCCAAGCACCGTCCCGCTATCCGCCTTCTTGACATCCACCTTGAATGTGACTGCTGTCCGGTTCTTGCCATCATATACCTCGACGGTCACGGTCTGCGATCCGGACTGGCCTTTGGCAGGCTTCCACGATATCAGGCCCGTGTCCGAGACGGTCATGCCGTCGGGCCTCTCCTTGAGGCTGTAGTTGACCTTATCCCCGTCGGGGTCCGAGGCCTGGACCTGGTAGGTGAAGGACTTCCCGACCTTGCCTGCCTGGTCCGCGATGGCGGTGACTGTCGGCGCATTGTTCATCTTAGATGCCTGTATCACGAAGGACTGCTCGGCCGTCAGGATGCCGTCGCTAACTAGCAGTTTCACGGACTGCGGGCCCAGCTGGGATGCGGTCGGCTTCCAGGTCAAGGCCCCAGTGGACGGGTCGATCTTGAGACCCGCTGGCCCGGTGACCATCTGGAAGGTCAGCGCGTCCCCGTCTTCGTCGCTGGCGGTTGCCTTGTAATTGTACAAGTAACCCACGAACGCATCGGCCGGCGGGGTGCTGGTGAAGGCCGGCCCGTGGTTGGCGTACGCGGTCGTGGACACATTGAACGACCAAACGCCGTTCCGGCAGAGACCTGAGTTCGTCCCGTCCTTCCCGATTACCGTCCAGTAGTACCTCGTCCCCACCGTCAGAGGTCCTGTGACGGCCATTGACTCATTCACGACTCCCGATGCGATCCTCGCCGATTGGTCCAGTTCGGTGACCTTTGTGGCATTCGTCCCGAGGAAGACATCAAAGGTGATGTTCGTGCTGTCCTTGTCATCCCAATCCCATCTCAACAAGGGGTTGGTCAGCTTCACCGTTGCCCCGTCCACAGGCTCCAACAATCTTGTCAAGGGCGGCCATGTGGACGGCTCGGTGACCTCTATGATGAACGACTGCTCAGCAAAGTCCTCCATCTGGTCGTAGACCCTCACAACGACCTCGCTGGTCCCCTTATCGCCGGGCGAGGGGGTCCATATGATGAGGCCCGTGGCATGATCGATCACCATACCGAACGGCGATGGGGCAACTTGATAGAGGAGATTGTCTCCCTTATCTATGTCTTCGGCAACGACCTGGTACACATATTTCGAGTATATCGTGGCATTCGTGACCGGCTGGCTCGTTATAATCGGAGGGTCGTTCACATTTAGCACCGTGATCGTGAAGTTGACCGAATCGGATGCGCCCAGCTGGTCCCTCACCCGGACATTGACCCAGTAGCTCCCCACATCGGCATTCTCGGGATTCCCATGGATCATGTACGACGGAGGGGCGACAATTGACCATAGCCATGTGGCGTTCGTCTCCATTCCCCATGTGTACGAGTCCCCCACGTCGATTTTATAGTAATCCTCGATATGTAAGGAGGTCTGGAATACCTCATCCTCGTGGACTGTGAAGTTAGTGACATTGCCGATCCTTGGCGGGTCGTTGACGTTCCGGACAATTATTTCGAAGTCTGCCCTGTCCTTGCCGCCATTCCCATCGTTCACCGTGATGTTGACATAATATTTAATGGATGCCCCCTGCGGATCAGAAGGCGTCCCGTTGAGGACGCCCGTCTTCGGGTCCATCGAGAGGAACTCCTTCGCAGTCCCTTTGAAGGACCATGTTACATTTCCCTGGCCGTCATCCGTGCAGTTGTAGTCCACGCGGTACTCCTTCTCCTCGTCAGCTATTAGTACGTCCGCCGTCGTGATGACCGGCAGGTTGTTGAGGACCGTGACCGTGAAGTAGTGCTCGTCCGAGATTCCACCTGTGGTGTAGGACACGTTGAGCCGGACCCAGAACTGCCCCACATCGCCGTTGTCGGGCACACCCTCGATCCCGTGGGAGGACGCGTTCCATGACAGCCAGGTGGCATTGGATGTGAACGTCCATGACTCATCGACCCAGCCGAGGCCTGTGTAATGGACATCGTACATCTGGTCCTCGGTTGCCATTGTGATGTCTAAGGCAGGGCTGATGATCTTCTCCACGACCAGCAGGGAGGTCGACTTCGTGCCGTCCTGGACGGACTTGACCGTCACGGTCTCGCCGCCCTTGGCGCCAATCCAGCCGTACTCGGCACGGGTCCTGTTCTTGACATCGAAGGTGCCCCGGTACGTGTTCGTCGCGATGCCTGTCTCCATGAGCTTCAGCCTGAAGCCCACCTTCGCGCTCGCGCTGCTCGAGACGTTCACGACCGCCGTGTCCTTCCTTGTCGCGTTGCCGCCGCCGGACCCGACGATCTGGATATAGATTGTGTCGTTCATCTTCGCGAACGTGGTCATCTTGGAATAGGCCGCGTCCGAGTAGGCGGTCACGGATGTTATGGATGTGGGCTTGGTGTTCGCGTCAGGGCAGATGAGGAACCCCGCACCTGAGCCTGTCCCACCGCCCGGATTGCCCGGCTCCCCGAGGATGATGTCCCCATAACCATCACCGTCGACGTCCCCGCCGCCCGCTAGGGAGATGCCTAGCTGATAGTTAGCGGCCTCTCCTAGCCAGGATGCATCCACGGGGGTTAGGGCCGTGTTCTGGGCCCAGCCTCCGTTCTTACCGAGGATCAGGTAGGCCTGACCAGCGTGCGACCCGGTCTGCCCGTTCCAGGGCGCATCGATGAGGAAGTCGTCGTATCCATCGCCGTTCACGTCGCCGGCGCCATTCTGGTAAAAGCCTGCCCAGTTTAGCATGGCCTCTCCCTTCCAACTGCCAGCGACCGTCGCGAGGCTGACCCCAGTGGCCCAGCCGTTCTTCTTCCCTAGCACGAGGTACGTCGTGCCCGCCTCGAAGAACACATTGTCATGCCATTTTGCCCCCACAAGGAAGTCGTCGTATCCGTCGGCGTTCACGTCCCCGGCGCCGTTCAGGGACCAACCAGCATAGTCGAAGTCCGCCTCGGCGTAGTAGGATGCGTTGATGTTAACATTCGTAAGGCTTACATCGTTGGACCAGCCGGAGGGCTTGCCGAAGATCACGTATGTCGTGCCCCCGTCCTGCTTTCCATCATCGTTCCCGTAGGCCCCGATGATGATGTCGTCGTAGTGGTCGCCGTTCAGGTCCCCGGCCCCGGCCACCGCCGTCCCGGCATAGTCCTGGGCGTTCTTGCCCACGAAGGAGGCGTCCGCCCCGGACAGGTCCTTGTTCTTCGACCATCCGCTGGCCTTGCCGAAAATGATGTAGACCTGCCCGTTCCTGTTCCCGGAGGAGAAGATGCTGCTGGGCGCGCCGATTATGATGTCGCTATAGCCGTCTCCGTTGACATCCCCCGCGCCATCCGCCGAGAAGCCAGCGCTATCATACTGCCCCTCACCCAGGAACGATGCGTCGGCGTTCGCCAGGGACACGTTCCTCGCCCAGCCCGAGGCCTTACCGAATATTAGGTACACCTTGCCCCTGTAGGTCACCCCGCCGTCATCGTTCTTATACGCGGTGATGATGAAATCGTCATAGCCGTCGCCGTTCACATCCCCGACGCCGGCGACCACGGTCCCGGCCTCGTCCCCTGCGGTCTCTCCCCTGAAGGACCCGGCGGCCGTCGACAGGTTGGTGTCCATCGTCAAACCACCGCTGCCAAGGACGAGGTATGCCTTCCCCCAATTGGATCCGACGTCATCGTTGTAGGGTGCGCCTATGACCATGTCGGCAAGACCGTCCCCATTCACGTCACCCGCGAGGTCGACGCTCATCCCGGCCCCGTCCGTGCCGTTCTCACCATGGAACGAGGCCTTGGAGTTGTTCAGGGTCGAGTCCATCCCATAGTTCAAGGCCTGGGTGACCGGGATGTTCGTGAGGATGGACAGCAGGAACAGCGACACACACAGGATGCTCGGTATCTTGGACTGCCTCATGGTAAAACCCCCTTAACGGGGCCGGATGTTACTGTACAAGTACCAAACTTTTCTTAATATATTTAAAGGATGTTGAGTGATTTTCCAAAAGGTCCCAAGCACGGTTCCCGACGATACCTTTATATCAAAACCTGCACGTCCGACCACAGGGGAAGGTAATGCCGAATTTTCCTAATGTCCTAAAGATAGTCTCGTACTCGCAAAGACCGACATTCCTTGGCGTGGTCTGGGACAGGCCTGCTAACGTCGATGTGGACCGCTACGAGCTCTTCCTTTCGCCGAAGTCCATCGGCAACAACGAGGTCGGGGCACTGCTGATGGGCGCCAAGGAGAAGGACGGCGTCGTGAAGGTGACCCTTCCGGCAAGCTGCAACTGCGTCTTGGACAACAAGAGCCCCCAGGGCCAGCGCGTCTATTACACGGTGTTCGCCGTCGACAAGTCCGGCGACTTCCACCAGCCCAACTTCCAGGTCAACGATTCGGCTAACCTGGCCCTCAAGAACCCGACCTATCTCAAGGAGCCCTTCACCCCCATGTCCCTCAAGTTCATACCCTACGGCCAGAGGCCCGACGGCATCGGCATATCGTGGGAGGCCCCCAAAGGAGACTGGGCATCCTATCGCGTCGTGGTGGTCACGGGTAAGAGCATCTCCCAGCCCCAGGACTTCGAGAAGCTCTTCGCGGGCCAGCTGGACTTCGCCAAGCTCTACGAGGTCCCCGCGGATGTCCGGGAGGCAATCGATGATGCATCGCCCCAGGGGTCCCGCAACTACTATTCCGTGGTCGCGGTCGACAGGAAGGGGAACATCACTGCCATCGAGAAGTTCCAGACCGTGGAGGGAGCGCGGGCGCAGTTCAAGGCCCCGGTCCGGCTCACGGGAAAGACACCGGCGGCGGTTGCGCCGACGATATTGCCTCAAGGTATGGGGACCATGGCCTCACCAGCGCCCCCTGCGCAAGCGGCCCCACCGTACCCGGCATGCGGCATCAAACCGGCCCCACCATGCGACCAGCCCCGGGTCGAGCCACCTGTGCCGAAACCGGTCTGCACAACGAAATATCCCTCCAGGCTCTCGACCATACCTTCCACACAGCACCTCTTCGGGACGAGGATCCGCATCAAGGCCCCGAGGCCAGACTTGACATACAGGGTCGTCGTTGCAACCAAGTCCATCAACAATGTGGCGGACGCCCTCGAGGGTAGGACGGACTTCGCCAAGGTCTACGACCTCCCATCGGACGCACAGGAGTTTTTGGACAACACGACCGAGCCGTACGCCCGGTGCTATTATGCGGTCCTCGGGAGGGACGCCTCGGGGAACAATATCGAGCTCCCGTTCGAGGTCGTCCAGCCCAGGGACTACAAGCTCGGCGGGGCCAGGTTCCTGGACCCCGGAAGGGGATGGCCCCTCCCGACCGTGGACGGCGACTGGCTCCTCAAGACGACGGCCCGGGGCATCGAGTTTGTCCCGGATGAACCGTCCGGCAGCCGGATGCAGACCATCGGCCCCTACGTGAATCAGGTGTGGGAAGGGACCCGCTTCCGCTTGAAGGGGGCCCGGAAGGAATACGTCAGGTATCAGCTCCTGATGGCGAACGATTACATCAAGAAGGACAAGCTCGTCGATGCGGTCCAAGGCCGATCAAATTACATCCGAGCCTATGAGATACCGGTCGACGCCCTCGAACTTATCGACAACATAACCGAGGTCAAGGCCAAGGTCTATATTGCCCTCATCGGCTGGGACAAGGAGGGGAACGGATACGACGTCGAGCTCGAGTTCAAGTCGACCCAGCACGCGGAGTTCAAGTCCCCGCGGTTCGTAGACCCGAAGGACCTGGCGCGTGTCAAGGCCACCGCCGACGAGATGATATCACTCGGGAGGAAGACGCTTTCGAGCATCGGGACGGACAGGCAGGCCCTCTATACAGGCGGGCCCAATGCGATCCAGACCGCAATCCAATGCGGCGCGAGGGCCCGGCTGGTCTACCCAATGTACGAGGACATCGACAGGTTCAGGCATGAGGTCATTGACCGGAACGGATGGCTCGTTCAGGCCAGATCCCAGTTCGAGTGCGACGAGGCCCTCGCAAAGGCCGATAAGGCGCTGAAGGGCGACAGGCAACCCTATGCCTTCCCGAACTACAGCTCCGCCGAGGGGAGCATCAAAACGGTCCGCAAGATACAGGATGAGGCCAGGGCCGTCCTGAAACAGCACATCGCCGATGCCCACTGGTCCTCGGGGTCTGAATGGTACAAGGAGCGCCTTGGGCAGTTCGACGGGAACGAAACAAATCTCAAAGGGCTCGAGGAGCACATGGTAGAGCTCAGGGCACGGGACGCCAAGGCCAAGGCGTTGTACGAGAAGGCCCGAACGGCCCACTCTGGCGAAAGGTTCGACGAGGCCATCGCGCTCTACGGCGAGGTCATGAAGATCAAGCCCGAATGGGACACGAACCAGGACATCGCCACCGCGAAAGACGATAAAGAGTTCGCCGGGCAGATTGCAGCCGCGGGGACCGCCCTGTCCAAGTTCAAGGCCATCTACGACGATTGGAGCGAACGGGGGAAGAGCGACTACGCCTGGAATGCGCTTGGCAAGGCCTTCGCCCTTATCGGCGACAAGGCCAGCTTCCTGCTGTACTCGCGTGAGCTCTTCAAGCACGAGCACTACAGCGATGTGGTCAACCTGTTCAGGGACATCCGGGGCTCGAAGGAGGGCTTCCTCGATGGCATCTTCGGGGCGGACAAGGTCAGGGCTGTCAGCATGCAATTGGAGGAGGCGGACGCGGAGCTCCGCAGGATTGACGAGGCCATCCGGGACATGGACGGGAAGCTTAACGAGCTGCAGCGGGAGGATACAAAGCTCGCCGGTTCGGGCTACTCCGACTACAGGACCAGCCTGCAAAACGACATCGAGCGGGTCAGGCACGCGATCGAGAGGGAGCGCGAGAGGTCGGGAGAGATTTGGAAGAGGATGGCGACGGTCCTGGCGGAACTGCTCGGGAAAGGATAATGCGAACCCGCCGGGGTCCGAACCCGCTCCCTGTAATGTTAATAATACCAATTAACTGAAGTACGAGTCCAGGCTCGTCTGGGCCCGGGTCTCCTTCACGATATCCAATTTCTTGAGGGTCGCCTCGACCCTCTCCTCGGAGAAGTCCCGCTCCTTGCAGAGGTAGGCCTTGATGTCCTCCTTGACGATGGTGCCCCACTCCGGTTTGATGGTCTCGTCCACGTTCGGCTCGAGGAATATCCTCCGGACCTCCTTGAACCCCTCCACCCCGCCCCACTGGTCCTTGGCCTTCTCCTCCATGACCCGTTCCAGGGTCCCGAACTCCTTGATGAATTTCAGGGCCTTCTTGGGCCCTATGCCCTTGACCCCGTAGTTGAAGTCGGTCCCGATGAGGATGCCCATGTCCACGAGCTGCTCCCTCGATATCTCGAGCTGCTTGAGGACATTTGGCAGCTCCAGGACCTCGGGAAAGACATCGATGTACATGTCCCGCCTCGGGAGCTTCCTGCGGCCCGAGAACGCGAGGTTCCTGATGAGCACGTCGGCCCCGAAGAGCAGTGAATCGAAGTCCTGGCTCCCGACGGCGTAGGCCTTCTTCTCGCAGACCATGTACGCCGCCTGTGCCTCGCCCTCGCCTGGGGCCGTGAAATGCGGGACCCCCATGAGCCCCAGGAGGTGCTTGGCCTCCTCGACCATTTCCTTGGAGAGCCTCGTCGTCTGCATGGCCTTGGACCTGGCGGTCTCCAGGTCGCCGGCCGCCAGGGCCTCCTCGTACTCCTCCCTGGCCTTCTCCTTCCTCGAGATGCGATCGTCGATGGTCGCCTTTTTGAGGGCGTGGGGCTTCCCGTCGAAGATGAAGATCGGCCTGATGTTAAGTTCGAGCAGCTTACCGGTCCTGTAGAAAAGCCCCGAGAGGTGCGAGGTCACGCGGCCAAGCCGGTCCTTGAGGGGCGTCCCGTCGGGCTGGCGGATTATGGATAAGAACTGGTAGAGCGCGTTGTATGCGTCGATGGCGACGATCTTGCCCTTTAGGCTTCCCAGCTCTATCTCCCTTTTCGGGACGATCTCCGCGAAATCTACGCCCATCCTTTCAACCTCACAGCATCATTTGTGAACGATGTTCTCTTCCTCAAGCTCTTTCTTGCCCTTGCGGACAGGGCCCTTGGCCTTTCTGTCCTTCTTCTTGCCAGAGGCCTTCTTCTTCTCGAGCTCGCTCTCGAGCATCTTTATCCTGTCCTCTTGCTCGATTATTATAGCCCTGGCCTTCTTGATGAAGCCATCGGCCCTCGCGCGCCAATTCTCACCTTCGGCGGCATCGTCCTCCTTCTTCAGGGCCTTCAGGGCGGCCATGTGCTCGGAAGCCAGGGGCTCTCCCTCGATGGCGACCCCGGCATCATGCTCGAGCTGGGCGATCCTTTGGTCGTTCTCTTGGACCTTGACATCGGCCTTCTCGACCGATTCGTTGTGGATGGTCTCCCAGTCGCCTGCGTCGCCGTCGATACGGGCCTGCATGAGCTTGGCCGTCAGGAACGGGTAGTGGTCGGACTCCCTCTTCCGGCCGCAGTGGGGGCACTCCCAGTAGCGGTCGTTGGTGTCGACCTTGTACTCCTGACGGCAATCGTCATTGCCACAGACAATTATGATTTGCATAAGGAGAGAGGGGATGACACTAGGATTTCAAATATTTTGCCATGCCATTTCCTTCATACCTGGATACCAGGGCCCCCGGACCCATGAACCAGGGGGCCCATGCTTCTCCACTTCTTGATTTTCCATGATAGTTAAACATTAATATCCCTCGCGGCCCTTTTGGAAACATGCTCTGCCTGGGCATCGAAGGGACCGCACACAGCGTCGGTGCTGCGGTGGTCCGCGACGAGAAGGGACGGGCCAGGGTCCTGTCCAACATCATACAGATGTACCATCCCGTGGACGGCGGCATCCACCCGCGCGAGGCCGCGAACCATCATGCCGAGAATGTGGTCCCGGTCATCCGGAGGGCCATCGCCGAGGCCAAAGTGAATCCGTCCGACCTAGACATCGTGGCCTTCAGCCAGGGCCCGGGCCTCGGGCCGTGCCTGAGGACCGTAGCGACGGCTGCCAGGGCCCTGGCCTTGAAACTAGAAGTCCCGATAATCGGGGTCAACCATTGCATAGCGCATCTCGAGATCGGCAGGGCAACGACAGGTGCCAAGGACCCTGTGCTGCTCTACGTTTCCGGCGGGAACACACAGGTGATAACATTCTTCGAGAGGAGGTACCGCGTCCTGGGCGAGACCCTGGACATCGGCCTAGGGAACCTTCTGGACAAGTTCGGGAGGGAATACGGCCTTCCGTTCCCCGCAGGGCCGGCCATCGAGAGAAAGGCCGCCTCGGGCTCAAGGCTGCTCGACCTGCCGTACTCGGTCAAGGGGATGGACGTCTCCTTCTCGGGAATCCTTACGGCTGCGGAACAGCTCGTTGCCAAGGGCGCACCAATGGAAGACGTCTGCTTCACCCTTCAAGAGGTCACCTTCGCCATGCTGACCGAGGTGACCGAGAGGGCCATGGCATATACGAAGAAGTCCGAGGTACTCCTCGGCGGCGGAGTGGCCCAGAACTCGAGGCTCAAGCGAATGGTCGACGATATGGCCCGCGAGCGGGATGGGACCTCCTTCGTGCCAGAGAATCGATTGCTCCAAGATAATGGAGCCATGATCGCCTGGACAGGCATCATCATGCACAAGGCCGGCGTGCGGATGGCCGTCAAGGACACGGTCATCGACCAGCGCTACAGGACCGACGATGTGGAGGTGTCGTGGCGATGACGACCGATGGCAAGGTCATCGGCATCGGCGCCGAGGCCAGGTTGTACCTGACCGAATGGCGTGGGCGCAAGGCCGTCGTCAAGCACCGGGTCCCGAAGGGCTACCGCCACAAGGACATCGACTCCAAACTGCGCCAGGGCCGGACCAAGGGCGAAGGGCGGCTCCTGGCCCTGGCCCGGGTGGCCGGCGTGAGGACGCCAATAATCTACGACATCGATGTCAAGGAGTGCACGATCATCATGGAGCATCTGGACGGCCTGCCCCTCGTAAAGGTCCTCGAGGGTTCCAACGATAAGGAAAGGAAGGCCCTCCTCCGGGCCGTCGGGCGGGAGGTCGCCAGGTTGCACAGGGCGGACATAGTCCATGGGGACCTCACGGGCGCGAACATGCTCGTTCTCGACGGAAAGGTCCAGTTCGTGGACTTCGGCCTCGGCTCACAGTCGACCGAGGTCGAGGACAAGGGCGTGGACCTGCATGTGCTCCAGGAGGCCCTAAAGGCCGTGAACATGGAGAGGCTCTTCGCCGAATTCGAGCACGGCTATCTGACGGAATGGCCGCTCGGCAAGGAGATCGTCGGGCGGGTCAAGGAGATCGCGAAAAGGGGACGGTACGCATATATCTACAAGGACCGGTCGCTTTTTCGTCGGCCCTTTTTTTTCCAAAGCTCTGCCTTCAGGCCCTGATATACCTGGAACACGATGGGACAGACCGCCTGGTCCGAGATGATGCTCATGGTCCTGCACAGAAAATCTTTCTTCTCGAGATGCGGGAAATCGGCGCACTCTTTCGGCCTCAGTTCATGATGCGTGCATCCGTCCTTCCCGAGAAATGGGCACGGCTGGTCCCGCATCAGATACAGCCCAGGCTCGTCATCGTCTTCTATTAGATATCGGGGGACGAAATCCGCCACCGTCATTTCCAGCCCCTTGGCGAACTTGCCGATGTCCTCGTCGTCGAACTGTGGGGAGAGCTCCCGACAGCAGTTCATGCACTGGCGGCAATCGATCTGCTCGGAGGCCTCTCGGAACAACCGCAGGACGATGGCATCGACCTTCTCCGGGTCCTGCTCGCTCAAGAAATTCCTGAAATCCCAGTCCTCGTCGTACAATGCCTGGGCCCGCTGTTCCAGCGTCCCGAGCTGCCCACTGACCCCAGCCTTTTTTCTTGGCGCCATG
>Ga0315288_10001565_pt1 | contig 29525 bp, 52 predicted proteins | sample YL17G11_20_MG_FD_203454 | JGI IMG/M metagenome (GOLD analysis project Ga0315288, IMG submission 203454) | Sediment microbial communities from Yellowstone Lake, YNP, Wyoming, USA - YL17G11_20 | ecosystem: Environmental > Aquatic > Freshwater > Lake > Sediment | place: USA: Wyoming | collected... | reverse complement strand
GAGCACCAGCAATACATGATAGCCTTCACTTCTTGGAATCCTCTTCAACTCTTTTTGAAGGAGAGCGATAAGGTGAAGAGTTTCGAGGTTCACCTGTCGAAGCCGCTGACCGTGGCTGAGGTTCGGAATAGGGTTGATAAAATGTTGAACAGGGGATGAGAATGGAGGAGCTGAAGAAACGGTTCCGGAAGAAGGCTCTCGAAGCGTCGCCTTGGGGCCAAGAGAAGGAGAAGACCGGGGCGTATCCGGTTGAGGAGTACCGGCTGAAGCTGCTTAAGATGCCTCGGAGCGTCGTGAGCCGCCGATGGTTCACCGGCGGCGGGTTGCTGATGAGCCTCATTCTAAGCGGGCTATGCGTGGCGGGTCAAGCCGGGTTCATCGCGGTGTTCTTCCTGATGCTCGGATTTGTGTGTTTTGACTACTACCGGTTCCTGGGGAGGCTTAAAGTTGAATCCTGAGGATGCTTGGTTCACGAGAATCGTGGTCACTAGCCTGAAGAATAATGCGTTGAAGAATTTGTACCTTAAGCGGGTTAAGTTCTTTAACTATGCCTTCGTCGGCGGATGCGGCGTACTCATAAACACCATCTTACTCTACGCCCTAGTCAGCTTCCTACCGCTGTACCTGGCAAACTGGATCGCCATCCTAGTCGCCTGGCTTAGTAATTACATGTTCAGCGTCGGCCCCCTCGGATACCTGTTTGGACTAGGTGAAAAGAAGTGAACACAACTTTAAAATATAATAAAAATGGGTATTTGAATATAAATACAGGTAATTATTCTTTAAAAGAACTTGATAAAATAAGTGAATTAAGACAAAAAACAGGATTGGGAACATCAAAATATCCTTATAAATATTCTAAATATATGAGACCAATAGTTTTAGAACGTGATGATTATACTTGTCAAAACTGTGGTTATTATGGATTAAAAAAGGTTGAATACATAGAAGAGGAATACTCATGCTCAATAACACCATTTAATTTTCATCCTAATCTTAATTGGGGACCTCCGAAATTTTGTCGTCTCCCATATAAACCTAAAAAATGTGGAGAATGCAAAAAATTAGAAAAAAAGATAATAAAATATCAATATAATGATTTAGTTGTTCATCATATTGATCATAATCCATGTAATAATAAAAAAGAAAATTTAATGACATTATGTAATAAATGCCATAATTTAAAACCATTTAGGCAATTAGGTGAAAAACATGGGTCTGAGTGAGCTCCTCATCCTGGTCGCCGTCATCATGGGCGCGTTCTATTTTCTGTGGAAGAGGGGCTTCCTTGACCGCTTCAATTAGCATCATCCTACCAGTCCTCAACGAGCCGGGATTAAACCAACTACTCCCACGAATCCACGAAGCAATGAAGGACACCCCAGAGAACTATGAGATCCTAATCGTGAAGGGCGACAGGGAAACAAAGTTCTATTCCCACAATGCTCATCCCCGCCAACGAGAGATCAAAACCTACGGCGATTCATTAGAACGATCCATACTAAACGGGTTCTCCCAAGCAACCGGGGGAAAGATCATCATCATGGACGCCGACGGCTCACACCCCCCAGAAACGTTACCTAAATTCATCAGAGCCCTTGACAGTGTTGAGATGGCAATCGGCACCAGATTCATCGAAGGCAGCCACTTCAAAGCCTCGATCCCCAGAAGGATCGTGACATGGGGATGCGTTTGGCTAGCGCATCTGTCTGGGAGTCAACTCAGCGATCCAATGAGTGGGTTCTTCGGTGTAAGAAAAGAAGCAGTAGACCGCATAAAGTTTAAGCCTTTCCCTTGGAAGACGGCCCTTGAAATTGAATTAATGGCCAAACCTTCTTTGAAGGAGATTCCTATACATTTTGAGGAGAGAACCATCGGGAGAAGCAAAACTTCGGTTTGGGTTGGGATGAGAATTATTTTGGGGTTACTTGGTTTAATTGTTTATAGGAGGCTTAAGCGGTGATTGAGGAATTTGCATGGAACTGTATCATAATCTTCTTTGGCTTCATGCCTGGACTTGGATTATTACTCTATCAGGTAAAGGATAGAAGAATAGTCTTCTTAACGGCGTGTGTAACCGCTGTTATGGGGATATTCTGCTTCATATTTCTAGAATCGTATGGGAGAAACCTATTCGCCTTCTACTCAGCCACTTATATATTTTCGGCGGTGAAGTTGCGGAGCGTTGGCGCGGGTTTCCTTGTATCCAGTGCCACCGTCAGCTTCTGGGAGATACCGGCCCAAGTCTACCGTTACCTCGGATGGTGGGATATGGAGCAATTCAGCGGTTGGTTGTGGATTATATACGGTGTGGCGATGGTGTATGCTCTTCTCTTCATCTCAAAGACAGAAATCCGAAAAGCCGTGATTCCACTGTTATCCTCAACCGCCGTAAACACTATAATTCTCATAACATATCCAACGCTTATTCCCTACGCAGATAATGTTTGGTATCTTTGCCGCGTCTCAACGGCACTTACCCTAACCTATTTGGTGTTGAAACATGGCCAAAATAGGTAAACTGACCAGAATAATCCGGTCCGTGACCCCCGTAACCGCGCCTCGGTGCCTCCAACTCGACACCACTACGGTCTGTAACCTCGGCACCTGCATCTACTGCAACCCCCACGGCGTCGGATGGGCGAGCAAACCCGAGAATATGAGTATAAACCTGATAAAATCCATTCTCATCGAGGCCGCCGAGTTCGGAACCATCTACGAGATCAGGCCATACGTCAACGGCGATCCGCTATGCGAGCCACGGATAAACCAGATCCTCCAACTTTGTGAAGAACATTTACCCGAAACCAGAAAAGTGCTCTACTCAAACGGCGCGGATATTTCACATATAGACAGGATCACGGGTCCACTTGTCGATGAACTTCACATCAGCGTAAGTGCCGCCACCCCAGAAACCTATCTTCGGATACACGGGAAACCCCTCTTCGGAGAAGTCAAAAAAACTTATCATGAAGCCCTTAATCGAGGCGTTAAAACGTATGTTCATTATATCTCCTGCAAACAAAATCGGGGTGAACTTGGTGAATGGCGCAGAGTGTTCAGCGAGGCGAGGCAACTCGTCAGCGCTGTGCATGAAACGATGGAGCAGACGAGTAGCCACGGAAAAGTAGTTGAGGATGTCCCCGAATCAACCATGAACTCACAGGATATTGTGCCAAACAATGCCTGTAATTGCTTCAATAACCTCAGCATCGGTGTTCACGGTGAAATAATGGAGTGCCCAGACTGCAACTATATTTGGAACTATGGAATCTTCCCAGAGGTGGGGCTCCATGAAGCATGGAAAAAACGGATATTATCAGGCTTAATGTCGCCACCATGTCGAACCTGTAACCTGAGAAGCAAGTACTGGAGAATCAAGGTTAGATACACCCAGATGGGGTTGAAATTGTTTGGTTGACGCTGTGGTTCCCGTACTCAACTCCATGAAGACCCTCCCCCAATGCTTTGAATCAATCAAAAAGGCTATTCCGAACCTCTATATCATCGCCGTCGACGGCGGGTCAACAGATGGGAGCTACGAGTGGCTTCAGGAGCACGCTGATGTCGTATTCAAACAGCGAAGATACGGCATCGGTGAAGCCCGTAGTCAGGGATTCCGACTCGTTGAAGGCCCCTGGATGGTGACGTTTGACTCTGACGTGATCTTCCCACCGAATTGGCTCCACGTCGTGAAGCGGTATGTGAAACCCCGTGTCGCCTGTGTTACCGGACAACTCATATTCGGAGCCCCCAACGATCCAAAGATCGCCGCCTATTACCGGGAATGGTATCGGGTGAGGAGAAATATGGTCTTCGTCACGATGGGAAACAACTTCATCCGAACCGAGGCGGTCCGTGACATCGGCGGCTTCAGCCTCCTCAGTGCAGGAGAGGATAAAGATACACAGCTCAGATTTCTTCGACATGGATGGAAGTGGGTTAATATACCGAGTTTGGAGGCTTACAATCCCCGGACTTGGGAGGAGAACTTGGAACATAATCGTTGGTGGGGGCGGGGCATGGCAAGGCTTTATCCAAACCCCGTCTATGGCTTTGGGTATACTGTAATAAATCTCCTCTATACACCACACATGGCAACGAAGGGGTTTGGTGGCATCCATTTAATGAGTAAATTAATATTTTTACTCGGCTACGTTGAAGGATGGAAATACTGGACCCTTAAGAAACAGGTTTCTTCCACTGATTGAGAGGAAGCCATGCCTAGAATCGTCTCACCATACCTAGCCTCGCCTTGCCCGGCCATACCTTGCCTTGCCAAACCTCACCCTGCCAGGCCTAGCCAAACCCGGCCATACCAGGCCCCACCAGGCCTCGCCATGAATCGCCTTACCTCGCCATGCCATACCAGACCTCACCTAGCTTGACCTCACCAGACCTCACCCTGCCACAAATCTCCTTTCCTTGCATTACCCTGCCATGCCGTGCCTCGCCTTACCCAGCCCCGCCCAGCCAAGAATTTCCTAGCCTTGTATGTGGGGCGTGATCAGCCCCATTATCTGTTTCGCGTAGGCATCGTACTTAACGTCTCCCCACGGGTAAGCCCCGAACTCCAGGTAGTTTATGAGTTGAACCAGAACATCATCCAGTGTCATTGTGCTGAACCTACTCTGATCCACCTCAGCCGCCTCCTCCTCAGTCAGCTTCCCCTCCCGAACGAGACGGGCGAGGGGAGCCTTCAGCGTCTTGTTATCGAGGTTGCGAACCATGAATTTGTCCAGCTTCTCCACGGGAACCCGCACGAGGTCAGCCACTTCTTGCTTCTGAAGCCCATACTTCTGAAGCAGTTTAGCGATGTAGGATTTATCCTGAGGAGTATATCTTATACCGTGGTGATTGTTAGCGTCAACAGCGTCTTTCAGCAAGTCAATGAGAGAAGTATATTTTTTATAGGTGCCCTGAATATACTCGATCTTCAGCTCCTTATGAGCGCCTACCCGGTGATACCCATCGACAACGATGAGTCGCCCATCCAATTCTCCCACGAAAATCGGGGGAAACTTCGCTCCAGCCTTCATCTCCTCAGCGTAGGCGTGAACGTGAGCCCACCACGGCGACCCACGGGCACGAGTGTAAATATCCTCGGGAAGCTCCAAATCCGCGATCGCAAATAACCTTTCAGCCAACTAACTCACCTAACCCTGCCTCGCCTCGCCCAGCCCCGCCAGGCCACGCCATACCTCGCCACACCCCGCCACGAAACTCCTCGCCGCGCATTACTTCTCGCCCTCGACCTCGAACTTCTCCACCACAAAGGTCCCGAAAGGACCCATGTGCTGAGGGCGATAATCCAGAAGCCCGGTCCTGAAACCGGCCTCCTCAAGGATGTTCTGGATCAGGTACGGGTTACTGATGGTCTCAGACTCGTAAACGATGTCGAAGCTCAGCTTCCACTCGGAGAGCATAGCCCGAGCCCTAGCGATCCGCGCCTTCTGAATCACCGCCGGACGAACATCAACCTCATACTTGTCGGTGCCGAGCGGAATCTTCTCAGGCACGATCTTCATCAGCCCAGCAAGGATACCCTTAGCCGAGAACTTCCCAATCTTGTGGCGCCCACTTGTCTGAAGGATCATGCTGTAGATATTAAAACCAGGCACGTAGAGCTGACGCTTACCATCAATCTCGGCGATATAAGCCGACTTCTCCGCGTCGTCCTTAACATTATACTCCTTAAGCGCGGAGCGGGGCTTCCTCTGAAGGTCCTCCACCCTAAGCCGATTCATCAACAACGGACTCAAACCCTTAAGCGTAACATGGATCGTATTGAACTTCACTTCTCCTCACCTCCCACAAGTTTCATTATGAAGTCGTGCCAACTAAGGGCATCTTTAGCTTCCACGAGTTTCTTGTATTCCTCATCCTCAAAAACCACGTTGATTGTCTTCAACTTTGGTCAAACTAAGTAACTAAGCAGAAGTATATAAAGCTAACTAACTTAGTTATTGATCTTTCTTCCACCGATAGAGTTGGTCGACTCGACCAAATATCTCCCGGTCCCGGCTCCACGGTTTAAAGGGCTTAAAACCCCGAAGGAGAAACTGATCAACAATGTAGTTACTGTGGGCCTCTAAAACGATGTCAATATTCAAGTCATCAAGGTAGGGGAGAAACATGGCCTCGTAGCCCTCAATATCCATTTTCACCAAATCGCAGACCAAGCCAAGATGAGGTAGCTTGGCCTTCTCCTTTAAAACCACTAGTTCCTCGTGGCGCTCCGCGTTATAGTCAAGGAAATCGAAGCATAATGGATTCGGCTCAACAACGATAACCTTCTTCGCCCCGTGGTCGAGGAAGAACTTCGCCGTCTCGCCACAGCCCCCACCCAAATCGAGAACCGTCTTACCCTCCACGCCCCCCGGAGGCAGATAATACTGCCAATCCTTCACTGATTCCTGAAGATAGATGAAGCCATAATACATGGCGAACCTCCACCCATCAACCTCGATAATCTCATCCGTTGGATCTCGATAAAACCAGTCAAAGATCCGTTTCTCAACTGTCCTGGCGGCAACCAGGAAACGGAGCCGCAACGAAAACTTAGCACCCTTCAATGATCATTTTCCTCCTTCTTCGCCTCATTTAGCTTCTCCTCTTCTCTTATTTTACTCTTATATTCCATTAATGGTTTATAGGAGGTCAATACAAAAAATGAAAATGCCATACATAAGAAACCAGTTTCCATTTGATAATTTCTAAATATTCCAAAAATTACTCCTATTATTAAGGAGATTAGTGTACCCAAGAAACCTATTCTAATTTTGGTTGATTCTTTCAATAATCATTTTCCTCCTTCTCCTCTTTTTCTACGACATCTACCGAGAGTTGTTTTCCACATAGTTTAGCCAAGCATACGAAGAAACCTATGAATGAGAATACGCCTAAAATTGATCCCACGATCATGTGTAGATACAGAACCAGGGTTACACTATCCCTTATCATGAATAAGTACATTGTTGGTAAAGTTGTGATTATAACGAATAATATGAGTGGTGACGTAAGATAGCTAATATCAAATTTTTTCACTTGGCATCCCTCTTTTCATCCTTCAAGAGGCTCATCGCTGGGAGCCTCCCTTGACGAAAACGCTGAGAAACAGGTGATAACCGTCGCCCTTGTTATTCGGCTTGATCTTCGAGATGGTGGCGCGTCCGTTGAAGGCGTTTCGTATGACGTCGGCTGCAGGGAGCAATATATCCTCTTCATCAGCGTAAATCAGGACCTTGAGCTCAACGTCGGGCATCGAGGTCCAGCTCCCTATCTACGGCCCGTTTGAAGTTGAAATGATGCGTTTTCATTAGCTCGGAGTCACCGCAATGATCTCAGCGAAGAACCCCGTGCTCGTCGTAACCCGGATAGAGTAGCTCTCCCCAGGACCTAGATCCAGACTCGTTGTTAGGAGGTTCCACGCCACATCCCCATGACCACCCACGTCAAGCACCAGATTAACAGTGTCAGAGTAATATGTGGTTCCGGACCGATTCAGTCTAACAGCAACACCCTCAATGATACAGGGAACGCTACCCGTGTTTCTCACCGTCACTGTGCAGGTATTCGCCGGGCTCACATCCCACGCCACGGATTCGATGCGTATACTAGTCTGAGCCTGAATCGCCTGATTCTGAACCATCGTCATCGTCCACGCATAGACCATGACACTCGCCGCCACCGCGATGGCGATCAGTAGTAGGGTCGCAATCAGGGGGCTGATGCCCCGCCTATTCTTCACATTCATTTTTCATCTTTCACCATTTATATGCGCTCTCTGCTCAGCCTTCCGTACAATCACCTGATTTTCTTCGACGTGGAACTCCACGGTGTCCCCGTAGCCGATTCCCAGCGCCGTGGCGGCTGCCTTCGGGAGGTAAAGCATCCGGCCCCTAGAGTATTTGCCCAAGCAGATTAACGTCATACGAATACATGAAGCATCAAGTATTAATAAGGTTGTTGGTGAACCTCCCCAGCAAATGCTTAATATGAATAAACCCATCCCACATGAGCAGAATTGAGGCCCCAAACCACAACACCACATCCCCCACGTAGCCAAAGTACCCGTTGAAGACACTCAAACTTACAAAAAGGTCACTGAAGCCAAACGCGTAGTAACTATACTCCAGGGCCAAGATGAGGCACCCCAACCCAAATAAAAAGCGGAGCAAACCCCCAAACAACGAAGAAAAGGCACTCAACCCAGCCGACCCCCATAACCATGCGGATAATCCACGTAGCCACCCCTCTCATAGAGAGGCAAGTCCCCACTCCACCCAGCGCGACGACCCCACCCGAGGAACCGCCACCCAGAGCGACGATACACAATCTTATCCAGCCACCCAGCGCGACGCGACAACGTGAAGCCCTGAGACGCGAGAGTCATCTTATTTTTCCCCCACAATTATTACAATACAGCGCCCCAAGCTTCTTATAAATCGAGGCATAGCCACAGCGGCAATACTCGCGGGGAGCCGCCACCGCCGAGGGCATCCTGGCGGCTCGACGCCTAGGAGACGCCGGAGGAACCACATAACTCACCCCTCATCCCCCTCCCACACGCAGAGCCTTCTCTGGTTGTGCCGGGTGCCTCTTAGCGTGTTGCTTGCAGTAGAGACCATTCTCACCGAACCCACGTTTACGCTGACATTGATAAAAGAGATAACCACTAGCAACGGATTCAACACACCGAGTCTTATTCTCAGGGCATCCATTAGGGTTCCCAGCCCAGACATTATATCTACGCGGTTTCTGTTCACTCATGGCTTCTCATCCTCTCCTCGGCTTCGCAGTTCCACCGCCGGGGACACCGCGAAGACCCATACGGCTCCCCGAACCTCCCCAAGAGTGGGTGATCCTGACAGTCGGGGTCTGTCGGATCATACACATGCCCGCAGAACTTGGAGGGCGTAGAGCCAAAGCGACCACAATTATCAGTACTCATTTTCTCATTCTCCGTCTTTTTCGCCTTCGGGTTCTTTTTCGCCAGCGTTGAAACCATGCTCTTTCTTTACGATTTTGAAACAGTCGAGACAGAATACGCCTTTCAGGTGGGCGAGTTTGAATTGTTTTCTTATCTCCTCGGAGATATAAAGTTCTATTCCGTCGTAACCGTTTTTGATCATGTATTTCTTCGAATAACTCATTAGAGCGACCCCGAGACCGAGGTAGGCTTGAAGGCCTTTTCCACATCGGTCGCATTTTCCCTGTTTGGGAGCCCATACTCCACTCATGGCTCATCCCCTCCCACGCAGAGCCTTCTCCACCTTAGCGAGACGGTTCCTAGTTCTGATGTGGTTTGCCGCCTCGTTGATGTAATCCATAGCGGTGTGAAGGTAGGTTAATGGAAGTCTCAGAGGGTTTTCTTCTAGGTGTAGATCCATCTCCCCCGCTTTCTTCTGAACAGTATCAATTATTTCAAGATAGCCTCGCCACTTCTCAGCGTCAGATGCGAGCGCGTCCCGATTCGCCTCAAGAGCCTTGAAAATGAGTAACAGTTTTTCAGGGTCAAGGTTCTCAGGATAGTAAAGGTGGTCACATTTCCCCGTAGGATTTCTTATAGAAGCAGATTCGCCACATATCGGACACTTCTCGCTTAGTTTTTCACTCATGGGTTTTTGTCTCCTTATATTTCGCGTATGAATAAAGGGCTCCACTGAAGAACCCAAAAAGCAATACAAGAGCCGATGTAATTGTAGTGTTAATTTTGATTAATATTACGCCTATTATTAGGCAGATGAGCGCGATCAATAATATCTTTGTTTCTTCACCCATCAACCCTCAGCCTCCTTTTTCCTCGGGCATAACACCAAGTTCCATATTCCACTCAAGCTCCATCACGAATAGAAGGAAAATGGGGGACGTGTAGTAGCATTGACCTCCCTCGCAGTCGTGACGACAACGCCCACAGAACGGCGTCTGAATCATGCCCCACCCTCCTTCTTCCTCTTTGTTATAGATAGGATGCGAGTTTTTATCCACATCCATAATCGGGATGATGGTTCCATTTCAGTGATTCCCGCAATCCTTAGCATGGCTTTTGTCCGATCGTGGTAAGCGTCTACTATTTCCTCGATTTGGCATAGCGTGGCTAATGCTAAGAATAGAATCAGCAGAGTTTCTCCAATAGTCATGGCTTTCCCTCCTTCTTCCTATCCTCCCTGCAACCCATAAGCCACTCCTGAAGCTCCGCGGAGTTCAACTCCGCGGTACTGTGGGGCGAATCCTCCTTCTCATGCATGAGCAAATGATCCCCAAGGTCATCATCCAGAGCCTGGAGCCTCCGCTCATGCGCCTCAAGCTCCCCCAGGGCGACGCCGAGGACATTCGACACGCGCCGAAGACCCTGCGCAGCATCAGCCAACCCGATCCCGGTCCCCTCAAGCCTCTTCAGCGTCTTGTTAATGCCCTTCAACTCCTCAACCGCAGAATGAACACGACTCATTCCCTACCCTCCTTGAGGCAGCGTAGAGCCTCAGCGCCCATGAACCAGAACGCGCAGGCCAACGCCTCGCCAGTCTCAACCCAGAGCTGACACCCCAACCGCCTACACTCCTCCCCAGTGAAGGGGCAGAAACTACCCGGAACCTCAGACAACTAGACACCTACTTCTTTTGTTTGTGCTAAAATATCAGCAACACGGCTGAGAAATTCATCCCAAGATTCGCCGAATTTGGCGAATTTCATTATCTTCTCCTTGGTTCCCTGGGTGATCGTTATCGTCGTCAAACTCGCTCAAACCAAATACACTAAATCAATTATATAAATATATCTAATTAAATCAATATTAAATATGGGTAAAGGGGGGAAAATAATGAGTTAAAGAAAAAATAAGTGTTAGTTTATTCCAGCGGCAAACCGGTCCACTCTACCCACACGGCATCGTTGCCGCCGATGTTCTTCCGCTGAACCGCGGCGACCATGAGGACCATGCCAGTGCACTCGTCAAGCGGCTTCCCCCAGAGCTTATAGAGATTCTTCTCGTTGCTCTTGCTCAGCGAGAACTTGACCTCCTGCCCCCAGTCCCTACTTCCCTTCGCCTTAAACTCGCCCGTCACCTGGGGACGAGCCGGAATATCCACGGGGCCACGAACCGTATCGATAGTCTTAGCGGCCTCAAGCGCCACAGCGATGATCCGCACAAGGTCCCCCACCTGGACCTTATCCGCCTTCAGGTAGGTCCCCGACTTGTCGGGCTCAGACTCCATGCGAGCCCTCCGCTCCGCGAAGGTCTCAGCCTTCGATGCCTCAGGAGGCGCCGCCGGCGTCGGCGCACCGATTCCCAGGTTCTTCAGCACCAGGTAGATCGCGGCCTCCTCCGTGAGGAGCCCCGCCGCGGCCTCAACCTCGGCGCCGATCATGGCCTCAATCTGCGCCCTGCTCAGGCCCTTCTTCACGGCCTGAATTAACTCAATCGCTTTTTCCTTGTTCATCTTTTTTCACTTCACCCCAGAGGGGTAAAAAGTATAATCCTAAACGTTATATATAAGATTAATCCCTAGGTATTGCGTAGGTATTAATTATGAGTGATAAAGATAGTCTCCTCCAAACAAAAGTCACCAAACAGATCAGCGACATCGTAGAAAAAATAGCCACAGAACAAGGCATCAAACCAAGCGAATACGTCCGAAACCTCATCATCCAGGACATAGACCGCAGAACCATCATCACCACAGCCGTAAAAGAGGAAATCGCCAAAAACGGGGGAAAATAACCTCATGCCAAATGACCTTCAAACACTCAAATATAAGTTTGAAGTCAGATACAGCAACCTAACAAAACGATCCCAGCCATTAAACCTAACACTACCTAACAAACAAGAATTATGGGAAAAATTAATAAAAAACTATGAATTTGGCCTCTGCTGTGAATATTGCAATACACACCTAGATCTAGATGATAACAAGAAGCCTTGGTATAGACAGCTTAGCCTAGACCATAAAATTCCACTCATACATGGCGGAGATAACCGCATGACAAATCTCGCCTGGATATGCGTCAGATGCAATCACCTAAAAACCACCATGAAAGCAGACACATACAAACAATTAATCTTCCCCCATATCAACCAACAAGGAATATTAGACCAAGCATACTTCGAAGCCATAGTAGGCCGACTAAAAGACAAACTCAACAGAGAAGAATACCTAGATGAAAACGGCATCGAAGAATATCGCGACAAGTTACCTGAACATCTACGATGGAGCTACCTCGACCCATTATGCACATTTAAATGTCCCATCTGTGGATACCCCCTAAGTGGATACATGGGAAAATCAACATACATCTGCATAAACTGCACTTACCTAGATAAAAAAGAGAAGACCTTCAAGGTTGTGCCAGAATAATGAGCTTCGGCGAGGCTGACGCCCGTCAATTCTACGGACACCTAGGCCATCACCCCGTAGACTGGACCGAGATAAGAATAAAGGAACCCGGTCCCGAGGGAGAAATAATATTAGATGTATGCGTCCAGGGTGAACGCGCCTTCATAGACATAATCCGCCCCTACTGGAACAAGACCGTGTGGGCGGGACTAAACCCACGTAGAGATGTCACGGGACGAAGAAATGAGGACGTAACCCGACGCACCGCCATACTAATCGACATAGACTATCACCACGCCGACAAAACACCCGCAACCGACGCGGAGATAGCAGAGGCCCTAGAAAAAGCGAAGACAATAACCAGCAAACTAGTAGTAGAGGGACACCCCCGTCCCTACGTCGACATAAGCGGCAACGGCATCCACATGATCCTGATGATAGACCTACCCACCGAGGACGCGCCACGCGCCCGAGTCCTAGACTTCTACGCAACCCTGGGAATCGAGGTAGACCCTAAGAATGCGGACCTCGCCCGAATGTGCCGAGTCACCGGCACCTATAACGCCGAAGCTAAACGCATGAGCCGCCTAATCAATATCGGAGACTATGATAATGACTCGGCCCTAGAGGGATTCCTACGGGGGACCCCCGCCAAAAATGATGGACAACAAAATCTAATAGTTAACCTTAGCGACGTTAGCAACGGCACCGACGCCGAAGCTAAGCGGAGAATAAAGAACATAAAGACGTTCAAGAGAAAATGCCGCCCCTGCATCCGAGCCATGATCGACGGCAAAAATGAGAAGGCCATAGAAGAATCCGGGGACCTAGACCACGAGGCCCACCTATGCATCGTAAAGGAAGCCCAATACAACGGGCTAGGCTACGCGGAAATATGCAGCCTATTTCTACAGCAGCCCGACTACAAACCGGCGCTAACGGAGAAATACGTTAAGGCAGCCATAGAAGACAACGCCATAAAGGGAATAACCCCGTGGTACTGCGACAACCTCATCAAGCGGGGTTGGTGCCTCTCCCTCGACCCAGAACTATGCGACACCGCCCGAATGGACCCAGCCCAGATAAAGCCCCAGGCTAAGGAGAAGTCCACCGACAAGGCCACCGAATTAGTAGTCTTAGCCCATGAATCAGCCGTCGAATTTTTCAGGGACCAATATAAGACACCCTACGCGGTTGTTAGAGGCATCGCTAAGCTATCAGTTGTCAGCACCGTCGGCACCGACACCATTTCTAAAAGAATGGAGGAAAGATTAAATCTTAATGAAAATGTAATAACTCTTGAAAACATCGACGGTGCCGACGGTGCTGACGGGAATGATCCGACTCAGACACTAGCTATTAGCTCTAAGGCGTTTAAGTGGTGGCTATCAAAACTCTATCACGAAAAGACGGGCGGGGTAATTGGTAAGGAATACATCAACTCCGCATCCCTTCTACTAGAGGCAGAGACACAAGAGCAGCCGGTCCGATACCTCTATAATCGGTTCGCCCCGAATGGTGACTTTAGTTATTGGTGGGACATGGCGGATGATAAGAACCGCGCGATCCACATAGATGCCAGGGGCTGGGGGATCCGATCAGCTCCGCGTATCTTCATTCATCGCGATCACATGTTACCACTTCCCGAGCCCGTGAGGACCCGGGACCTATCCCCGCTGTTGGACTACCTGAACCTAGAGGAGGTAGGTGATAAGCTGTTAGCTATAGTAGGTAATATTAGCCGCTTAGTCCCCGAGGTCCCACGGATAGGGTCCGTGTCAACGGGTCAGCCGGGGAGCGGTAAATCGTCGTGGGACCTACTCAGTCTATTAACCCTAGACCCGAGTAACACGGAGCTATTACCAATCCCGACTAAGGATGATGACCTTATCCAGATCCTTGAGCATCACGCGGTGGCTATGTTTGATAATGTAACCACCATAACCAGGACCCAATCCGATATATTCTGTAGGGCTATCACGGGGGCGGGGGTTGAAAAGCGTGAGTTATACACCACTGATGATAGTCACATAAGACAGTTTATGCATGTTTTTGGGATGAATGGGACCACCATGCCTGTTGAGCGTGGGGATCTGTTTAGCCGCGTTATCCTGTTGACTTTTAAGAAGCGGGGGGAAGATGAGTCGCTTAGGACGTGGAAGGAAACGGTGGCCTTGATAAAAAAGGACGCGCCCCAGATAATCGGGGCTATGTTAACCGTGCTAGTGGACGCTATCAACATCTACCCCACGGTTCACAGTAAGCTAAATGTCCGCATGAGTGACTTCGTTAGATGGGGGTGTGCTATCACGTTAGCCTTAGGGCTGAAGCAAAAGGACTTCGAGGATGCCTACAGGTTTAACCTACTAGGTCAGGATGAGGAGGCGGTTCACGCATCCCTTGTAGCGGAGATGATTATAAAATATATGAAGAATAGCGGGGACCTTAGTTATCTTGAGGGCTCAGCCACCGAGTTAAAGGATATGATTGAGAAGATGGAGAATCCACTAGACACTTGGAATCATCCCACGGGGGACCTACTAAGTAGGCGTCAGGGTTGGCCCAAGGGTGCTAATAAATTTGGTAAGGATTTATCGGATGTAGCGGGGAATATGCTTAGTTTGGGCTATAGAGTGACCACGCCTAAGCGGGGTCGGGGTGATAAGCGGAGCTATACAATAGAAAAGATAATTCGCAAAAGGGATGGGCCGGCTGAGAAGGGGCAGCGGGGGTTAGAGACTGTTAATCCTGAGGAGTTGACGGAGACGCGGTTGCTTGTTGCGTTGGTGGGTAAGGTGAAGGATGTTTGAGTATTATTGATGAATATCTGGTTAGTCGCCCGAGTAAGGACCGCGCAAACGGAATCATCTATGTGACTGACTTAGTGAAACCATGCCTACGCCAAGCCTACCTTGATATTAAGTCGCCGAAGCAGTTTGATGCCTCGACGCTACGCATCTTTGAGGCGGGGCGCATGATTGAGGATTGGTGGCTGGGGGTGCTCCGCGTGACGCCGGGTTACTCGGTGCTGGGGCAGCAGCTTGTGGCTCGGTGGCCTCTGAAGAATGGTGGATCAATACATGGGAGAATAGATGCCCTTGTGCAGGTAAACGACGGGGCGTTGGTTGTGCATGAGGTGAAGAGCGCGAAGTCGTTGGCCTATATGAATGGCGCGGCGAAACCGGAGCATGTTGCCCAGCTACAATTTTATCTTAATGTGTTGAATGTTGAGTGGGGCCAAATCGATTATCTCGATAAATCGGTTCTTCTCCAGGGGGGCGGCGATGCGGCGCGTGTGGATCAGAGTTTCAGTGTCCAGCGTGACCCCGCCGCCTTCGCCGCGCTTGTGGGGCGCGCGACTCTTCTCCTAATAGCTCTACGCGCTGATGAGTTGCCGATGTGGACACAGGGGTGGCAGTGTGATTATTGTCTGCATAAAGGGGGGTGTAAGTAGTTGGGTAGGTTTGGTCCTCATGCGGCGCCGTCGGGTGAGGCTAGGCGGCGGGAGTGTGCGGTGGCGGGTGGGCTGTACCTGTGGCGGAGACCGTTGATGAAGGGGGGGAAGGTTGATGAGTATTGGGTGGAGCCGAGGTGAAGGCTGTTGGTTGATGTTCAACTACAGATGAGGTTCACAGAGGAGATGAGGAAATGAGAATAATGCCTATTGGGAACATTAAGGAAAAAATCTTTTCACGGATAAAAGAGGGTAATCCTGAGGGAGTAGTTGATATATGGTGTAACGTCATGTCTTGGCACCATTTTTTAGATAAATGTGGTTTATATATTTTAGATAAAAAACATGAAATTAGTTTTAATACATTCTATATAATAGATTCATCTAAAGAATATGTTATCTTTTATCAACATTATAATTGGTTAACTGATTCTTTTTCCTGGTTTTCCTGCCCTGATGCACCTATCCCAGAAAAATACCCAATAGCTCAGAAAGTTAATCCCTGGAAGTTACCGGGACAAAGATATATTGAAAATTTCTCTAACAACGTCTTGGAGGGTAAGGTATAATGATTCAGGTTGATGGGTATTGGGTGGAGCCGAGGTGAAGGCCGTTGAGGGTTGATAGGTTGGTTGGTCTGGTCGTTGATGTGGCGTCTGCGTCGGGTGTGACGCTCCGCGTGGGGGGGGTGTGTTAGGGGTGAAGTTCCTTATGGCGAAGCCTCAGGTTCGGATTGAGCACACTATCCCTGAGAGGCCGCTGCTTCACGCGTGTTGTGGTCAGGATCACTTTGGGACCGTGAACCTTGATCGGAACCCTGATGTTCACCCCGACGTCGTAGCCGATATTACTAAGAGGATTCCCTACCCCGATGATTCGTTTGCGGCTGCCTTCGCGGATTTTCCGTGGACGGCTGCGTTTAAGCGTCAGGTGAGCTCTGCGATGAAGGAACTGCTTAGGGTTGCGCCCGTTGTTTACACGCTTAGTCCGTGGACCTATGGGAGCTCGTCTTGTCGTCTTGATTGGGTTCAGGTGGCGTGGACGCCGGGGGTTAATCAGGCGCTTCTCTATGCGAGGTATGTTAGGAATGAAAAACGATAAACTAGTTGGCTTGGTTGCGGATGTCGCCTCATGTAGTGGTGTTACGCTTCGTGGCCCTATTAGGGGTAGGGTTGTGTTTGGGGCGTATGAGGCTCAGGTTATGAGTCGTAAGGTTGTGGTGGTGGAGCTGCTTAACGCGCATGGGGAGTGGGAGATATTGATTGAGGGTGGGGAGAACGAGGTCTACGTGGCGCTGATGGCGGCGAAGAGGCTCTACGATGTGGCGCTGCAACTGAGGTTCAGGGCCTAGTTTTTGGCGGGTTTGCTGAACCAATCAATAACTTTATATTATTTGGTTGAGTGGTTATATTTGGTTGAGTTGTTCGATAGTAAGCAGATTGTGATCAAGAAGGCGACTCACGAGCGCATGATGGCGCTCCTGAAACCCGTGAAGAAGGAGACCTACGACCAGATGGTTGTTAAGCTCCTGGACTCCTATGAGAAGAAGGTGAATCAGATTGGTTAAGAGGCTCTTCTGTGATCGCCCCCGACTCGGAGGAGAAGCGGCGCGTCATCGAGGCGGAGTATGAGGCTAAATGAGTATTCTGCATGAGAATTGGGGTAATCAGCGGCTATTTGATCTAGTCGCTGAGGAGGCCAAGTTACTCTATTTTTTCGATAAAATTGAGGGGGAGGCTGTTCGCCCAGCAATTATAATCACCTCTGGGCCGGTAGGCTTTAGGCGAGTAGCTGGATCAAAGGATCAGTGGACCCTCTGGGTTGGGGATGGGGTGAAGTGGTTTAGTTTCCCCACCTACGCGGAGGCTGAGGCGAAGGCTGATGAGATCAGTAAGGGCGTGAGAAAGGGCGTGGTAGTTAGGAAGGTGCGGAAATGATGAATCAGGCGTTGTTTGATGTTCTCCCCTACGTGGCTGAGGAGGAATATTGGATCAGAACTGAGGAGGGACTAGCGAAGGGGGCGGCTTTCCTCATAATACCACTTTATACTGCTCACATTCTGATTCTCAATAATGTGGGCGTAATTGCCCGTTATAAGCGACTGAAAGAGGCCCAGAATCGCATCAAGGAATTAGTTGAGGGCGCCAACTATCCGATGATGATTTACCGGAAGAAGCATGGGAAAGTTAGCTCTCATCCATTCGCTGAAAATAAAGTTCAACGAGTTCCGCGTCCAACGGAGCCGGATATTCCGCTTAAAGCCTTCGAGATCAGGGAGTGGATAAAATAGTTATGATTTTTTATTAACTGTGTTTCTTTAGTAGTTTCTGCGCGTACATGTGCCAGTCCCTTATGGCTCGGTATCGTCCCATTGATTCTGGGACCCCCATGTACGTGTTCGACCAGTTGAAGAATGTCTGGATTTGGCGGTCCTCCAGGTGGTAATAGCCCTCAAGTTCCTGTTCCCTGATGTGGCGTAGGGCGTGCGCCGCCATTGGGCGCGGGTGGCCCTGTACTTCGCGTCCCGGCTTCTTCTCCTCGCCCTCTGCTTTTGGTGGGAAGTGCAGGTAGGGGTGTATGTAGTAGCTTAGGCCACTGAAGGCTTGGCGCGCGGCTATGCTGAGGGTTTGGCGGGTGAATGGGAACACGGGGGCGTCGCCGGCGCGGGTGAATATGTCCTCTACCACGGGTGCGAGGGGCTCATACTCTGGATTTTTGGGTATGGCTACTGTCCTAGAACTCGCCATCATCAGCCGCTTCTTCAGCACCGTCACCTTGATGATCAGGTACTCCTCGCCCTCGTACTCCTCAACTATGTCTTTGACCTTTTTGCATCCGTGGACGCCGTAGGCGATGCCTTCCCGCGCCTCCTGGGGGGCGACGATGCTGACTATCTCTTTGGCGCGGCACCCTGTGAGGAGGGCGGTGGCGAGGGCGGCGCGTGTGGGGAAGCCCTTGACCCGCCAGTCGCCGAGGGTAATCGTCTCATGCTCCGGTGCCTCGGCGATGCGGCGGCGCACCGCCTCTGGGGTGGCTAAGCTCTCACCCATCTACCCTAGCCTCTCTCAGTGTTTTCTCGTAGACTGTGATTCCACGTTTGCGTAGGCTCCCAATAAGCTCCCGCGTCTTAGCCAGCGGCGGCTCAGGCAACCCATTATTGTAATTGTCGTATCCGATGGCTATCGCCCAAGGGTGTATATAGTTTAACACTGGGAGAAGTTCGGAGCGGTCAAACTCCATAATCGGCTCAACTGAGATGAATGTCTTATTCGGTAAATTCTCTGCAACCCAGAGCACCGCGTTGAATCGATCATAGGGATACGGTGCCTTACTAATGGGGATAAGTCGGTTTGTCTCCACCGTCGCGCCAAGCACCACGTTCTCAGGGATTAACTTCGCGTATTTCTGGTAAGTCCCTGGGAACTTGGTTAAGGCTAAGAACATTACCTTGGGTTGATACCTCATATTTTGCAAAACCTTGTAAACTATTTCCTCGGGAACCTGCGGAGCCCATAGGTCGCTCATGTCCTGGGTGAAGACGAAGGCCCCGGGTTTGAAGGTCTTACCTATCACCTTCTCATCAACCCGCCACGGGCCGAGGTACTTTGAATACTTGTAGCGATTCTTCAGGTCGGTTGCCCAGCAGTAGGAGCACTCACCGGGACATGGGCCCCCAGCTAGGGGATTCCAAGTCTCGGTTATGAAACTGAACATTCTACTCATCTACCCTACCTCCAGCACCAGACGACACAGACTCTACTATCGCAGAGTCGAATACCTTTTTGTCGTTTGCATCAAAGAGGATCATGCGAAGCTGATATTTAGATCCCCATGGGCAGCCCTTACGATCATAACCTCCCTCATATTGGGGGTTCAGGGTGTTGAACTCGACGCACTCCCCACTTATCGCTTTTGCGCATCGGTAACAATGCGCCACAGGTTCACTATCTCGCATCATCACACTACTCCAATATACACTTCCAATGAAGTGGTTATAAGGCTTGTGGTGGGAGTTTTTGGGTGAATTTGGGGTGTCCTTTAATATTCTAAAGTAAATCATAGGTGTAGAAAAAGAGAAAGCGAAAACCAAAACATTATGGGGATAGTTTTTCCGAGTTTATATCGGGGTATTTATAGAGTAACTGACTTCTTAAGTCATAGGCTCGACCTTTACCAATTTTAATTTTTGCCTTATCCTTTAAAACGACTATAATTCGATACCCGTCAACAACCGCCGTTCCCTTCTTAAGAAGTTCACGATTATCATAAAGAATCGCTATGAGATCATCATCGGTGATTTTGTTTTCTTTTGCGATAGCCTCGTCTAATTGAGTTTCATCATGTCCCTTCAACCAAGTAGCCTTCTTGCGTTCATACTGGGCTCGGAATACTTCACAAGTTTCTAGGTTATCGCATTTTAGGCAACTGGGTTTTTCGCATTGGTTCTTGTCAAAGAGACCATATTCTAGTTTACAGATTCGGCTACGGTAAAGTTTGTCTTCCATTTGGGAGGGTTGAAGCCTATAAACAGTTCCGATTCCTCGGCTTTGCATAATTACATGAAACTGGATCAGGTAGCTTCTGAGAACTTTGTCGAGCATCGAGAGATTCACGATGGGGATGAAGAGTGGTCGGAGCCTGAATCGTTGGCTGGTGATTGTCTTGACGAGGGCTTTGTTTACCTGGTTGAACCAGTCACGCTTGTCGAGAGCATACTGTGGTTCGTCGAACATGATGGGGACGCCCTCCCGATTCTTCTTCAGCAAAGCCTCCATATACTCAGCGTAGCTAATAACGATGTCATCCACGCAGAATCTGGGATTTAGCATTCGGCAGAGGCTTTTTGCTGTGTAGCTTTTGCTTATACCGGCTTCCCCAGTTATGACTACATTGACGGCTAGTTGTTGATTCATCCTTCGCCTCATCTCGTTGATGAAGTAGGGGCCGTATCCAAAGTCTTCGGACATGGATACGCTCTGCCCCGCGATTTTATACCTCTTGAACGGTGGTTGTTGGGTCATCTTTGAACTCCGGCCAATCCATGTTTACTCTCTCAACGTAGTCCTTCTTCCCGATTACGCCTAACCTGTTGAGTAGGCTGACGATGGCGTCGAGCTTCTTAATATATGGTATCTGGTTCTCCGTCTCGTAGGGCTTAATATTCATCTCCGCGCATAGTTTCTCGCTGAGGCGGATGCCCCCGAATTTGGGTCTTTTGTCGATGGTTACTTTTTTCGTATTCTTTTTTATGTCGGCTTGGTATGTTTCGTCGATTTGCCTGAACTTCTCTGGTATGATGGCCTCCTGAATGTCGACAAGTTCTTTGTAGATTCTTTCATCGTAGACTTCCCGTTTAGCGATCTCCGTGATGGTTCTGAGATTGTTGAGGACTAGCCAAGGCCAATCCAATCGGTCGCGTAGGGTTAAGCCGAATTCTTCACTCGACAACTTCTTTTCCCTCTGCCTCGGCTTTCTGCTTCCAATCCTTGTTCGTGAAGTTCCGGCCGATGAACCCGGGTCTCTTTACGACGTCGATGGCGGGGACTCCCTTGCTGCTAGCTACAAGTCTGACGAGTTGGTTAGCTCTCCAGCCGTCTTCACTCATTCTGAGGTTAAGCATGTTTGCTACGAATTGTTTAGACCAAGTGCCTCCTCGGTAATCTGGTACGGCTAGGAACCAGCTGTAAGCTATGGCTTCGATGCCGCTGATCTTGCTTATTCTCCGCGCGTCGCTGAGTCCTTGGGCGAGGAGAACCGGGTCCGTCGCGAGTTGTGGTCCCACGATTGTCTCGATGGGCTCCTGAGTTTGGTCTTTACTGGATTTGCTGGACATGTTATCCCGCCAACTTTATCCAGCCCATCAGGAGGCACGCGACAAAGGTGAGTCCGGCTCCGCATCCGATGCTGAAGACGTAGTTTATCCAGGGAATCGCCATCCCTTTGGTGACGCCTTTGGCTACGGCGGCGGCCATATTCTCGTCACCGTCTGACGCGATATTTACCTCGGTGATTGGGGCGTACCCCGTCGGCGTTATGCCCTGCTCGATGTCAACCGTCATGGTCAGTTTATTCGTTTCGAGCTGTTTTCTGCGGTCCTCTGGGACCGTCTTGTAGAACTCTTCCCCCCAGATGATCTCAGCTATCTCGCCGAAGTTAGCGTTTTTAACTTCCTTCTCCCCGGATTCGAGGGCCATGTTGTAGGCTGTGCCCTCCTTGGCGAAGAAGGTGGTTATCTTCTTCCCAGCTTTGCCGAGGAACTCGTAGGCTCCCCGGTACTTGTATATGCGGATCGGCGGGTTGCCTTTGCTGATGAGTTTGATATGGTCCTCCTTCTTGATGCCGTATTGTTTGCCGCGTCGGTCCCGTTCTCGGATAAGCAGTATTCGGTGGCTGGAGCCTAGAATACTCGCTGCGACCCAGCCGATGATTACTCCCACGACGGGGAGGAGGACGATTAAGAGGATCCATTCGAGGCTGCCCGTCTCAAACAATTAGACGTACACCCTCTTGAGGCCGCCGCCTTTCTTGCGGTGCATCTCGTATTTGCCGCCGTGTTCCCCGGTGTGGAGTTTGCAGTGGTGCTCTTTTTTCTTTCCCAAAAACTTTTTTCTCTCCTTTTAGGCTTTGACTGTTAATAGTTTCAGCCTTCAGCCTTAATAAATTTGTTGTTGGAATCATGTTTTTTATAAGAAACCTTATTAACTTTAGCGGCGGATTTATTAATCACAGCTCAAAAGGGGATTAAAACAGAAATGTCTTGGAAGCAGAGTGTCTTCATCCCGCTGGGCGCGGTGCTGATGCTTGTCATCACACTCATCCTCGCGGGCCTCACCGTAGCTGCATCGATAAGCGGTGCGCTGACGGCTGCGGCTGTCTCCGCTAGTGGACTCGTGGTCATCGTGCTCATAAAATTTACTCAGGTAAGTACTTACCTAAGTAAATGTGAATTGGCGATGATCCGAATGTTCGGCGGCGGCGATTAGCTTGAAGGCACATCCTGAACCCGCGCCTTCGGGCGCGCCTCTTTACCCCAGCGACGAAAGTTCGCTGGCTAAAGCATAAAAGGGGGTAAAAACAGAAATGGCGGATTGGAAAACGGGACTCTTCATCGGCCTCGGAGCAGTGCTGATGCTGATCATCACACTCATCCTCGCGGGCCTCACCGTAGCTGCACCCATCAGTGTAGCCGTCTCGGCGGCTGCGGTTAGCGCGGCTGGGCTGGTCGTTGTCGTCCTGATCATGCAAATGATAAACATGTTCGGCGGCGGCGATTAAATGAGGTGGCTTAACCGGTACCTCGCGGACCCCTTCGGCTTCGTAGACAGCCTGGAGCTGAGGGTGTCCGGCCACGACCTCAATGTTTTTAGACATGATGAAAAAAACAGGCAATCTGCTCTTTGGTTTACATGTCTTTGCGCCATCATGTGGATTATAACCGGGTGGGATGGCGCTGAGGCTCAGCTGGAGAAGGCTAATTTTCTTGGGTTCTTTCTCGGTCACATAACTTGGGACGAAGTGGTGGCTGGCTATTATAGTGGCTATGGGGCGTGGCTTCACTGGAGCGCTCTAGTGACTTACGGTTTAGTCTTCATCTATGCCGGGAAATATTTCAGGGGCATCGGTGTCGTGAAGAGTTTGAATGTGGTGATGAGCCTCTGCTTCACGTTTTTGAGTATCGGAGTCTTTGAGGCGTATTGGATGCTGTGCTACGCTTTCTACCAGAATCAGCCCTGGGTTGTGACTTGGGTGATGCCTCAGGCCCGGATACTGATTCAGAACTTCAGCTTCACGGTTATCGGAGTCATGGGCATAGTCTACTTCTGGGCGGCGGGGCACTCTTGGAGGCCAACGAAGCTGTTTGTCGTGGCCTCCGTCCTCAGCATAGTGTTCGCGGTGGTTTGGGTATTTTATCCGTTCCCCGTCACGCCCTTCTCGGTTGGCGGCTGGAGCAATTCTAATCTTTTTCCCCAGACTCTGTACACGATTGAGTTGACGCCTTTCGATGGTGTAAACGCTGGGGAAGCCTTCTTTATCGAGGATAATGTGATCCACTTCTTTAACGTGGCGGTGAAGAGTTTGATGGGTTGGGCTGTATTGGAGGCGGTGAGGGGATGGAGAAAACTCGAACCCGCGTCTTGACCTGGATGGCGCTGGCCTTCTACGCCTTCTTCTGGGTTGCCCTGGATTTGTGGACGACTGGTATCGCTTTGAGTATGGGGTTCTACGAGAAGAATGCTCTTGGGAACCAGCCCTTCTTGGCTTATCCGGTGGCTCTTTTCGCGATGACTTTATGCTACTTAGCAGCGCTGAATGCTGAAAAACACAACATCTTTTATTTAACTAAAGGTTCATTGTTGGTGACGTTGATGGTGGCTAGTTTGCCCGTGGTGGCGGTTCTGAGTAATTTGGCGGTGATCGGCTACGTCTAGGAAGGGTCTTCTGGTTCTGGGGATTTTTCTGCTGTCACTGTTCACGATTCTACCAATTACGCCGATGGTTGAAGCCGCGCCTAGCACGATTTGTACGGTAACAACGAATTATGCTCTAGCGTACGGACATCAACGGAAGAGTTTCTACGCTAATACTCGATTCTGGGTCTTTTATGCTGACGGAGTAAATATGGCATACCGTACAAGTACCGATGGCTCTACGTGGAGCGGAGCATCGACCATTAGGGCTTGCGATCTTGGCGCTAATTTTTCTATTTGGTTTGACGGAACATACATGCATTATGCTTACTCAAATTGGGCGGCTACCCCCATTTATTATAGGCGGGGAACCCCAAATATGGATGGAACAATCACTTGGAGTGCAACCGAGCAAACAGTGACTACAACCTATAACACAGTAGGAGGTCCTTATATTTCAGTTGATTCAAATGGATATGTTTGGGTTGGGTATCAAGATGCTTATCCCTACATTATTAAAAGTGGGAATAATAATGGGACTTGGGGATCAACACCCGCTGGGTTCCCCTATAAACTTTCTGTGACCGCTAATATTGGATGGATTATAAGCATTATACCACTCACTTCTGGAAAAATGCTTGCTCTCTATGCCTACACTGGTATTGTGTTGAAGGCTAAGAGGTGGGACGGAGCCGCTTGGGGTGCAGAGAAGACTACTACAGCAGAAGTTTGTGATGGGCCAGCTTATAGTGCAACGGCGCAGGGCGATGATGTGCATGTAGCTTTACTAAAAAAGGCAGTTTTTGATGTTGTTTACACCAGTTTTAATTATGTTGCGAATAGTTTTGGGGTGGAAACCAAGGTACAGGATGGGTGGGGATCAACGAGTATTCCCGTAATAAGTATAGACGCTCAAAATAATTTATACGTGTTCTGGAAGGATAATCCTACACCTAAACATGTTTATTATCGAAAATATTCGACTTCTTGGGAGGCTCGTGTTGACTGGATAACAGAAACTGATGCTTTCACTGGTTGGAGTTTCACTGGTTTTTATAAGGCATATAGTGGTAAACTTGGGTACGCTTACTCAATGACAGCGGGGCCATATACCCTAAAATTTGATTACCTTGATACACCTCCAGCCGGTGATGTCAACTCAACAATTATTAATATGGATGCCGATAACTGGGTCTTCGCGGAGTACAAATATTATACTTTTGTGGCTAATTTCACGCATGGAACGGATTGGAACTTACTTGATTCAATGGGAATAATCTTCAGCGACGGGGGAGGGTCAATCAGTATTCAGTATAGGCTTTCAACAGCTAGATACACGGTTCTAAGCGGAGATGATAAAATTGTTCTACGAATCATTTCAGCCGAAAATATTACAACCACCATCTATCAGATACAGTTTGGAGTTTACTTCACGAAGAATGTGGTAGATGTCTATGATGTCGATATAACTGGATGGTGGAATGCAACAAACGGGGATCTTCTATCCAAGATAGTGGCTACAGATTATTTTAACATCTATAACCTCGGCGGAAGAACAGAGTACAGGGAACTTGGGGATGCCAGCAAAAGCGAGCACCCGGTTAAATCCGATCCATTCGACTTGAAGGTTACAGGCGGGGGCGGTGGAGACATCGAGGTAAATGTGACTTATAGGAACCTCCAGCAGGTCACATTACTAACCCACCTCATAGTTCCTACGAATTGCATCGACGATCAATATGCAGGGGAATGGTCAGCCGAGTACGGCATATACTATTACGCCGATGGCAGCTGGACTAAGGGCTGGAACGTGAAGCTGGAGTTCAGCAATGGATACGTTTCTGTGAAGGACTACTGGGTTTACTGCCACGCTAGATGGTACAGAAACGATGGTGTACCTGTTGGTGGCAGCGAATACTTCAGCAGCTTCTTCAGGCCAGGACTCGTAAACGGCACGACGGTCTGGGTAGACCTCTGGTTTTCGAATACGAATAGCAGCACCGCCGGAGGCGGAAGGGTCAGCGCGGAATACTATGGTATGAGGAACGCCGCGCCCTGGTTCGCTTTCTGGTACAGTGATTGGGGTCCGATGTTGGGGAACCAGACGATGAGTTACTATGAGATGCCCTTGCTGAATTCTACTGGAGGCGTGATCAGTTCTCGGGATGTGGAGCTTGTGAAGGTCTACTCTCGGCTCTACAAAACAAGTAGCACAGGCACCTATACGGTTGAGGTGAAGTCTCCTGAGGTATTCGACCGGAAGATTGCCCGGGGGGACTTCACCGGTATCCCGACTCCGCCGTTTGTGCCGCCGAAGGTGATGGATATGCCACAGGGCGGAATGTTCGGGTTGCTTCAGACGTTCCTCGCCAGCATCGTCGCCGCGATAACCCAAGCCCTGAGCCCCACCTTCGCCACCTGCGTCGCCATCCTTGACGGTATATTCGCGTGGGCCGGGTGGCCGGGTGGCTTCACGCAGATTACGACATGGATCAGTCAGATGGCGGGCTTCATGATTTCCGCGATGGGGTGGATGATGACTCTGCTTACGGGTCTGTTCGCCTTCTTCACGACGACGGTTCCGGCTATGCTCTACGTGGTGACTTCGGCGTTGACGATTTACATTGACATGATTGGGAAGTTCTGGGGCTATTTCACCGGGGCGTTTGGGACGGGTTTTGATGTCTGGAACGACTTCGGCGGAACCCAGTGGGTGACGATTGGCATCCTGATTTATCCAATGTATCTGCTTCTGCTCTGGACGGAGCAGGGGTTGGCTCCGGTGATGGTTCACCTCGACTTCTGGGGTGGCCTGATTATGGGGCTCATCAACTTGGCGATCAGTTTGGCGGGGCTGGTGTGGAGCTTCATCAGCGGGTTGATTGAGAATATCCCGGTGGTGGAGTGATGAGGAAGAAGTCGTTATTCGTTTTGCTCTGCGTTGCGCTTTTCCTGTCTTCCAGTGTTCCGTTTATGGTTCACGCGGCGGCTTGGTGGGATACTGACTGGGATTATAAGGTGAAGATAACGATTGATCAGACGAAGGTGGACGCGGATTTAACGGATTTCCCCGTGTTGGTTTACCTTAATTCTGCACGAATCAACTGGGTTCACGTTCAGGATGACTTAGATGATCTGCGTTTCTTGGACTCGACTGAGATGACGGTGCTGAAGGCGGAGCTGGAGAAATACGCGCTGAATAGTGAGGCTTGGATATGGGTGAAGGTCCCCGCCGTGAGTGGCTCCGTGGATACGGTCATCTACGTCTATTATGGGAACGCTGGGGCGGCTTCGGCGTGGGACCCGGAGAATGTGTGGGGTGCTGACGCGGTGATGGTTCAGCACATGAAGTCGGCGACTAACTCGACGATTCTGGACTCGACGGCTAATAATAACGACGGCACGTTGTCCTCAGTGGGGACCTTCGGGGCATCAACGGGGGCGAGTTACACCACTGTCCCCGCGGACCAGGTTTATGGTAGCATCTTCACCTCCCCGGCGGACGCCAACGGGGTGGTGAACAGCTTTACGTGGTACGGCAGAACCACGTCGGGAACGGGAAATTCCAAGGCGATCCTTGTTGACTCATCCCTGAACATAGTCGCGGTCAGCGACGTGACGGCGACGACGGCCACGGCGGGGACGTGGACCAACACATTCAGCTCACCACCCACCATAGCGGCGAATACACAGTACTGGCTGATGATGGTGTTCGACGTCTCGACGCGGTTCTACTACGGCACCGGGGCAACCAATCAGGGTGCGCTGGATACGACGAACAGCTACACTACACCCACAAACCCCACCGACGCGACGAATAATGACAATAAATATAGGATATATGCAACTTACACATCGACGCTGTTTCAGACTGGTGGTGGGAAGATAGACTCCGCACTCGCCTTCGATGGACTGAATGATTATGGGAGTGTGATTGACTCCGCATCCCTTGACACGGTGGTGTGCTTCGAGGCGTGGGTGAACCCAGTTGCCTATGTATCAAGCGGCACCTCGGCTCATATAATCATCAGTAAACACACTGGTTATCGTCATGGATTATATGTAGGATATAATGTTAACCCTAATGTATTTTTAGCGTATTCCTATGATGGTGTTACAGAAAGTTATAGTCAATGGACTATACCGGATTACACTGCTTGGTATCATGTTGTCTCTCAATGGAACTCAATAACCGGGAAGGCTGAATTGTATGTAGATGGAGAGCTTAAGGCTGAGGGTGCGGTAATAACAGGAACCAGTGGAAACAACGCCGAGCCACTCAGAATAGGCGGTGGTGTAACAGCGTCTCGTTGGAGTACGGTAATAATCGACGAGGCCCGCGTCTACAGCACCGCTAAATCCGCCGAGTGGATAAAAGCCACCTACAACAGCGGCGCAGACACACTACTCACAATCAGCGCCGAATACACGCGAACCCCACTAACAATCTACTTCAACGCCGGCGTAAACAAACTCTACATAAACGGCACCCAGATAACCAACGGAACCATCCTCCAAATCACCCCAGACACAAACGTAAACGCCACCGCCACAACCAAGTTGAACCACCTATTCTTTAAACACCTACTAACAGGTTTGGCCCCAAACTTCACGACTCCCTACCTCTTCAACATGACGACGAGCTACACGCTGTGGACCTACGCCGTCGTGAGCGGAGTCGCTGGGGCGAGCAGCGGAGCCCTCATATTCACCGGATTACTCTGCTTAATCGTGCTCATCCCATTCATCTGGAGGAGGCGGAGCTGATGGTGGAGTTGCTGCGCCCCGCGATGCTCATCCTGAGCGTCTTCGCCGTCGTCATCCTCCTACTCAACGTTCCGAACGTGGTGCCCGGCAACTGGAGCACCGTCGGAGCTTATGTCGCGCCAATCAGCGTCGCCATAGCCTTCATAGGCTTAATCCTATACTTATTGAGGAGGAGCTAAAGATGGGTAGAGGTAGCACCGCGTTGATCGTGTTCGGCTTCGGAGGCCTCGGCGTCCTACTAGCCTTCATCGTCGAACGCCTCTACACGGCGGGAATCGTCGTGGACGAACTCATGGGCCCAGCCTCGACGATAACGGAGCTCCAAGCAATCATCGTGGTGGTGTTCATGCTGCTCGGCGTAGTCATCGCCGCGACGAGGTGACTTGATGGGGAACCAGAAGTATGATGCTCAGCGCGTGGAGAAGAAGAGCAGAGAGCACCAGCAATACATGATAGCCTTCACTTCTTGGAATCCTCTTCAACTCTTTTTGAAGGAGAGCGATAAGGTGAAGAGTTTCGAGGTTCACCTGTCGAAGCCGCTGACCGTGGCTGAGGTTCGGA
>Ga0315288_10001563_pt1 | contig 29552 bp, 24 predicted proteins | sample YL17G11_20_MG_FD_203454 | JGI IMG/M metagenome (GOLD analysis project Ga0315288, IMG submission 203454) | Sediment microbial communities from Yellowstone Lake, YNP, Wyoming, USA - YL17G11_20 | ecosystem: Environmental > Aquatic > Freshwater > Lake > Sediment | place: USA: Wyoming | collected... | reverse complement strand
CTGGGCCGGGTCCATGCGGTCAGACTGGAAGCCGATGGGCATACCTATGTTTTGCGGACCGACCTTCAAGGCACGGCCCATCAGGCGTTTCGGGCGGCCGGAGTTCGACCGCCGTCCTCGGTGACAACGACCGGCTGAGATGAGAAACCGTAGTGCCAAACTTTTTTTGCGCGCTCGTAATTTATTCATTTACAAGAACTTCGAAAAAGCAACTGTCGAAAATAAGTTGGACGGGACGGCCCTCGCTCCCCTTCTCGATTTTTCGGCCGGAATTGAGTATCATAACTGCGAATCCGCGAGCGGTGGGTCGGCCAGGACGAGTTCGTTTACGAAATGTATATGGTCGGCGTCGACGGCAAGGAATTCAAGAGCATGGAGAACCGCTGCATCAGGACGAAAAAAGCGACCTCGACCGACGCCACACCGGAAGATGTCCGCGCCTGGATGAGGCCGCGCCCCGTCTGCCGGACCTCTAGTCTCTCTCGAGCTGCTCCTTGATCTGATCCACCGCCGCCCGAGCTTCCTCTTTGACTTCAGAATCGAGCAGGGATTCGGCCAGCTCGAGAGCGGCCGGGCAAGCGAAGGTCGGCAGGGCGCCGAGGACGAGCCGTTTCTCTTCCGGCCTCGACGCGAGGCCGAGCGCCTGCTTGAGCGATGCGACCGCGCCGTCCGGAGACCGATACGGTTCGAGTCCGATCATCCGGACGAAAGCCTGCAGGGCCAGGACACGGTGGACTAAATTCGGCGATTGACCGGCGACCCGGAGCGCGTCATCCCGCGCGGTGATCGTCGGCCACTCGGCGATCGCCCTGACGGCGGCATCCGCGACCACGGGATCGGGATCGGCCAGGGCCGGACGGACAAGCCGGAGGGACCTGTCCTCGCCGATTTTTCCGAGAACCCTCAACAGGGAAGCCTTCTTCTTCGAGTTCGTCTCGGAGGAGAGGAGGGACTCCACGGCGTCGGCCCCGCCTCCCGGCCGACTGATCATCCGAGCGACCGCCGCGGCAGCGCTTTGGAGCTCATCCATTTCGGATTCGTCGCCGCCTTCAAGCATGAGGAGGAGCAAGGGACGCAGGTCTTCGGGGCCGGCAAGCCGTTTGAGCGCCCGGACGGCATGGGCCCGGACCGTGGGCGCCGCGGAACGGGCCAGGTCCAGCAAAAGTTTCTTGCTTCTATCGATCCGGCGTTCTCCGGCCGCTCGTATGAACTCGTTCCTGACAGCCTCGTCAACGTTCCGCTCCAATCCGTTGAGGACCGCGGCATCGACGTCTTCTCCTCTGACGCGCCACAGGCTTTCCCGCGCCGCCGCCTGCTCCGGACCTGCGGCCCGTGCCGAGCGTTGAGCGAGCAGGTCCACGCAGGATCCGTCACCCACCTTGCCGATGGCCCTGAGGGCCTCCGTCCTGACCGCCGCATGCGGGCCTTCCGCAGCCTTCATCAAGGTCGGGAGCACCGCTTCCTTCGGGTAGGACGCCAAGATGGCGATAAGCTGAACCTGGCCGTCCTCGGGAAGCTTCCCCAGAAGCGTGCACACCGGGGCGATCCCGGAGGCATCGAATGTCCCGGGGACCATGGCAATCGCAGGCTGCAGCATCTCGGACGGCTTGCCGGAGAGGATGCCGAAGACGATCTTCGGGGCTGCGGGCCCCGCGGCGGCGATCTTTCCCTTCATGGCCGCCAGGTGCATCGTGACGGAGAGCTTCGACGCCAGAATCCTGTCATAAGCCGCCGTCGCACCGGCGGGATCGTTCCACGCCATGAGCCCTTCCGCGCAGGCCAGGAGTCCCGAAGCCGCCCATTCCCTCGTCTCTCCCGAGGTCTTGACCAGAGCCTTGGAGAGAACGCGCGCGGCCTCCCCGCCGCCGATCCTCCCCAAGCCTTCCGCAGCCGCCGCCGCCTCTTTTTTATCCGCAGCATAGAGCATCTTTTCCAGAGGAGCGACGGCCCCGGCGTATTTTCTGCCGGCGAGCGAAGAGATGATGCCGAACCTTGGACCGCCGCTCACGGCGTCGAGTGCTTTGAGGAGAGCCTCATCGACCGTGTCCCCCGGGATCCTCTCCAGCGCGTAGCGGGCGATGTCGGAGGTCCCGGCCGCGGCGAGCATCCTTGCCAGAACCGGGACGGCCTTCTCCGTTCCCACGAGCCTGAGTTCACGGCAAACAGCCGCTTTCCCTGGAAGCGCGGCCCCGCTTTCCAGGAAAGACAGGAACGCGTCTTCGCACGCGGCTCTCTTCGTTCCGTCGTCCTTGTTGGCGCGGACGTAGGCCCTTAGCGCATAGAGCACGGCATCATCCTTGCCGTAGTCGAAGGACGCGAGCTCCGCGAGGATCGACGTGAGGGAAGTCTCCCCCTCTTGAGGGAACGCCCGTGTTCCTGACGCCGCGCCCGCCGTTATGACGGGTCGGACGAAAAATCCGAGGAGCGCGAAAACCGCCCAGAGCGTCTTCGTATGTTTTGTTGAACGGGTCTTGGCTTTTGTCTTCATGCGCGTTCTCCTCTCATCCTACACCGGGAGCTGCCAGGGTTCCCGGTAGGCATGGGCCAGAAGCCGTTCGGCCTCCGGGTCACCGATGATGGTCTCGGTCTTGGGGTCCCAACGGACCTTCCTTCCAACCTCCATGGCGATAACCCCGAGGTGGCCGACGCTCGCCGAACGGTGGGCCGTCTCGCAGGGCGCGACGGTCAGGGTCCGGCTCCGGATGCAATCGATGAAGTTCTGGAAATGGTCGCGGCTCTTGATGAGGCGCATTTCTTCCGGGCCGATCTCCTCGTTCTTTAAAGCCGACGGCTCCGTCTGGTATTCTCCCCGATCGACCCAGATCCAGCCGCGGTCTCCGATCCACTTCGTGCCGCTCCAGATCTCCGGATAGCCGCCCGCGATGGCGATCGGCGTTCCGTCGGCATACTTGGCCGTAACGGAGTAGCGAATAGGGCTGTTGTAGATGCCGCTTCTCGGGAACTCGCCGACGCCCTCGATCTCGACCGGACCGGTCCCGTCGAAGCCGAGGCCCCAATGAGCGATGTCCACATGGTGGCCCACCCAATCCATGAGCTGGCCGCCGCCGAAGTCCGTGTTCCAGCGCCAGTTCATGTGGACGCGGGCCTTGCAGTAAGGAACCCAGGGCGCGGGACCGACCCAACGGTCGTAATCCAGTTCAGGCGGCGCGGGAACGAGGGCCTCCTCGCCGAACGTGCCCGCGAAGTCATAGTGGCCCTCGGGAAGGCCCACCTCGACCCGGACGACCTTGCCGATCCGGCCGTTCCTGACGAGCTCGGCGGCCCGGTGGAAGTTCTCAACCGAGCGCTGCCAGGAGCCGGTCTGCCAAACGCGACCGTATCTCTTGACGGCTTCGCAAATGGCCCGCCCTTCAAGCAGGCTGTGCGAAAGGGGCTTTTCCCCGTAGATGTCCAAACCCGCCCGGGCGGCGGAGATGGCCAGGATGGCATGCCAATGGTCGGGCACAGCGATCGAGACGGCGTCGAGGTCGCGTCGGGCGAAGAGCTCGCTGTAGTCATGATAGACGGCGCAGTCCGTGTTGCCGTACTTCCCATTGACGATGTCCCTGGCCTCCTGGAGGTGGCCCTTGTCGATGTCGCAGACGGCCACCCATTGGACCTCGTCCTTTTCCAGGAAGTTCTGCATGTTCGAGGGCCCCTGCATGCCGAATCCGATGCCGGCCATGACGACCCTGTTGCTCGCGGCCGGCCTCCCGGCCTTCCCCAGCCCGGAGGCGCGGACGATCGTCGGGAACCCGACAACGCCCGCGACGGCCGCCGGCACGGTTTTCAGAAAGTCCCTGCGTTTCATCATTGTCTTTTTCCAACTCATGCGTTCACCTGCCCTTTTCGAGTTTCCTGCTCTCTCAGACGAGCGGCGTCACTCCCGGAACGGCCACGGGCTCAACCGGAAGGTCTCCCAACTCAAAATTCGGCGGCGTGAGGTCGAGCTTCGAGTTGTTCATCGCCCATTCCCAGCTGATGGCCCGGCCTGTGTAGGCGCTCATCCGCCCCATGACGGCGCACAGCGTGCTCTCGGCAATGCGCCGCCCTTCGTTCAAGGGCTCGCCCTTGCGGATGGCCGCGATGAGGTCCGCCTGCTCCTGGACATACGGGTTCATCTCCTCGCCTTCGAACGTCCAGGGCTCGGGCCCCTTGATCTCGCCGTAGCCGAAGGCCGAGCCCCTGGTCCCGACGATCCTTTCTTCGACCCGGTCGGCGCAGCCAGGGATCTGGCGGCACATGCTCTGGACGCGCATGCCCCCTGGGTATTCGAACTCGACGGCGAAATGGTCATAGATGTTCCCGTATTCGGGGGCCGTGCGCACCTGGCGCCCGCCCATGGCCATGACCTTGACCGGAAGGGCCCCGATCGCCCAGTTCATGACGTCGATGTTATGGACGTGCTGTTCGACGATGTGGTCTCCGGAAAGCCAGGTGAAGTAGAGCCAGTTCCGGCACTGCCATTCCATGTCGGACATCTCCGGCGTCTTCTTCACGACCCAGAGCTCGCCCTGGTTCCAATAACACTGGCCGCCGACGACCTCGCCGATCGCCCCATCCTTGATCCGCCGCATGAGTTCCAGGTAGCGGGCCTGGTGGCGGCGCTGCGTGCCGGCCACGACGGCCAGCCCCTTGGACCGGGCCAGTTCCGAGGAGGCGATCACGGAGCGGACCCCGGCGGGGTCCACGGCCACGGGCTTTTCCATGAAGACGTGCTTCCCGGCCTCGACGGCCGCCTGGAGATGGATCGGCCGGAAACCCGGCGGGGCCGCGGTCACGATGAGGTTGACGTCCGGCAGGGCGCAGACCTTCTTATAACCGTCGAAGCCCGTGAAGCACGCGTCCGGCGTGACCCTGATCTTGTCCGGATGGATCTCCTTGAGCTTCGCGAGCGACGTGTCGAGCCGGTCCGGAAAGAGGTCGAACATGGCGACGACCTCGACGCCGGGCGCCGCGTCCAGGCAGTCGATGGCCGCGCCCGTGGCCCTGCCGCCGCAGCCGATCATCCCGATTCGAATGGTGTCCGACCCGGCCGCGTGAAGGCCGAGAGTCCCCGGGATGGCCGCGCCCAAAGACGCCGCCAGCGATGTCTTGATAAAGTCCCTTCTCGTGAGTTCCATCATTCCCTCCCTACAAAGAACCGTTCTTTTTGCCTTGTCAGGCGGAAGCCGCAGGCTGAAGCCCGATTTAAGGAAGGCGCTTCAGCCACTCAGATTATAATGGGTGTCCTTCGAGGATACAAGGAGAGACCGAAGCATGACATTCTTTGCCGGACGCGATGCGCACCGGCGCTATTCGATGTCCGGCCTGTCCAGCTCGTTAGGTGTTATCACATTCCCTATACGCGTCAATAACCGCCCTTTCTCCGGCTTTCCCGGGAACGCTTTGGCCGTGCTCCATGCCCAGAACACCCTGAAAACCCTTCTTGTGGAGGTGTTTGAAGATGTTCCTGAAGTTGATCTCGCCCGTCCCCGGCTCCTTTCGGCCCGGGTTGTCGCCGATGTGGTAAGCGGAGATCTCCTCCCAGGCGGCGTCAATGTTGGGGATCAGGTTGCCCTCCGTGATCTGCTGATGGTACAAGTCGTTGATGATCTTGCAGGAGGGGCTGGCCACGGCCCGGCAGATCTCGTAGGCCTGGGGGACGCGGGTGAGAAAGAGCCCGGGGTGGTCCCTGGGGTTCAGCGGTTCGATCACGAGGACCAGGCCGGCCGGTTCACAGACCTCCATGCAATACTTGAGGTTCTCGATGACGTTGGCTGTCTGGTATTCCCAGGCAAGGCTCTCGTCGAACCGGCCGGGAACGACCAACGCCCACTTGGCGTTGACGCGCTTGGCGCACTCGACCCCCTGCCTCATCTTTTTGAGCAGAATGTCGCGGACATCCCAATCCCGCGTAACGAAGCTCTTCTGCCCGAAGTCGGCGTAGAGGACGAACGGGCCCAGGGCCATCCCGTTCTTCTCCAACTCCTTGGAGATGGCCTCTTGCACGCGGGCCGGACGCCCCATCAAGCCGTTATCGAACATGGCCCCGAACCCTTCCCCGGCCGCGAACCGGATCTGGGCCAGAGGATCTTCTCCCGCATGAATTTTGAATTGGCCGATCGACGGCGCGTACTTGAGTTTGAAGGCGGTTTTGGGATTCGGCACGGGGCCCTGGTCCTGCGCGGGCAAGCGCTCCGGCCCCGCCAGCGCGGCGGCGGCCGCGGCTGCGAACCCGGTTCTGATGAAATCCCGACGTTTCACGACGCACCTCCTTCCCGGACGAGATACCTATCCTTATAACAAAGCCGGAAGTTGGGGTCAAACGGGCATCTTGCCTATTTCAGGCGTTCATCTTTTCCAGGCTGGTGACCTTGTCCGCGATGCCCCGGTAGGCGGGGTTCCAGGTCTGGATCTCTTTGAAGAGGGAAAGGGCCTTGTCGGTCTCCTGGGCATCCTCCGAAAGGATGGCCCTGTCATAGATCAGGGCGAAGTAGGCCTCCGTTCCCTCCTTCGCCATCAGGACGGCCTTGTTCAGCCAGCGCTCGGCCTCCGGATAATCCTTTCTTTGCCTGTAGCACTGGCTGATGATGCTGTAGCATTCCATGGCCCGGGCCTTGTCCTTACAGGCCATGGTGAGCTCCTCGATGGCTTCGTTGAACAGGCCCTGTTCCATGAAGGCGATCCCGAGTTGGTAGTGGATCTCGAAGTCCTCGTTCGGGACCTTGCTTTTGAGGCCCTTCTTGAAATCCGAGACGATCACCGACAACTCCTTCTCGAACTGCGTCGTCGCCCCCTCGGCCTGCTGGACGTGGATCGCCTCGATCATCCGGACCTCTTCCTCGATCCGGTCCTTGAGGTCGAAGTATTTCTTCTCTCCCGAGTCCAGGGAGATGAAGGGGATGATGTCCGTCTCCGCAAAGATGTCGGCTGTGCTGATCTTTTCCTCGTCGACGACGTCCCCTGGGAAATGCGACGGGGAAGCCGGCTTTCCCTTCGGCGGAGCTTCCTTCTTCCCTGTTTCGGGAACGGCGCGGAGTCCCTTCTCCTTGGACTTGGATTCTATGGCCTGAGCCCTCTCCACGCGGATCCGGATCTCCTCTTCGCTCATCTGGCCCCGAATCTCGTCCAACACTCCGATCTTCTGCATGATCCGGGGATCGTCGGAATATTTCATCCTCAGGTTCTCGAGGATCCTGCGGGCGTTGCGGACGAGCCCCTGCTGGATATAGAGGTCCGCCTGGTCCAGGGACTGCTGGATGGCCTCCCGGTCCTTGCCCGAGACGGCCCAGGAACCATCCGCCCTCTCCTCCTCCGGGAGCCCGAGGTCCTTTCGGAGGACCGCGTGCTCATTGAGGAGGTCCGAATCGTCGGGGCGGATCTTGACCAGCTCGGCGAGCGTCGTCAAAGCCTTGTCCTTCAGACCCTGCCGGCGCATTTCGTCCAGGATGACCCTGTTCACGACCTCCAGCTTGGCGAAGTCCCTGCCGGACCTGTAAATCGCCGAAAGCTTGTCAAGGGACGGTAGATGAGATTTATGGGCCGCCAGGATGAGCCCCAGGAGGCCGATGGCCTTTTCCTCTTTCTGCTTCTTGATGAGGTTATTGACGAGCGGCTCGTAAAGATCGAAGGCCTGGTCCAGGTTCTCTTTCTGGATATAGATCCGTCCCAGCTTGATCCTGGCGTTGACGTTCATCGGATGGGCCTTGACGATCAAGGCAAAAGTCTCTTCGGCCCTTGAAAAATCCCCGTCCTCAAACGCGAAGTTCCCGAGAAGGTTGAGGAGCGTCGGGTTCTCAACGTCCTCCTTGAGGGCCCCTTCGATGAGGTCGATGGCCTTCTTCCTCTGACCCCGACGCTTATAGACTTCGACGAGGCCGAGGAGGGTCCTGGGATGAAAGGCGCTGATGTCCCTGGCTTCGAGGAACCTTTTTTCGGCTTCGTCAATGTTGTCCTGGCCGAGCTCGAGCTCGGCGATATCATCCAGCTGTTCGGCCGCGGCGTCCTTGAACCCCTCCTCTTTGTAGAGCCCCGCCAGGGTCATCTTGGCGTCGATATCGTCCTTCTCCAGCTTGACGACCTTCTCATAGATGTGAATGGCCTCTGAAAACCTCTTGGATTTCAGGAACTGCTCGGCGGTCTTCAGGTACTCCTTCTTGGCCTCTGCGGCAAACCCCTGCAGGCTGTAGAGTTCGGCCAGTTTGACAGACAGGTCGGGGTCGTCGGGTTTGATCTTGGCGATCTTCTTGAAGACGGCCAGGGCCTGGGAGTGCAGCCCCCTCCGCTCATATTCGCCGGCGACGGCCTGAAAGGCCTTGACGGCCTTCTCGTTCTGGCCGAGGCGGACATGCAGGTCGCCGATGATGTTGCTGATCGCGAAATCCTGGGCGTCGCCTTCCAGGAGCTTCTGGTATTCCAAGACCGCTTCCTTGAGTTTGCCGGCCTTGACGTGCTTCTCCGCCGACTCGATGACGCGGATCCTGTCGAACTTTCTGTTCATGCGTTCAGTGACCCCCCGGCCTTCAGATTGAAACTCCTCCTGTGCAGGCTGGTCGGCCCCATCTCCCGGATGGCCCTGTAATGCCCGGCCGTTCCATAACCCTTGTGCCTCGCCAAGCCGTACCCGCGGCAGGCCGTGTCGAACACATCCATCAACCCATCGCGCAACACCTTGGCCACGATGGACGCCGCCGCGATGGAAGCGCTCTTCCGGTCGCCCTGACGAATGCCCATCTGAGGATAATCTACATCTTTTAATGGGAAACCGTCAATAAGCACCATGTCAGGTCTTCGTAACAGGTTCGCGATCGCCCTTTTCATGGCCAGCTCCGAAGCCCAACGGACGTTCCCGGCGTCGATCTCGGCGTTCGAGGCCGCTCCGACCCCGACGGACAAGGCATCGGCCAGGATGTTTTTCATCAGGCCCGTCCTTTTAGTCGGAGAAAGGAGCTTGGAATCGTTTATTTTCTTGGTCCAGGCAGGCCTGAGGGGGCCGTAGAACCGGGCAGGAAAAATGAGCGCGACGGCCATCACGGGACCGAAAAGGGCCCCCCGGCCGACCTCGTCCACCCCTGCGATGGCCGTACGGCCCGTCTTCAGGAGCCTTCTCTCGATCCTGAAATCGGCCACTTGGGGAATGGTTCAGGAATGCTTTTCTTCTTTGAGCCGGGCGGCCTTGCCCTTGAGCTCCCTGAGGTAGTAAAGCTTGGCCCTTTTGACCTTGCCCTTACGGACGACCTCGATCTTCTTGATCATCCTGGAGTGGCGGGGGAAGGACCTCTCGACGCCGATGCCGAAGGAGATCTTGCGGACGATGAAGGCTTCCCGGACCCCTTCGCCTTTCTTCCCGATGACGTCGCCGCGAAAGATCTGGATGCGCTCCTTGTCCCCTTCTCTGATGATCACATGGACCTTGACCGTATCGCCGACGTTGAAGGGCTCCAAGTCCTTCTTCAACTGCTTGTCTTCGACCAGATGGACCAGGCTCATGGCTCTTTCCTTTCTTTCCGGATTTCCTCCAGGATCTCGTTTTCCTCTGGAGAGAGTTCTCTATCCAAGAGATCGGGTCTCTTGCCCAATGTCTTTTCCAAGGCCTTCTTCTTCCGCCAGCGTTCGATCTTCGCGTGGTCGCCGGAAAAAAGGACCTGGGGAACCTTCATTCCCCGGAAATCCCGCGGCCGCGTGTAGTGCGGGAAATCCAGCCGGCCCGCCGCGAACGAGTCATGGGCCACCGATTCGGCCTTGCCCACGACGCCGGGAATGAACCTCGATGCCGCGTCCACGACGACGATGGCCGCCGGCTCTCCCCCGGTGATGACGTAGTCTCCGATGGAGATCTCCTCGTGGACCAGGGTCTCGATGACCCTCTCGTCCACGCCCTCATAGCGGCCGCAGATAAGGACGACCCGAGAGAGACCTGCGATCTCCTCGGCCAGCCGCGGATCGAGCTTCCTTCCTTGGGGCGAAAGGAGGAACACGCGCGTTTCCGAGGACTCGCGGATGTCCTCCACGGCCCGAAAGATGGGCTCCGCCTTGAAGACCATCCCTTCCTGGCCCCCGTACGGCCTGTCGTCGACCTGCCTGTGCCTGTCGAACGCATAATCCCGAAGGTCGTGCACACGGATCTCTATCAGGCCTTTCTCCACGGCCTTCCTGATGACTCCCCCTGAAAACACGCTCCCGAACATTTCAGGGAAGATCGTAATTATATCAAATCTCATTTAAGTCCAAAAGACCGTTCGGAAGGTCGACCCGGATCTCCCTCCGCCGAGTGTCCACATCGATGCAGATCGCCCTCGTGAAGGGGATAAGGACCTCGCGGCCGCCCCTCTCGACGACCAGGAGGGTCCGGTCCCCGGCGGGGAGCAAACTTTTCACCGTCCCCACGCTCTCCCCGTCCTTCGTCACGACGGCGCTCCCGATGATCTGGAAGTGGTAATAATAGCCGTCTTCCAGAGGGCCGAAGCCCTCTTCCGGGATATAAATCTCCGACCCGGCGAGCGCGTCCGCCCGTTCCAGGGTATCGATGCCCTTCAACTTCAGGAAATGCGAATTCCTGTCGAATCGCTGCGATTCGACATCATACTCCTTGAACGACCCTTCCCTCTTGAGGAATATCTTTAAAAAAAAAGGGGATATTCGGGGCCTTTTATGTACAGCTTCAGCTTGAGTTCGCCTTCCTTGCCTTGGCTCCTGAGGACCTTGCCTATGCTGACCAAATCAACCTTTCTCGATGATCTCGAGGTTGAATCTCCTCTTGAGTTTCATGCCGGCGGCGCCGAGGATGATCCGGATCGCGCGGGCCGTCCTTCCCTGTTTTCCGATGACCTTGCCCAGGTCCTCCTGGGCGACCTTGAGCTCAAGAATGGTGGTCTGTTCCCCCTCGAGCAGGGACACCTGAACTTTGTCCGGGCTGTCGACGAGCGCTTTGGCGATCAATTCTACGAGTTCTTTCACGGTGACCTCCTTTAAGGTTTTGCGTCTTGCTTGATTTTCCGGGTCTTGGATACTCTATGTAAAAGAGATTCGACGGTCTTTGACGGCCGCACGCCTTTGTCGAGCCAGGATTTCACCTTTTTCTGGTCGACCTTGATGCCCGCAGGCTCCGTCATTGGGTTGTAGGTACCAACGGTGTCCAGGGCCTGGCTCTGCCGGGCCTTTTCCGAATCCATGACCACGATCCGGTAAAAAGGTTTTTTCTTCGCTCCAAATCTCATCAATCTCATGCTAATCATGTTGTACCGCTCTTGTCATTAAAATGATTAGAAATCATAACGGAATTCAGGGCGCAAGTCAACTCATTTTCTGAGGTCCAAAATGGCCGATAGGGCGTAAGTCGGAATTCCGGGTCATGAACCAATTCTCTGGAATTGGCATCGTGTCCCTGATGTTCAAGTCAGAATCCGGCCGGCAATTTTAAGCTCAGGGCGCCCGCCGATTTCCCTGGCCCTGCCGGCAATGATTGACTTCCCTCCGGTCTTTTTTTAGAATCCGGGGCATTGGACCCCGGGGGAGATCGTATTGAAGCAGGGCCAGAGCCACAGGCTGCGTCAAAGGAGAGGACGATGTCCTATCAAATGTTCTATCAAAGGATCAGCCATTGGAACTTCAGGCGCCGGGAGGAATGCCTGACATTGCTCCGATGGTTAGCTCCCCGGCGGGGAGACAGGATCCTCGATATCGGGTGCGGGGACGGCCATTATGACGCCCTGATCGCCGGGTTCGGCGCCTACGTCGTGGGGATCGATGTCCACCCCGAGCGCCTGGCGATCGCGGGATCCAGGAACAAGAACGATCGGACGGAGTATCATTTCGCGGACGCCGAGCGCATGGGATTTGGAGACGCCTCTTTCGACAAAGCCATAAGCCTGTGCGTCATGGAACATCTCCGGAATGACCAACGGGTGATGGAACATGTTTTCCGGGTCTTAAAACCCGGGGGGATCTTTGTTTTTTCGGCGGACAGCCTTTCGAACCCGGAGCTTCCCCCGCTGGAACGTATCCGCCACAAGGAGCGTTATGAGGTCAGCAACTATTATCGCATCGAAACCATACGCCCCAAACTCGAAGCGATAGGTTTCGAGCTTAGAGAGGTTCGATATATCCTGACCACTCCGCTGACATTATCTTTGGTCCGTTTTTCCTGGCGGCTCGAACGACTCCCCCGAGCCCTCAAGTTCATCTATCTCGCGGGCTGTCTCGGGTTGAACACGATCGGTAAAATCGTTTCCGATATTTCCGAACACTTCGCAGGCCGTCCCGAAAGCGGCCTGACATTGCTCGTCACGGCCCAAAAGCCCCTGACGACATCTCGGGGAGCGAAGTGTGAAAAGTAAGGGTCAAACCTACACTTTTAACAGAATTGTTAAAAGTGTAGGTTTGACCCTTACTTACGGCGGTTTTCTGGAAGGCCGACGCCTATCCTTCGTCCTTGCAGCGTAATCGAGCTCTTCCAGACGCCTGGCCATGCCTTGGAAGGGTCTTCCCGCCGGCTCCCAGAAGAAGACGGCCAGATCGATCCGCCCCCCTCTTGTGACCTTCACCCCTTCGGCCCGCAACAGCTTTCTCTGCTCTTCAAAGCCGCGGCCGGGCGCGAGCGAGATCGACCCCCGGCTGTTGATGACCCGGTGCCAGGGCAGGCGGTCCTTTTCCGAGGACGAATGAAGGACGCGGGCGACCTGCCGCGCCGCCCTGTGGTTCCCTGCCAGCGCCGCGACCTGGGCGTAGGTCGCAACCTTGCCTCGCGGAATGGCCTTGATGAACGCTTTGACTTTACGCTCGAATTCCATGTGCCCGCTCCACCGGCATTGTAGCAAGAAAGTAAGGGTCAAACCTACACTTTCAACAGAATTGTTAAAAGTGTAGGTTTGACCCTTACTTTCTTGGTAGAATCAAGGCATGGATGAACTCGTGCGCAGGATCCGATCGCTGCTTTCGCAGTCCATGCTGCGCGACCGGGCTGCCGCGGGGCGCAGGCTCTCCACGATCCTCCAGAAGGGCCGCCGTCCCGCCGAGAGCCCCGCCCTCCTCGAAGACCTGGGGGCCATCGAAAAAAGGCTTGAGGAGTCCGTCCGGGAAAGGCGCATCCGTTTCGAGCGGAAGCCGCGCGTTCATTATCCGGGGGAGCTGCCGATAACGGCCGCGCGGCCCGAGATCGTCAACGCCATCCGGCGCAACCCCGCCGTCATCATTTCGGGCGAGACAGGCTGCGGCAAAAGCACTCAGATCCCCAAGATGTGCCTGGAGGCGGGCCGGGGCATCGCCGGCCGGATCGCCTGCACCCAGCCCCGGAGGATCGCCGCCGTCACCATCGCTCACCGTATCGCCGAGGAGATGGGCGAGCCCCTCGGCCGGTCAGTCGGCTATAAGATCCGTTTCCAGGACAAGAGTTCGCGCGAGGCGTACGTCAAGATCATGACCGACGGCATGCTCCTCTCCGAAACGCGGTCCGATCCCCGCCTCTACGAATACGACACGATGATCATCGACGAGGCCCATGAGCGGAGCCTCAACATCGACTTCCTTCTCGGGATCGCCAGGACGCTCTTGGACGCCCGCCCGGAGCTGAAGCTCGTCATCACATCGGCGACCCTCGACACCGAAAAGTTTTCCTCGGCCTTCGGCAACGCCCCCGTCATCCGCATCGGTGGCCGCCTGTATCCTGTCGACGTCGAGTATATGCCTCCGGAATCCGCGCCGGACGACACCGATTACGTCGATCATGCGGTCCGCGCCGTGGAGAAGCTCAAGTCGCGGCGTCAGCCCGGCGACATCCTCGTCTTCATGCCGACCGAGCAGGACATCCTCGAGGCGTGCGAGCGACTGGAAGGCAGGAGATATCCGGGCGTTACGGTCCTGCCCCTCTACGCAAGGCTGCCGGGAACGCAACAGGGCCGCGTCTATTCGGTCAAGGGACCGAAGATCGTCGTGGCCACGAACGTGGCCGAGACCTCCCTGACGATCCCCGGCATCCGTTACGTCGTCGACACGGGCCTCGCCCGCATCTCCCGGTACCAGCCCGGGACCCGGATCCACAGCCTGCCCATCAGCCCGATCTCCCGGTCAAGCGCCGACCAGAGGCTGGGACGCTGCGGCCGCGTCGAGGCCGGCCTCTGCGTCAGGCTTTTCTCGCAAGAGGACTACGAGTCGCGGCCCCAGTTCACGCCGCCCGAGATCGTCCGCTCGAACCTGGCAGAGGTCATCCTGCGAATGATCGACCTCGGCCTCGGCCATCCCTCCGAGTTCCCCTTCGTGGACCGGCCCCAGCCGAAGAGCGTCAAGGACGGCTATGACGCCCTCGTCGAGCTCGGCGCCATCGCCGGAAAGGGGCGCGACTTCGCCCTGACCCCTCTCGGCCGCCGGATGGCGCTCATGCCCCTCGACCCCCGAATCTCGCGGATGCTCCTCGAAGCCGACAAAGAGGCGTGCCTGAGCGAAGTGGCCGTCATCGCCGCCGTCCTCAGCATCCGCGACCCAAGGGAGAGGCCTCCCGACAAAGCCGCCCGAGCGGACCAGGCCCAAGCCGTTTTCCGGCACCCCGATTCCGACTTCCTGACGCTTCTCAACATCTGGGACCAATACCATCGGGCCCGGAAAGAGCTCGGGTCCCAGAACAAGCTGAAGAAATACTGCCTCGAGAACTTCCTCTCCTTCCCCCGCATCAGGGAATGGGGCTTCGTCCATGACCAGATCCTCTCCATCCTCGAGGAGCAGCGGATCGTCCCGAAGCGCCGGGAACGGCACGAGATCTCCAAAGGGCTTTACGCCGGGATCCACCGGTCCATCCTGAGCGGCTTCCTTTCCAATATCGCCGCCCACAAGGAGAAGAGCATGTACGCCGCGGCTAAGGGCCGCGAGGTCATGGTCTTTCCCGGCTCGACACTCTTCGGCAAGTCCAGACCCTGGATCGTCGCGGCCGAGATGGTTCAGACATCGCGCCTCTTCGCCCGGACGGCCGCCGGGATCGACCCGGAGTGGCTCGAGGAGGTCGGCGGAAACCTCTGCCGCTATTCCTATTCCGACCCAAGGTGGGACGAAGAGAGGGGCGAAGTGCGGGCCAAGGAGAAGGTCTCGCTTTACGGCCTGGAGATCGTTTCCGGCCGCGATGTCTCATACGGACGCATCGCCCCGGACGAGGCCCATGAGATCTTTGTCCGTGCGGCGCTCGTGGAAGGGGACGTCACCGAGCCGCCCGCCTTCCTCAAGCACAACCTCGATCTCGTCAACAAGGTGGCCGCATTAGAGGAGAAGCTCCGCCGCCGTGACATCTGTGTGAGCGAAGTGGAAATGGCGGGCTTCTATTCGACCCGGCTCCCGGGTGTCGCGGACATCCGCACGCTGGAACAGAAGGTCCGCAAGGCGGGCGGGGACGCCTTCCTCCGGATGACCGAGAAGGACATCATGCTCGTCAACCCCGACGAGGAGCGCGTCGCGGCCTTCCCGGACGCGGTGGACGTCGACGGCCGGCGCTTCCGGGCGGTTTACAGGTTCGCGCCCGGCGAGGAGGCCGACGGCGTGACGCTGAAAGTCCCGGCCGCCCTGATCAAGAGCATCCCGGCTGAGCCGCTCGAGTGGGGTGTCCCTGGCCAGTTCCGGGAAAAGGTCGCGGCCCTGGTCAAGGGCCTCCCCAAGCGGTATCGGAAGCTTCTCCTGCCCGCGGCCGAAAAGGCGGAAACGATCGCCCGGGAGATGGAGCCGAACGACCCGTCGCTGTTCAACGCCCTTTCGCGGTTCGTCAAGCGCCGGTTCCAGGTGGACATCCCGGCGGCCGAATGGGCCAAAGCGGAGATCCCGCTTCATCTCCGGATGCGGGTGGCGGTCACGGACCACGAAGGAAAAGAGATCGCGGCCGCCCGGAACCTCGATATCCTGCGCAAGGCCGCGGCTCCGTCGGCCGTCCCGGCGGACTCGCCGGCCTGGAAGAACGCCAGGGAGCGGTGGGAAAGGACCGACCTCGCGTCCTGGGACTTCGGGCCGCTCCCGGAAACGGTCGCCGCCGGCCCCTACACGGCCGCGTTCCCCGGGCTCGAGGCGGGAGAGAAGGGCGTCGACCTCTTGCTCTTCAGGAGCCGGGAAGAGGCGCTGGCCGCCCATCTCAAAGGCGTCGAAGCCCTGCTCGCCCCCCGCTTCTCGAAGGATCTTGAGTTCGTCAAACGGTGTCTGGCGTTGCCGGAAGAGCACGGGCCGGCCGCGCTCTTCTTCGGCGGGAAGACCGCCGTCATGAAAGCCATGATCGAAGCCCTCAAAAGGGAGGTTTTCCGGAAGAACGTCCGGAGCCGGGAGGAATTCGATGCTCTCGCGGCCGGAGCCGTCCGCGATCTTTTCGCCAGGGGAACAGAACTCCGCGACTTGGTGATCAGGGTCCTCGACGCGTCCAAGAAGGTCCGGCAGGGCCTGCCTAAGACCGCGCCCGCGACCCCGTCATTCGGCGTTCTTCGCCGGACGGCTGAATCCGGAGGGGCCGCGGAGTCCATCAAGGCCGAGCTCGAGAGGCTTGTCCCCGCGGACTTTCTTGAGGCCCATCCGATGGACCGTCTTCGCCGTCTGCCCCGCCGGCTCGAAGCCCTTCGGATCCGGGCCGAGCGGGCCAAGTTTGATCCCGAAAAGGACCGGAAAAAAGAGGACCAGGTCGAGCCCTACGCGCTCGCATTGGGGAGGTTGAGAAAAGGATTCGTCAAGGGCACGTCGCCCGAAAAGAAAGCCGCCGTCGACAAGCTCCAGGAAATGATCGAAGAGTTCCGGATCTCCCTCTTCGCCCCCGAGGTGAAAACGGCTTTTCCCGTCTCACCCAAGCGCCTGGCGATCAAGGTCAAAGAGATCGAGGCGATGGAATGAGATCGTTATTTTCGTCGCCGGCGCCATGACGCCAGCGCCCGCTCGTAATCTTCAGGCGTATCGATGTCTAGGAGCACCCACGGGGATCTGGTCCTCACTTCGAGGACGTCTTCAGGGTGATCGCGCATGAGCTGCCTCAGACCGATTCCCGGATCCAGGGTCCCGATCTCGTTCCTGTATTTAAGGTCGATGAGGACGGGGTGGCCGCGGCGGCCGCCGTGAACCGGAAGGACGATCCCCTTCCCCGTTTTGCGGTAAGCATCGATGAGCCGGTTGATCATCCCGGGGTGAGGGGGCGGCTGGTCGCCGAGGAAAAAAAGGACGGCCCGCGCATCATGAGGGACGGCTTCCAATCCCCGCTGTATCGACGATAGCATGCCCCGCGCGAAATCCGGATTGAACACCGTTCGCAGGTCATGTTTCGCGATCACCGGTTCTATATCGTCCCGGGCGGCACCCAGGACGATGAGGACTTCTTTCGCGCATGACCGGGCCACGCCGTCGATGATCGCCTCGATGAGCGTCCGCTTCCCCCACGACAGGAGAGGCTTGACGCTCCCCATCCTCTCGGACTTCCCCGCCGCCAGGATGACGGCCTGGATCATTTTCGCCGGCATTTCTTTCCCATGTTCCGCCGCCGCTCCCGGGCAAGCTCGGCGGCGATGCTGACGGCGATCTCCTGGACCGTTTTCGAGCCGATGGGCAGGCCGACGGGGGCATGGACCCGGTCGAACTGCCGGGCCGTCGCCCATCGCTTGGCGAGGAACTCCTCGCGCATGAGAGCGATCTTCGTCCGGCTTCCGACCAGACCGATATAACCCGCGTTCGAACGAACACAGGCGCGCAGGGCTTCGGCGTCGTGCTCGTGCCCCGGGGTGGCGATCACGATATAAGTGTCCTCGGTGAACGGGAGCGTTCCGAGCGCCTTCCCGAAGTCCGCCCGGATGACGCGATCCGCGTCCGGGAGATTCCGTCGATGGGCGAACTCGCGCCGGTCATCGATGACCGTGACCTCGAAATCCAGGAGGCGACCGAAATGGGATACGGCGCGTCCGATGTGTCCGGCGCCCACAATGACCAGCCGGGACGGTGGAAAGACCGGCTCCATGAATAAAAAGTCACCCACGACGCGGACCTTCGCCAGCCGGGGCACGCCGTCGGAAAACGAATCGACGATCTCGTTCTCAAGGGGCGAACGGGCCTTCGCCGCGATCCAGTCCCGCTTCAGGGCGATGCGGCCGCCCGACCCGAGTGTCACCATCGTCGCCAGGACACCCGGCCGGCCGGCGTCGAGAGAGCGTGCCAGCTCGTCGAAGACATTCTTGTGTTTTTCGGGGCACGGGTCGATGAGGACCCTGACCTCGCCGCCGCAAATACCGCTCTCCCCCATGGCCTTCCCTTTCAAGCTGTATCCGGCGACGAGCGGCGCGGCCTTCCGGAGCGCGGAGGCCGCTTTTTTACGGACGTCCGCCTCGATCGCCCCGCCTCCCACCGTTCCCGCGATGAGCTTTTTCGACGTGAACAGCGCGGAGGCGCCGGCCCCCTGGGGCGCGGAACCTTTCGCTTCCAGCACGACGGCCAGGGCGAAGCGTTTCTTCTTTTTCAGAAGCTCGGAGATTCGAACATAAATATGTGCCATCTTCAGGTCCCTCGTTTTTTATTAATAAGGGCTCTCTTCCATTTCGTGTGGACTGGGTCAATAGCTTGGACGGGAAGGCTAAACCTTCAAGGTCCGCTCAGCCCATCCCGTCCAAGCCCCCAGCCACACCAAACGTAAGATAGCCCTTTATATTAATAGGTAACACAAAGCGGCTTGTATGAAAAGAAAGTGTTTGAAAAATCGAAAAAAACGACCGGTTCTCTGTTATAATTAAAATATGAAGAGGGTCGTTCGCATCTCGGATTTTCGCAATGCAGAAAAGTGTGACACCGAGCACTGGAAAAAGGCGTCACCAGAAGAGAAGCTCGACACACTTCAATCCTTAAGGGAGATCTATTTCCAGCTGAAAAATGAGAATCGAAAAGGATTTCAAAGAGTTTATCGCATTATTAAACACAAATAAGGTTCGTTATATGATCGTCGGGGGCTTCGCCTTCAGCTTTCATGCCGAACCCAGGTTCACCAAAGACATTGATATTTTTGTCCTAGCGGACATCCCCAACTCGAGGAGAATCCTGAAATCCATCGAAGACTTCGGCTTCACTAAGTCCGGCCTCACAAAAGATGACTTTATCGCCCCCGGCAGGGTCATCCAGCTAGGCCAAGCGCCGATTAGAATCGATATCGTCACATCCATCGACGGTGTTGGATTCGCCGCCGCATGGAAAAAGCGGGTCACGGGCAACTATGGGGGGATTCCAGCTTTCTTTATCTCTAAGAATGACCTGATCAAGAACAAGCTTTCCTTGAAGAGACCACAGGATCTGGTCGATGTCCGGCGGCTTAGAGAGATCTGAAAAGGGGGTCGGCCATGAATCGAACGATCCGATTCACCTTGAACGGCAAGTCCCGGAGCCTGTCCGCCGACGGAGACCGCATGCTCCTTTGGGTCCTCCGGACGGACCTCGGGCTGACCGGGACAAAATACGGCTGCGGGGAGGGCTTCTGCGGCGCCTGCACGGTCATCGTCGACGGCGAGCCCGTCCGTTCCTGCCAGTTCCCGCTGAGGGACGTCGAGGGGAAAAAGGTCCTGACGATCGAAGGGCTGGCGAAGGGCGGACGGCTGCATCGACTGCAGGAGGCTTTCATCAAACATGACGCCATCCAATGCGGCTACTGCACCCCGGGCATTGTCCTCGCAGCTTACAGCCTGCTCCTCAAAGATCCGAAACCCGGCGAGAACGACATCCGGGACGCCCTCGAGGGGAATCTCTGCCGGTGCGGGGCCCACAACCGCATCCTCCGGGCGGTCCAGGACGCGGCCGGGACCATGGAAGGAGCCCGTCATGAAAAAAGATGAGCTCGATGAATTCGTAAGGGACTCCTCCATCGGACGCCGGGACTTCATGAAGCTCGTGGGCGGAGGGATCGTGGTCGCGGTCTCCCTCGGCGAAGCCTCCATCCTCCAGGAAGGCGGCCAGCGCAGGGGCATCAGCTATCCCGAGGACTTCAACGCTTACCTCCGGATCGGAGAGGACGGCCGGGTCGCCTGCTTCACCGGCAAGATCGAGATGGGCCAGGGCGCGATCACTTCCCTGCCGCAGATGCTGGCCGATGAGCTGGATGTCCCGATCGATTCCGTGGACATGGTCATGGGCGACACGGACCTCTGCCCTTATGACATGGGCACGTTCGGCTCCATGACCACCCGCTATTTTGGGCCGGCCCTGCGGGCGGCCGCGGCGGAGGCCCGGGGCGTCCTGCTCGAGCTGGCCGCGGAGAAGCTCAAGGCGCCGGCGGACCGGCTGGCCGTCAAGGACGGTGTCGTCATCGAAAAGGGCCGCCCTGCGAACAAGGTATCTTACGCAGAGCTCGCGGCAGGGAAGAGGATCGAGAGACACCTCGTTCCCAAGCCCTCCCCCAAGCCGGTCGCGGAGTGGGCGGTCATGGGCAAACCGTTCCTCCACCGCGACGCGCGCGACAAGGTCACCGGAAAGGCCGTCTTCGCGGGCGACGTCCGCCTGCCGGGGATGCTCTACGCCAAGGTCCTCAGGCCGCCCGCCCACGGTGCCGCGCTGAAGAGGCTCGACGCGTCGGAAGCCGGAAAGATCGCCGGGGTCACGGTCATCCAGGATGGCGACCTCGTCGCCGTCCTTCACGAGCGCCCGGACGCCGCGGAGAATGCCCTCGCCCTCCTCAAGGCCGAATACGACATCCCGGAAACGAAGCTCGACGACAAGACGATCTTCGAACATCTCCTCGCCGTCGCGCCCGAGGCGCGGGTCGTCGCCCAAGGCGGCGACCTCAAGCAGGGGGAGTCGCTCGCGGCGACGATCTTTGATGAGACCTATCTCAACGGCTACGTCGCCCACGCCGCCATCGAAACCCATACCGCCACGGCCAAGGTCGAGGGGGACAAGGCCACGGTCTGGCCTTCGACCCAGGCGCCCTTCCGGGCCAAGGACGAGATCGCCCAGGCGCTCGGTTTCCCGCCGCAAAACGTCCGGGTCATCGCGCCTTTCGTCGGGGGCGGGTTCGGCGGCAAAACCATGAACAGGCAGGCCGTCCAGGCCGCCCGGCTGGCCAAGCTCACCGGGAAGCCCGTCCAGGTCGCCTGGAGCCGGGCCGACGAGTTCTTCAACGACACGTTCCGGCCGGCGGCCGTCGTGAAGATACGGTCCGGGACCGATGCCTCGGGAAAGATCGTCCTCTGGGACTACGACGTCTATTTCGCCGGGGACAGGAGCTCGGCCCAGTTCTACGACATCCCCCATCACCGGACGGTCTCGCGCGGCGAGTGGGGCGGCGGCGGAGGGAACGCCCACCCGTTCTCGGTCGGGGCCTGGCGCGCGCCCGGCTCCAACACCAACGTGTTCGCCCGCGAGTGCCAGATCGACATCATGGCCGCGAAGGCGGGCGTCGACCCGCTCGAGTTCCGGATGGATAACCTGACCGACGCCAGGATGAAGAAGGTCCTCGGGGCCGCCGCGGAGGTTTTCGGCTGGAAACCGGCCAAGTCGCCGATTGGGAGAGGGTGGGCAATCGTCTGTTCGGATTACGTGGGAACATACGTCGCGACCGCCGCCGAGGTCGAGGTCGACAAGAAGAAGGGTGAGATCAAGGTCAAGCGCGTCGTTTGCGCCCAGGACATGGGCCAGGTCATCAACCCCGAAGGGGCGAAGATCCAGATCGAAGGCTGCGTCATGATGGGGCTCGGCTATGCCCTGACCGAAGAGGTCCATTTCAAAGGGCGTTCGGTCCTGGATCTCAATTTCGACACTTACGAGATCCCGCGCTTCTCGTGGCTGCCGAAGATCGAGACCGTGCTTGTCGAGAACAACGAACTTCCGCCTTCGGGCGGCGGCGAACCGGCCATCATCAACATGGGCGCCGTTCTGGCCAACGCCGTCTTTGACGCGACGGGGGCCAGGCTGTTCCAGCTGCCCATGACGCCGGAGCGTGTGAAGGCCGCCCTGGCCCGGACCACGGCCGGCTGAACCGGGACAAGGAGCGAAAGATGGAAGACACGAACGTCAGAAGGAACGCCGGGACCGTAATCTTGTTAGGGGCCGTCTGGGGGCTCTCAGAATGCCTCCTGGGGGCCGCCCTCCATGCCTGCGCATCGTCGATATCGGGCTCGGTGATGACCGGGGTCGCTTTCTTTTTTATCGCCGCGGCCTGGGCCTCCGGCAGGAAAGCCTGGGGTGCCGCACTCATCGTCGCCATCGCGGTCGTTTTCAAAATGTTCGACGCCGTTCTTCTGTCCCTGCCGCTTAGGAACGGAGCCATCGCCAATCCCGTGTTCGCGTTCCTTCTCGAAGGAGGAGCATTCATCGTCCTCGCAGTCATCCTCAAAGAGGCGTGGAAACGCCGGACGGCCGGACGGGTCGTCTGGGGAGGGACGGCGGCGTTCGTTTCGGCCGCGGCTTTTCCTCTGGTCAAGTTCGCGACCGGGACGGCCGCCTGCCTGGTCCCCGGGACCACGACTCCCCTGGCCTGGTATTACGCGATCCTGGCCGTCGGCATCTCGCTCCTCACGGTCCCCCTGGGACTCCGCGCCGGCGAGAAGATGCGGGAACACGTGAAATGGGCCGGACTGCCGGCGCCGGCGATCGCCGTCGCTCTTTCCCTGGCGCTCATGGTTCTTTTCCGCCGGCTTTGAAATCCTGTCTATCCCGCCTCCATGGGGGCCCAGGTCAGGGAAGTTTTGACAACTTTTGCCGTCTAAACTATCATGGAAGTTCATTTTTTGTCCCGAGCGAGTTTTTTCCATGAAAAAAGAACGGAATTCGCGTAAAAAGTGGCGCCTTCCAGGTGCCGTCATCGGCCTCGTCTTTCTCCTTATCCCGGCGCCCGCCCGCGCCGAAGAGGACGGCCTGACCCTCGAGGCGGCCATCCAGCGGGCCCTGGCCCGGAACGAGCGGGCCCTGGCCGCGGACCAACAGATGAACGAGGCCGAAGCCCGGGTGACCCGGGCCCGGTCCTATTTCCTGCCGACGCTGACCACCACCGGAACCTACACTCGCCGCCCTTTCGAGGTTTCGAGGACGGTCGGCAGCACCCAGCTCGTCATCCAGAAATTCGACGCCCTGGCGGGAGTCGCCCAGCTCAACCTGACCATCTTCGACGCCCGCAGCCTACCGGCCCTCTTGCAGGCCAACTCGGAAAGGAACGCCCAACGCTATGCCTCCGCCGAGAGCAAGCGGCAGCTGGCTTTCGAGGTCGGCAATGCATTCCTTACGACACTGGGCACGGACCAGGTCCTGGAGGCGTCCCGGCATCGCTATGATTACGCCAAACAAGCCCTGGATGCCGCCAAGGCGCGATATGCGGCCGGCTTGGTTTCCATCAATGACGTGACCCGGGCCGAGTTGGAATTCGCCACGGCCGAGATGGGCGTCACTCAGGTCAAAGGACAGGTCGAAACGACCTATCTCCAACTGGGCTATCTCCTGGATGACATGATCGTCTCATCTACCAAGCTCAAGGTCCCGGAATTCCTCCTCCAGGCCGCAGCCGAAAGCGATCAGGCGGCCGTCGAGGGGCTGGTCACGCAAGCCCAGGACCGGCGTCTCGATCTGGGGGCCCTGCGCTACCATGCCAAAGCCCAGCACGCCCTCATGATCGAGCCCACCCTCAAGTGGCTGCCTACCCTGAGCTTTGGCGGCCAGTTCAGATATACGAACGAAGCCGGGCTGACCGGGCGGGCGACCAACTGGAACCTGGGCCTGACCCTCGGCTGGACCGTCTTTGACGGCTTCAGCCGGAACGCCGACTACCGGGAGCGCAAGGCCCAGGCCATTCTGGCCGACCTGGACGTCAAGACGACCCTGCGGCGCGTGGAGATGGATGTTCGCGATACGCAGGTCTCCCTGGCGAACCAGAGGGCCGCCCTCAAGCAGGCCGCAGTCGCCCACGAAGTGGCCAAGAGGAACGCCGCTGAGACCGCTGAACTCTACCGGCAGGGACTGAGCACGGCGCTCCAGGTCGCGGACGCCAACGTCCGCCTGTTCGAGGCCGAGGTCACGCTCGTCCAGGAGCGCTACGGCCTGGGGATCTCCTATCTCAATCTTGAAGCCGCACTCGGGCTGGACCCGTTCGGCAAGGAGCCTAAGCTGTGAAGAAGAAGCCCGTCATCATTCCGGTATTCCTGGCGTTCGTCCTGGCCCTCGTCTCAGCCCAGTGCAAGAAAGGCGGCGGCGCGTCTCAGGGGCCCGGCGGAAAAAGGACCGCGCTTTTCGACCGGTCCAAGATCACCTTCCCGGTCGAGACCCAAGCTGTCGAACTCCGGTCCCTGACCTATCGCGTCAATGCGGTGGGCTCGGTCGACGCCTTCGAAAAGGTCCAAGTCACGGCCCGGGTATCGGGTGTTGTCGACAGGATTTTGTTCTCCGAGGGCAGCTACGCCAAGGTCGACCAGATCCTCGTCGAGATCGAACCGGAACGCTACAAAATTGCTGTCGAGGCGGCCCAAGCGAACTACGAGAAGGCCCAGGCCTCCAAGGCCGACGCCGAAGCCGGCCTCAAGCGGCGGGAGACGGTCATCAACCAGAACCCGGGTCTTATCCCCGGTGAAGAGCTCGAGACCTGGAGGACTCGCGTCCTTGTGGCCAAGTCGGACGTCGCTCAGATGAAGGCCGCCCTCAATCAGGCCGCCCTCAACCTGCACGACGCCTATGTCCGGGCGCCTTTCTCGGGGATCCTCCAGACCCGGACGGTCCAGACGGGTGAGTACGTGGAGACGGGCACGGTGCTGGCGACACTCGTCCGACGCGACCCCCTGCTCCTCCGATTCAAGGTCCCTGAGAGGGACGCCGCCCAGTTCCGCGTCGGCATGCCGGCCAACTTCAAGATCCGGAATGACGAACGGGAGTTCAGTTCGAAGATCGTCCATGTCGCCGAATCCGCGGACGAGGGGACCCGACTGGTCCCCGTGACCGCGGAGGTCAAAGATACCGGGGATGACACCCTGCGGCCCGGCTCGTTCGCCGAGATCACGGTCCCGGTGAGCGCCGAGAAGATGTCTCCGGTCATTCCCCAGACCGCCATCCGGGCCAGCGACAAGGGATTCATTGCCTTCGTCGTCGAGAACGATGCGGCCGTGGAACGCATCCTGGCGCTCGGCATGAGGACGGTTGACGGCCAAGTGGAGGTCCTCTCGGGCCTCAAGCCCGGGGAACTCCTCGTCATCCGCGGGGCCGAGGCCCTGCGTAACGGGGCCCCCGTCCGCGTCGCGAATGCCCCCGAGAATGTCCAGGTCCCGCCGATCAAGAACTAAGGTCGAATTGAGAGGACCCCGCTCATGAACCTCACGGAAGTTTGCGTAAGGAAACCTGTCCTGGCTTGGATGCTCATGGCGGCCACGATCGTTTTCGGCATCGTGGCGGCCTCACGCATCGGCATCAGCCAGTTCCCGGACGTCGATTTCCCGACGATCTCGGTATCGGTCGTCTGGGAGGGGGCCGCCCCCGAGGTCGTCGAGAACGATATCGTCGAGCCCCTGGAAGAAGCCCTGGTCCAGACCGAAGGCCTCCGGACGATCACCTCAAGCTCCCGCATGGGCTCGGCGAACATCACCATCGAGCTCGATCTCTCGCGCAACGTGGATCTTGCCATGCAGGACGTCCAGACCAAGGTCTCCCAAGCGGCCCGCCGGCTGCCCCGGGACATCGATCCTCCCGTGATCTCCAAAAGCAACCCCGAGGACCAGCCCATCATGATGGTCTCCATGGGCGGCCCGTTCCCGCCGCGCGTCCTCAGCGACTACGTCCAATACGGGCTCAAGGAGAAGCTCCAGACGATCCCCGGCGTCGGTGAGATCACGATGATGGGCGTCCAGACCCGCAGCATCCGGATCTGGCTGGACGCCGCCCAGCTCGACGAGAAGGGGCTGACCGTAAACGACGTCATCCTCGCCCTCCAGCGCGAACACGTGGAGCTCCCCGCCGGAAGGCTGGAAACGCCGGGCCGCGAGGTCAACGTCCGGGTCCTCGGCGAGGCCGTAGACCTGGAGACGTTCCGCCATATCGTCGTCCGGGAGATCGGCGGCAGTCCCATCTATCTCAGCGACGTCTCCCTGGTCGAGGACGGCTTCGAAGACGTCCGGAGGATGGCCCGGATCAACGGCGTGCCCGCCCAGGGCATCGGCATCAAGAAGCAGCGCGGGGCCAACGCCGTGGCCGTGGCCAAAGCGGCCAAACGGACCATGTCCGAATACGCCAGGACCCTGCCCGAAGGCATGACGGTCAACACCGTCTTCGATTCGACGACCTTCATCGAGGACTCGGTCAAGGAGATCCAGCTCGAGCTGTTCCTCTCCGTCATCCTGACGGCCCTGGTCTGCTGGATGTTCCTGGGGTCTTTCTCGAGCACTCTGAACGTCATCCTGGCCATTCCGATGTCCTTGATGGGAACGATCGCCATCATCTACTTCCTCGGTTTCACGTTCAACACGTTCACCTTGCTCGGCCTGGCCCTGGCCGTGGGCATCGTTGTCGACGACGCCATCATGGTCATGGAGAACATCTTCCGCCACCGGGAGGGCGGGAAAGCCCTCGTCCCGGCCGCCCTCGAAGGGACGCACGAGATCGCCTTCGCGGCCCTGGCCGCAACCCTGGCCGTCGTCGCCATCTTCGTCCCGGTCGTCTTCATCAAGGGGATCATCGGCCGCTTCTTCCTCCAGTTCGGCATCACCCTCTGCCTAGCCGTCCTTCTGTCCTACGTCGAAGCCGTAACCCTGGCCCCGGCCAGGTGCTCCCAGTTCCTGAAAACGTCGCGCGAAGGCCGGAGCCGGATGGGGCTCAAGGTCGACAACAGCTTCCGCTGGCTGGAAAAGACCTACGCCAGGATCCTCCATAGCAGCCTCCGCAGGCCCGGCCTGATCCTCGTCCTGGCGGCCCTGCTCTTCGCCGCGGCCCTCTTCGCCTTTTCGATCATGCCCGCCGAGTTCGTGCCGTCCCAGGACCTGAGCCGCCTCTCGATCCGCATGCAGACCGCAGTCGGCTCCGACCTCACCGAGACGGACATGCTCATCCGGAAGGCGGAGGACATCGTCGTCACGCGGCCGGAGGTCACCCAGCTCTACGGCTTCGTGGGGGGCTTCGGGGGCGGTGTCAACCAGGGCAACCTGTTCGTGACGATCGTCCCGCCCAAGGAGCGGAAGCTCAGTCAGGCCCAACTTTCGGCCGTCCTGCGGCGGGACCTGAACTCCATCCCCGGCCTCAGGGCCGTCATCCAGGACCTCTCCCAGCAGGGGTTCACCGCCCAGCGCGGCTTCCCCGTCGAGTTCTCGGCCCGCGGCTCCAACTGGGACCAGCTCATCTCCGAGAGCCAGAAGATCATGAGCCGGCTCCAGGCAAGCGGCCTGGTCGTCGACATGGACACGGATTATCAACTGGGCATGCCCGAGCTCCGGGTCAAGCCCGACAGGGCCATGGCGGCGGACGTCGGCGTTTCCATCGACGAGGTCGCGACGACGCTCAACGCCCTGGTCGGCGGGGTCCGGGTCGGTAAGTACAGCACCGGGGGCCGCCGGCTCGACGTCCGTCTCAAGCTCATGGCCTCCCAGAGGTCCAGGCCCGAGGACATCGCCAGATTGCAGGTGAGGACGCGCCAGGGTGAGCTCGTCCCCCTGTCCTCGCTCGTGACCACGGAAGAACAGCCCGCCCTCCAGGCCATCACCCGCCGGGACAGGGAAAGAGCCATCACGATCTACGCCAACGTGGCGCCGGGCCACGCCCAGAACGAAGCGATCAAGTACGTCGAGACCCTGGGCAAGGACATCCCGGTCGGTTACCGGGTCGTCCTGGGCGGGGCCAGCGTCGCTTTCCGGGAATCCATGAGCAGCCTCATCTTTGCCATGTTCCTGGGCATCGCCATCGCCTATATGATCCTGGCCTCCCAGTTCAATTCCTTCAAGGATCCGATCACGATCATCACCATCCTGCCCTTGTCCATCGCCGGAGCGGCCTTCGCCCTTCTGATCACCAGGCAGAGCCTGAACATCTTCAGCATGATCGGGCTGCTGCTCCTGATGGGGATCGTCAAGAAGAACTCGATCATCTTGGTGGACTACGCGAACGCCTTCAAGGCCAAGGGGTTCAGCCCCAGGGAGTCCATGGAGAAGGCCGGGCCCATCCGGTTGAGGCCCATCCTCATGACGGCCGTCGCTACCCTGATGGCGGCCATCCCGCCCGCGCTTGGACTCGGGGCGGGCTCGGAGATCCGGATGCCCATGGCCATCGCGGTCATCGGCGGCCTGGTCCTGTCCACGGCCCTGAGCCTGGTCGTCGTCCCGGCGTTCTATATCATCGCCGAGCGCTTCGGCGCCAAGCGCAAGAAGGAGGGGAGCATGCGAAATATCCAGGCTCGGCGGGACCTTTCGATTTTCGTTTTGGTAATGATGGCGCTCGTCGTGAGCACGGTCGGGGCGCAGACGGTCCAGTATATCCCGAAGCATGACGAGCTGAAGTATACGTTCGGGGGCCACACGCCGGTCATGAGCGTCAAGCCGGGGACTATCATCGAGTCCTGGACGGAGGACTGTTACGACGGCCGGGTCAAGAGTCCAACGGACATCCCATCGAAGATCATCCCGGCCGACCACGATAACCCTCAGACCGGGCCCTTTTACGTCGATGGCGCCGAACCGGGCGATGTCCTGGCCGTCCACATCCTGAAACTCGAGCCCGCCCTCCCCTACGGCATCAGCAGCTCGTTCCCTAATTTCGGCGCTCTGAACGCGACCGATTACACGGCTATGCTCCACGAAGCTCTGCCCGAGAAGGTCTGGTGGTATGACATCGATAAGGCGCGGGGGACTGTGAAGTTCAAAGCCCTCAAGGGAGATTTTTCGACGGACATCCCCATGAGGCCCTTCCTGGGCTGTCTGGGTGTCGCCCCAGCGCGGGGAGAAACGCGCTGGACGGTGACGCCGGAAGCTTTCGGCGGGAACATGGACTGCCCGGAGGTCCGCGAGGGGAACACCGTCTACTTACCGGTCAACGTCAAGGGAGCGCTCCTCTATTTCGGCGACGGTCACCTCGTCCAAGGGGACGGCGAGATCATCGGCACGGCCGTCGAGGCCGCCCTGAATGTCCGGCTGAAAGTGGACGTCATCAAGGGCCGGACGATCGCCTGGCCGCGGATCGAGAGCGATTCCGAGCTGATGACGATGGGCAGTTACCGCCCGCTCGAGGACGCCTACCGCATCGCACACAAGGAAATGGTGAACTGGCTCATGGCGGACTTCGGTCTCGAGATGATGGACGCCTACCAGCTCCTCTCCCAGGTCGGGACGGCGCAGATCGCCCAGGTCGTCGACCCCAACTATACGATCCTGGCCCGGTTCCCCAAAAAGTTTCTGCCGGCGAAAGCGGTCTTCGGCGGAGCGCACGATAAGCTTACGGGCGGGAAAAACAAAGTGGGATAACGCCCTGCTCGCGGAGGATCAATATCCGACATCGATTGGTGTATCAAGTCCTCGGAGACATCCGGACGGTGAAGATCATTCGAATGTGGACGCACTATGAATAGGCCCAAAGGCCCCGGGCATCACCGCTCGTAGGAATCGACGATGGACTGGTAGACCATCGCCTTGAACTTGTCGTGGAGGTCGATCGCCCCGGCCGGGAGGAGC
>Ga0315288_10001562_pt1 | contig 29552 bp, 26 predicted proteins | sample YL17G11_20_MG_FD_203454 | JGI IMG/M metagenome (GOLD analysis project Ga0315288, IMG submission 203454) | Sediment microbial communities from Yellowstone Lake, YNP, Wyoming, USA - YL17G11_20 | ecosystem: Environmental > Aquatic > Freshwater > Lake > Sediment | place: USA: Wyoming | collected... | reverse complement strand
CACGAGCGGGTCGCGGCGCTCGTGGAGGACTGGGACCCCGATCTCGTGGTCCACACGGGTGACCTGGCCGCCGACGGTAGCGACCCGACTGACTGGCGAGACCAGTGGTTCGCTCCCGCGGGCGATCTGATGGCGAGCTACGTCATCTACGCCGCCATGGGCAACCACGAAGAGGATTCGGACATGTTCCACGAGTGGCTCTCACGGGGCAGCGACAGCCTTCTCAACGGCACGGCGTACACGTTCACCTACGGCCCGTGCTTCTTCATCGTCCTGAACACGTGCCACGACGTGGGCGTGGGCTCAGACCAGTACGACTGGGCGGAAACGCAGCTCGACAGCTCGGCCGCGCGCGCCGCAACCTGGCGCATCGTGGTACTCCACCACCCGCCTTACTGGTCTTCCGACAAGAGCGGCGAGCCTCCATCCGATGTCACGGATGCAGTCGTGCCGCTGCTGAAGGCCCAGGATGTGCAGCTTCTCCTGGCGGGGCACGAGCACGCCTACGAGCGCCTTGTGGACGGCCCGCTGACGACCGTCATCGCCGGAGGTGGGGGCGCGCCTCTGAACGACGAGCAGATGGCTGATCCGCCGTCCGTGAGTGTGGTCTGGGAGCCCGCGTACCATGCGTGCCTCGTCGACGCCACGCGCACCTCGCTCACCGTACACGCTGAGACGCCCGACGGCGTCGTGCTGGACGAGTTCACGCTGAGTCCGTAGATGCCTCAGGCACTCGGCCTATCTCGGTCTCAGCGCATCGAAGAGGCCATGAGTCTGCTGCCACCGGACAAGCTCCAGGATGACGATGGCGGCAACCGCAGCGACTACCAAGGTCACGTAGAGTGCCTTGCGTGAGGCTCGCCTGGACCAGAAGCCGACACACGGAGTCAGCACCGGGGTGTAGGTGAGGATGGCGCGCTTGGCCGACCGGTATCCCGCCATCCACTCGGAGAGGAACACGGTGTGAATGCCGTCCGACACAATGAGCCCCTCCGGCCCGAAGGAGAGATCAGAAAGGCGGCAGTCGCACACATCGGACCAGCGGATCTCCACACGGCGCCCGTCAGACTCGATCTGCGCCAGGCCATCGGGCAGCACCGAGATCGCCTCAGGCGTTCCTCGTTGCCGCCAGAGGGCCGCAGCGGAGAAGAGCAGCCACACGACCACCCACCGGGCCACGAACCATCCCGAGGTCGCCGAGCCGGCGGTTGCCAGCGGTACCGCGATGGCCAATGTGGCGACCAGGATGGCGGTCCAGGGCGCCTTCCTCGTTGCGTGCGCGATCGATGGATGACCCTCGGGGTTCCGCCGGTCCACGGGCCGCTCTGGGAGCAGGCACCGGCGGCAAGGCGCCGCCGATGCGGTCAGGCATGTCGGGCAGACGAACCGCGCTTCCACGGGCTGGGGCAGCCTCTGACGCCGTCCTGGTGGAGCGGAACGGGGTCCCGTCATGCTTCACGCCTCCCGTGGGCCCGATGCTGCCTCGCGATCACCGTGGTGCGCGTCCTCGGCCCGAGCGTCCGTCGGCCTCACCGCTGATTCCCGACACACACCAGCACCGCGATGAGCCCGACTGCGGCGAGGGCCGCCACCGCGGCCAGTAGCCAGGACGCGGTCCTGTGGGACATGGGGCTGTGCCAGATGCTGGTCGGCGCGAGGACAGGGCTGCGTGCCAGCACAGCGCGCATGGCGGCATCGTACCCGGGCATCCTGCCCTCGAGCGACACGCTTGTGCCGCCTGCGCGAACGCATAGGGCATAGGCGTTGGGGGCCGCCCGGCACTCCTGCACGTCAGACCAGCGAAGGTGCGTGTGTTCGCCCCTGAAGCCGATCCACTCGATCCCCGTAGGGCCAATCCGCACCTCGCGGCGCTGCTGACGCCGAAGAAGGAGACAGCGCCAACGGCCGATCAGCACGCATGCGCCGATGACCGTCCACCAGAGGGGTGCCAGCTCGTCGTGCTGGAGCCCGTACAGTGCAGCGCCGGTGCACATGGCCACAGGTGCGATGTCGCCCCCCCACCAACGCCACGCGGGGATCCGCCCGACCGCCACCTCGGCGTTGGCGAGATCACCGGCCTGGCGATCAACGGGTCCCCCAGCGTACCCGCAGCACGTGCGCTCGTTGCGATCGTCGCGCGACCGGAAGCACGCCGGGCAGACGAAACGTTGCGCCACGGGGGGAGAGCGGCGATCCGAGCCTCTGGCGCGACCCAACACTGGAGACCCTCCCTACGCCAAGATGGGCAGCTCCGTCATCCTCAGCTTCGCGCAGCCGTAGGGGACGAAGACCAGCTCTTCCTCTGGCGCATCCGATGTGACCGGGTTTTGTGGCACATCCGCAGCCTGATTGTCAATGATCCCCCACTCCGGCACGAGGCGGCCCTTGACCCGCAGCTCGATGGGCGCCGGGTCGGGCGAGAAGATCATGTCCCCGATCGGATGACGCTCGACGATGGCCTCAGGTCGCTCGGGGTCGACTGCCAGGGAGTAGTTCCACGGGGTCGTCGGGTGAACGGCGTAGTCCGGGCACGGATCAGCGCCACGGATCCGCTCCCAGCGCTCGCCGACGCGGAGCGAGTAGACGAGGGGGCCACGGTGTAGGGTCAAGGCGTCGTTGAAGCGGCGCTCAGCGCGGACGGACATGGGCAGTGTGAGCGTCACCGTGTCGCCGTCCGACCACTCCCGCTCCACGCGTGCGAACGAGCCGGGCTCCGCCGGCAAGCGCGCGCCCAATACGTCCAGCGTCGGCTCGGAGGTCCATCCGGGGATGCGTAGCGACAGCGGGAACGTCACGGGAGCGCTCGTGTGTACCGTCATGCGAACGGTGTCGTCGAAGGGGTACTCGGTGTCCACCTCGATCCGCACGTCGGCGCCGCGGCAGCGTGCCTTGACCTCGCACGGTCCGTACGCCGTTGCCGCAAGGCCGCCGTCCGGCGTCGCCATCCAGAGGCTTTGTACGAACTTCGGCCAGCCCTGGTGCTGGTTGGCCGTGCAACAGCCGAAGTTCGGCTCGAGCCCGAAAAGGTTCGCGTCATCCCCGTTGTTCGTCCAGCGACGCCTTGCGATGGTGCACAGGACCTGATTCGCCTGCTGGTCATACTGGTGCTGCCAGGTGTCCGCGGAGAAGGCGCCGGGCAGGGCGTTGTAGGCGATGCGCTCCAGGCGGTCGCCGAACGCTGGGTCGGCGAACATGCTCATGAGGAACTCCAACGAGAACATCGTCTCGACGACGGCGCAAGTCTCGGCGCCCTGGGTCGGGCTCTTCCCTGCGAGGTGTTCGTCTCCGGTGAAGATGCCCGTCGCTTGGCCGTGGAACTCGTCGAGAACCTGCAAGGCCGTCCACGATGCCCGCCGCAGCTCCTCCCAACCGGTGAGCAGATACTGCACCGCGGGCGTCTTGATGCCCATGGCGGTGTTGACGACGTGGGTGCGCATTGGGAAACGTACCGACTGCTTCTGCGTGTGTGGGAAGTCCGTGAAGTGATGAGCCCAGTCGTAGCCTTGGGCCATGAGCTGCGCCGCCAGGTCCAGCAGTTCGGGGTCGCTGTTGCGGTTGTAGAGCCAGGCGACGCTGAGCACTGTGTCCGCCCAGCGCATCTTGCTCCAAGTGTGCAGCCGATTGAGCGCGAGGTCCCGCCGCATGTATGCGAAGAAGCGCTCCAGGAGCGGGATGGTGAGCGGCGACTCGGTAGCCTCGTGGTGCTGAGTGATGGCTTTGAGCACCGGCCCGTAGGGCCACCAGTCCGCCAGACCGGACGGCCCGAAGTGTCCAACGGCATCCTGACTGTTGAGGATCCACCCCATCCACTTCTCGACGATGCCAATCAGCCGGTCGTCGTCGAGAAGGTAGGCCAGGGGCACGAGTCCATCCAGGTAGTAAGGCCCACGTTCCCAGCTCTCGCCCGTCCCGCCGAGCCACCCGCTGTTCTCGTTGAGCGACTCCCAGAACTCAGGCAGGTGTCCCGTCTGGCCGGTCGCCTGGACCTCGAGCTGCCGGCGGAGCCATCCCCGCGGCTTCACGGCGCCGAGCGGCAGGACCAACAGGGCGCTCTCCGCGAGCGGCAGCCGATTGCGGTAGGCGCAAGCGTACATGGGGTCCTCCTGAACGGGGGTAAGTCGGGCACGAGCGCTGCGGCGTCGCCGAGCGTTCACCGTCCCTCGGTGTCCTCGCCGGAGATCCGGGGTCCCTGCCGCTCGGAGGGTTTCCCGCCGAGCAGCTCGGCGATGGCGTGGATGGAGGCGGACCCGACCTCGGATGCGGCACGGTTCTCGCGCTGGATCTCCTCGTAGACCTCCTGGCGGAAGATCGTCGTGGAGCGGGGGGCATCTACTCCGAGTCGAACGTGATCGCCCTTGATGGCCACGACGGTAACGCGGATATCGTCACCGATCACGATGCTCTCATCGACTCGTCGGGTCAGGACCAGCATCCATGCCCTCCGTGGCGCTGCCCGGCCGGCCTCCGTCCTCGCCCGTGCCGACCGGTATGGGCGTGTTCTCCGTCGGTACGGAGTTCCCCTGCCGAGGCGAGCCGCCGCGGCGGCTCGTCGGCGACTCGGCGCTACCGGTCTCCGCCGGCGAGACGGGCTTCGGTATCATCCGCCTGGCGCACCTCCTCGGGGAGAAGGTAGTGTCGCGTGGTGTAGAGGGAGTCGTACAGGACGACCTGCTTCGCCCTACGATTCCGCAGGTTGATGACGATGGGCGCCACGAGGTTGGCCGTCATGTCCTGGGGACGCGGGGGGATCGAGATCAGGACGAGGACGTGCGCTTCCTCGGAACGGTCGAGTTGGAGATCATCCTGATCGGCTCTCGCCAGCTCGAAGTCGTACTGCGCGTAGAAATCGAACGGGTTCACGGCGGCGAAAGCCAGCTCCGGCTGCTGCACGGACTGAAGCCATGTGAACGGGCTTCCGGGGCCGTCTTCGACCAGCACGTATGACGACGTCTCCGGGAAGCCCAGCACGGGCGCAGCCATGAGGATCGTCATGCTGTCATCCGCGGCGATGGCGCCGAACCGCTCGCTCGTTATCTCCACAATTCGTCCCTCCGGCCTCGCGCCGACGCATGGCTAGGCGAGCGTGCTCAACTGCCACTCCCGCCCCGCACCTCCGCCGAGAATCGCGGGCGCTCCCTCATACCGGATGTCAACGGCGCCCGGCGGCTCAAGGCTCACATCGAACTCCGACGGGGTCCACTCCGTCTCCGGTGTCCACTGGTACAGCGGGCTGACCCCGCCGACTTGCTCATACGATGCCCGGACCTGCATCGGCGTGATCGCCACTCGGGGCAGCTCCAGGTTCAGCACATCCAGCGTCGACCAGGGCCGATCGGCCGCCTGCTGCTCGGCTAGCCCGGCCACGGACGTGCCCGGGTCCGCGATGTCGCCCAGATAGTCCCCTTCTTGGACGATCCTCGCGATTCCCTCCCTTGCGGCCTCCTGGGCCCGTCGGACGCTCTCCTCTCGGAAAGCGGCGTTCGTGAGCCAACCCAGGCTGGCTCGCGTCTCGGCGCCATCGATCCTCAACGTCGGAGCTTCGGTGTCCAGTTGCACTTCGGGAAGCTCCAGGCTGTGGAACGGCTCCCTTTGGCGGTGGATCTCCACACGGGAATCCTGCGAGCGCACGGCGACGCGCGCGTATGTCGTGTGGATGCTCAGTTGCCCTAGCGCCGCCATGGGGCCCCTCCGTGACCAGGCCTACCGGCCGCCCCTACGTCAGGAAGTCGAGCAGCGTCGGCAGGATGATCCGCGCGCCCACCGCCAGGGCCGCCTGGTAGACGTTCTCCTGCGCCCGGTACTCCACCACGGCGGAGGCCACGTCCAGATCCTCGATCTTGCTCAGGGTACCTTTGAAGCTGAGAATGTCGTTCTGCAGGTTGCTCCAGTTCGTCTGCACCCGGTTGTAACGGGCTCCCACCTCCGCATGCTGCCGCAGCTCACGGTCAAGGTCGAAATCCATCTCCCCGATCCGCGATGTCGAGGTGATGATCGACGAGCCGCCTTCGAGAAGGTCCGCCGTCATGATCTTCGTGCCCGGGACGGCGTTGGTCAGCTCGTTGATGGCATTCGCCGTGATCGTGTCCGTGCTCGAGATCATCGCCGTGCCATCGTTCGGGAAGAACTCGTCGGTGACAGTGGCCGTTGTCGGGGCGATCGTGACGATGGACATGCCGGCCGTGAAGGGCGGGCCGCCGGCGTTGGGGGTCAGGGTGATCCCGAACTGGTCCAGTGCGTTGGCTGTGAGCGGCACGCCGCCGACGTTCAGGGCGTCGAGTTGCGCTTGCTGAGCCGCCGTGGGCGCACGGCCTCCGATGTTATCCGGCTGCCACACCACGCTGTTGGCCAACGCCAGCCCGTTCGCGTCGGTGGTGATGCGAAGGGTGCCCGCATTCTGGCCGGAGACGTTCGTGACCCCGGACAGCGCCGTCGCCTGACCCGTCAGTGTGGCGGCGCCAAGGGCGACGTTGCTCACCGTGAGCCGGTGCGTGCCCGCGCGGCCGTCGGTCGGTTCCCCCCACGCCTCGATGATGCCCGCGCCCGGGACGCGCACCGTCAGCCCAAGGTCGCTCAGGTTCTCCGGTCTCAGGTTCCGCACGACCGGGGAGACCTCGAACACTACGGTGCCCGGCCCGGACGGCGGCACCTGCGTGAGCAGGCTGATGCCGAACTCGCTCAGCGCGTCGGTCGTCAACGGCATTCCGCCCTGGTTCAGCGCATCGAGCTGTGCTTGCTGCTCGGGGCTCGGCGGAAGGCCATCGTAGAGGGGCGAGAACTGAGCGGTGTTGGGCACAACGTTTCCGCTCGCGTCCACACCGATGGAGTACATGCCCCAGCGGTACTCCTCCGCGACGGTGACGTTCGTCACCGCGTTCGTGGTGCTGTTGATCGTGATGGTCGGATCGAAGTAGGCGTCATCCGGGGCCAAGAGGTCGTCGCGCAGCTTGATCAGTGTGTCGAGGATGTTCTGCGGCCCGAGCTGCTCGCCCACGATGATGTCGTTCGACGTCGCGGCGCCGATGGCGATCTCGGTCGTGCCCGTCGTAGCTAATGGCGCAGCGTTGATGTCAAGCGTGATCCCGAACTCGCTAAGCACATTGGCGTTCGCGACGTTCGTCAGATCGACCCCGCCGAGGTTGAGCGCGTCAAGCTGGGCTTGCTGCGCCGCCGTGGGCGTCCCGCCCGCTACCGGGTCCGGGGTCCAGACGACGCTGCCCGGGTCCACGATGCCCACCGTCGTTGTGAGCGTGATCGTTCCCGCATTCAGGCCCGCCGTGGCCGTCGTCGTCACACCGGTGAGTACGTCGGCCGTCGTTCCCGCGCCCAGCGCGCCCGTGCCCGGCGTCACGTCCAGTATCCCCATCTGCAGAAGGAAGTTCCCCGAGACCTGCTGGATGTCCATGACCTGGGACGAGTTGTTGCTGGTGAGGATGAGCCGTCCCGAGCCATCGATGGTGGCGCGGACATGAGCGTTGTCATCCCGCGTGATGCGGTCGGCGACCTGCTGTAGCGTGTTCGTGCTCACGTCGACGTTGAACGTCACGCCGTTGATGGTGAAGGTGCTGTCACTCAGGCCGAGCGGGAGGGTGTTCAGGACGGCCGTCTCATTCCCCGCGCCGATCCCGGAGTCGCCGGTCACCGTATGCGTCTGACCGATGAACACATCGCGACCGGTCATGTTGGCCGGCACGACGGTGTCCGTGAGGATCTCGCGGAGGAGTTGGCCGTCGTCACCCATGTAGTTCACGGAGGTGACGCGACCGTAGGCGTCGTAGACCGGTACGAACGGCGGCGCGAGGGTCTGGTAACCGGCGAAGATGAACCGGCTGCCCTCCTCCTGGTTGCCGGCGGAGATGACCGTGTCGATGAACTGGTCCACCTCCCCCGCGATGTCCTTGCGGTCATCCTCGCTGAGGGGTTGGTTGGCGGCCTCGACGATACGCTCGCGCGCATCGGCGAGAGTGTCCCCCAGGCTCTTGAGGGCGATCTCCGTCTGCTCGAGGAACGTGACCGTGTCATCGGAGTTGTAGACATACTGGTCGCTGATCCCTATGGCCTGACGGAGGTTCAGGACGCGGCCGATACCGATCGCATCGTCCGACGGACGGAGGATGCGCTTCCCGGCGGAGATGTGGTCCTGCTGCGTCGCCATCGTCTCGACGTTCGTCGCGATGTGACGGCTGAGGTTCTCGAAGAGCATCCGGTTCGTGATCCGCATCGGCGTACAGCCGCCCCCTTACACCCATAGGTACCTACTTGGGTTATAGGCCGACTCGGCCAGTAGCATTAATGAGCCGGTCGAGCGTCTCGTCGACAGTTGTGATGAGACGGGAAGCTGCGGCGTAGCCTTGCTCATACCGAATGAGGTTCACGAGCTCTTCGTCCGTGTTGACGCCGGTCTCGGACTCATGGAGTGTCTCGAGCTGGGTCTGGAGTTGGGCCTGGCCCTGCAGGCTCCGGTCAACCCCGTCGGCCGTGGCGCCCAGGTCGGAGATGGCCCCCCGGTAGTAGGCCTCGAAGGTCGTGTCCCCAAGGTCGGGCAGCAGAGCCATGCGGAGCTGGGCGATGGCCAACGCGTTGCGGCCGTCGCCGGGGGCCTCGTCTGTCTGTGCCGCGGCGATGGCGAGGTGGTTCGTCCGGATGGCCTGACTCAGCTCGATCGTCTCGGCGTCGGTACCGTCGAAGAATGTCCGCAGGTTCAGCCCGTCGAGGCCATAGCCCTGGGTGTGGAGGGTGTTGACTTCCTCGATGATCCCGGCGGTGAGGGCATCGACCTTCTCTTTGAAGGCCGGGATCACCTCATCGCGCGCCTCGGTGATCGCGGGGATCTGCCCGGTGGCGACAGGAACCAGCACTGTTGGCAGGTCGGCGTACACCAGATCCCAGTACCCCTCGTTCTGGTCGTTCGCGACCAGCGACAGCCCCCGCATCTCATCTTCCTGGACAAAGACGCGCCCGCCGATGGAGACGATCGCGGACTCGTCATCCTGAATGTGGACCTTGGTCTCCACCAGCTCCGAGATCTGCATGATGAGGTCGTCGCGGGTGTCCATGAGGTCATTCGGGTTCTGCCCGCTGCCCTTGATGCGCATGATACGGTTGTTCACCTGGGCGAGCTCCGTTCCGAGGTCGTTGAGCTTGCGGACGAGGTCGCCCAGGCGGTCGTTCAGCTCCACGCGCTGATCCACCAGGTTCTGGTTCACCTGGTGGAACTCCGTGACCAGCGTGTCGGCCGTCTCGCGCAGTGCCGTGCGGTTCGCGCTCTCCTCGGGGGCCAGGCTCAGATCGTGCCAGGTCGCGAAGAAGTCCGTGAGGAGTTGGTCGATCCCCTCGGTCGACGGCTCGGCGAAGATGCCCTCCATCTTCGCGTAGCAATCGTCCAACACGGAGAGCCGCGACTGCCGCGACACCACGGTCCGGATCTGCCGGGCCAGAAGCTCATCCTGGGACCGGTAGATGCTCTGGACGAGCGTCCCAGTGCCGAGCTGGCCCGGTTGGCCGTAGCCGACCGGGTTGATGCCCGGGAACGTGTAGGGGTTGCTGGCCACGATATCAGGGGTCTGGCGCGAGTACTCGGGGCGGTTCGAGTTCGCGAGGTTATGGCCGATGACGTCCGTCCCTGACCGGTTCGTCAGGAGGCCCCGCTTGCCGAGTTCCAGGCCGAAGAATGTCGATCGGAACATGGGTCCGACACCTCAGTTCGATCACGAGCAGAGACGCCGCCTAGGCGCGCGCGTTCAGGAGGCCCATGCAGAGCCCGCCGGCACGCGCGCCGTGCGTCCGAGTGAGGGAGTCCTGGTGCCCAGCCGCCTGCCCCACGAGCACGGAGATCGCGTGCTGCGTATGCTCGAGGGCCTGCCGCACGAGAGCCTCGTTGGCGCGGTTCAACTCGGAGACGGACACGGCGACCCGAGAGAGCTCCTGGTGGATCTCGAGGGCCCGCCGCCGTTCGACCTCAGGTAGGGATCGGCTGAGTTGGAGGAGTGACGCCGAGGGAGGTACACACAGATCCACCGCCATGAGGGAGACCACCCTCGCGCGGGTGATCTCCAGCTCGGACATGCGGGCAACGGTCTGATCCTGTTCGCGGACGGTTGCGAGGAAGGTCTCTCTGTCATTGCGGACCAACGCCTCGTTCTGGCGCTGGCTCGCCGCGCAAAGAGCCTTCAGGGCATCGAGCTCGTTGAGCAGCACCTGCTCCAGCTTGTGGAAGCGCCCCTTCGCCATGCCGGTGTCCTCTGCACGGTCCCACTGCCCCGCCCCGTCCCCGCGCGCACCACGCCGCCGGTCACGCGGTCGGGCGAGACGCGCACACTCACCGACGGTCGGAGTCTCCTGGGCAGCTACTCTTCCTCATCGGACAGCAGCAGCTCGGCGATCCCCTCAACGTCGACCTCGTACGTGCCCTCTGCGATCCGGCGGCGCAGCTCAGCGACAAGCTCCTGTCGAACCTCAGGCGTCTCCTTGAGCACACTCAAGGCTCGCTGCACCTCCTGCGCTTCCGGCGAGAGGACAACGGCGTCCGCCCTCTGCCCCTTCGCTCCCTCGGCCTTACCCGAGCCGTCAGGACGCGTGGACGGGGCGAGCCGCTCCGCGCGCTGCGCGTACGATCGGAGGAGATCATGCACGTTTCTGTTGGTGATCAGCATTTGCGCTCCGCCCCCCCTCTGAGGGGGTGCTCGATGCCGCCGACTCCGGAAGCACCCCGGCTATGCTGCCCCACCGCGTCCTCGTAGATACTCCAGAGGACCGCGTGGAGCGGCTCAGTCGGCGGTCTCGCCCTGGTCGCGCCACGGTCCTATGCACGTTATTGGCATCCACGGGTGGCTTCTTGAGCCCGACGGCGCCGCTTCCCGGACTCCCGCCACACCTGTCCCGTATCAGGCCAGGTGCGACACGGTGCCCGAAGGCGACTGCTGACTCTGCCGCTGCTTCACCTGTCGTTCCAGTTGTCGGTAGAGCACTTCACCGATGCCAATGCCGCCGGCGTGTGCGAGCTGCCGAGTCAGCTCCTGATCGAGCATGTCCTCGAACACCTCTTCACCCGCCCCCCCGTGGAACAACGGGTTCTTCTCCACCGTCTTCCGCATGGATTGCATGAGCTGATACAACACGAAAGCCTCGAACTCCTTCGTGGCGGCTCGAAGGCCTTCGGGTGTCTCGCCCATGCGCCTAATGCGGTTCAGGTCCAGGATGTTCAGCCCGGACGGCGGGACCCCCGGGGGCGTCAATGAGACGGGCACTGCGATCACCTCCTCCCCTCTGATCGGCCGGTCGGCGCTCCGAGGCTCGAGCCCGGCCCGTGGCCCATCACTGCATCTCGATCTCGGCCAGGATCAGCCCCGCCGACTTCATGGCCTGCAGAATGGCCATCATGTCTCTTGGGGTTGCCCCGATAGCGTTGAGTGAGGCGACCACATCGTCGATCGAGCTCCCGCCATCGAGCGGCACCACGCGCCCCGTGCCTTCCTTGACGCTGACCTCCGTCTTACCTGTGGCCACCGTCATCCCCGATGACAGCGGGGGGGGCTGCGAGATAACGGGGGTCGTCGTGACAGTAACGTTCAGGTTCGCGTGGGCCACTGCGCCCGGCTTCACCCTCACATCCCCGCCCATGACGATGGTGCCCGTCTTCTCGTTGATGATTATCTTGGCCGCGGAGTCGGTCTCGACTTCCAGGTTCTCGATCCGGGCTATCAGGTCAACGATCTGGAACTCCGCGCCTCGGGGCAAGCTGACCTGAACCGAGGATGCGTCCACGGCCACGGCCTGCAGGGGCGCGAGCTGGGCGCTGATCGCGGCGGCCGCCTTCGATGCCGTGGTGAAGTCCGGGTTGTGGAGGGTCATGGTGAGGCACTGGCCCTCCGCCAGATCCATCTCCACCTCGCGCTCCACGATGGCGCCGTTCGGGACGCGCCCGACGGTCGGGTGGTTCTTCTGCACCGCGGCTCCGCCGCCGCCACCCCCGCCGGTCGCGTTGTACCCGCCGATGGAGATGGGGCCCTGAGCCACCGCGTAGACCTCGCCGTCCGCGCCCTGGAGCGGCGTCTGGACGAGGAAGCCGCCCTGGAGGCTCTCCGCATTGCCGATGGAGGAGACGGTGGCATCGATCGTGTCGCCCGGCTTCTTGAATGCCTCCAGGCCCGCCGTCACCATGACGGTCGCCACGTTCTCGGTACGGATCTGGGCCGCATCGATGGTCATCCCCATCTGCTGAAGCATACTGGCGATGGCTCGCGGCGTGAACTTGGACTGCTGGCTGTCACCGGTGCGATCGAGCCCGACGACGATGCCCACGCCGAACAACTGGTTCGACCGCACGCCCTGCACACGGGCGATGTCCTTCAGCCGTGCCGTCACGGGCAGGGCTTGTGTGTGCCCGTGGCCCACGGCCGCGAACAGGACCCCCAGCACGACGAACGCGACGATCCGATTGGCACGCATGGTGGACCCTCCCTAGAACAGGAAGTCGAGGAGCCGCGTCAGCAGACCGGGCTTGGCCTTTTGGCCGATGGGCCCGGCGCCGCGGTACTCGATCTGCGCATCGGCGATCTGCTCCGAGGAGATCGTGTTGTCGGCCTTGATGTCGAAGGGCCGGACCACGCCGCTGAGGACCAGCTCCTGCTTCTCCCCGTTCACGTCTACCGTGCGGGTGCCCTCGATCTGCAGCAGGCCGTTAGGCATGATCTCCTTGATGGTGGCCGCCACGCGGGTGGTGAACGTGCCGCTGTAGGTCTGCTGTCCTTGGGACTGGTACGAGTCCTTCGCGCCGAGGCCCAAGAAGGGGATGAAGCTGAGCAGCCCCTTCCCCGCCTCGACGCCTGTGCTGGCGTCTTGGCCGTTCGAGGTCTTGGCCTGGACCGTCGTCTCGGTGCGCTCACTGATGACGATCGTCAGGACGTCCCCGACCTTCTGGGCCTTGGAGTCCGAGATCAGGTTCCGGCGCTCGGGCTTCCCGTCGTCGGCGCCCGGCCAGAGTGAGCGCGCCCCCACCGACGAGACGGCGACGCCCACCATCACCAGCAGTGCGAGCCCTAGTAGTCCCTTCACTGCGTATCCCTCCTCATAGGAGCCATCGTCGGGCGGGCGACCACCCGGACCGTGTGCGCGTCGATCACCTGCGCCTGGATGTCCCGGTCCGTGGTCTGCGAGTGGACGAGGATGCGATCGCCCATCGCCCCGTCCTGCTTCGCCACAGCCGGCGTCACCACGCTCACGCAGCCGGCCACAGACTGGAGGTTCACCACGTCGCCCCGGCAGATCGTGGGCGGCGCGATCAGCAGGCGCGTGAGGATGGCCTGCCCCCGGCGAATCGGCGTTCGGGCCGTCATCCCGACGACCTGCACCGGGTTGGTCACCGCCCCGGCGCCGACGGACGCCAGATCCCTCTGTTCGAACAGAACGTCCGCTTCGCCCAGGATCTGTCCGCGCGCGATGTCCGCCGCGGCGACCGCGACCTCTGCCGTTACGCCCACCTCAAGGTGTAGCACCACACGCTTCGCCAGCCGGCCGTCCACGCTGATGTTCAGCGAGAGGAATGTGTAGCCGATGAAGTCCTCGTTGGGCTGCGTCGTGGTTGTCATGCTCAGCGCACCGGGCCCGACCAGGACCTCCTTCGGCAGGTTCGTGGCCGTGATCTGCACACTCTCCGGCGGGTACAGCAGGTGCTGTCGAACCAGCTCCGTCGCCATGGCGAGCAGCTCGTCACCGGTGATCCGGTTGCACTCCACCTCCACCATCACGTCCCGGGCCGGCTCGATGGAGAGCAGATCGGGGTTGTAGCCCGCCTGGCGGATCGCGAGGCGGATGTAGTCGATGTCGACGGTGGTCCTTTGGCCGGGGCGGGAGGTCGTCCCCACTCGCACCTCGCCCAGTGTCTCGGGCGTGCCCTTCTCCGTGCTCTCGATGTCCGCGATTTCGGACAGCAAGACGGGTCCCGTGTCGACCACCGGGTTCTGTTTGAGATGGACCGTCGTGCCGGCCCACGCGGCGCCGCCGCCTATGACCACCATCGCGACGCCGAAGAGCATGATGACGCGTGTCATCTCACAGCCCCCTTACGTTGCCGCTGCTTACCGACGGAGCGATGTGGCGATCGCCAGCATGTCATCCGAGGTCTTGATCGCATTCGCATTCGACTCGAACGCCCGCTGAGCGACGATCAGGTTCACCATTTCCTGGACCACCTGCACATTCGAGCCTTCGAGGTAGCCCTGGGCGATGGTTCCAAAGCCTTCCTCACCCGGAACACCGGTGATAGGGGCACCGGAGGCCTCCGTCTGGACGAACAGGTTCTTGCCCATCCCGAGAAGCCCCGGCGGGTTCACGAACCGCGCCAGCTCGATCTGCCCCAGGCTCTGCTGAACGTTGCCCGCCAGCAGCGCAGTCACGCTGCCTGAGGCATCGATAGTGAGCTGGATCGTGTTCGGCGGCACAGTGATCTGCGGTTCGAGGAAGTAACCGTCGGAGGTGACGAGCGTCCCGTTCGCGTCCATCTTGAACGCACCGTCACGGGAATAGCCGATCGTGCCGTCGGGCATTGTGATCTGGAAGAACCCCTCGCCCTCGATCAGCGCATCGGTCGGCTGACCTGTCTCCACGAACATGCCCTGGGCGTAGTTCCGGACCGTGGCCGCTGGTTTCACCCCCAGTCCGACGGTGAGCCCCGTCGGCACCATTGTGCCCGCGGCCGAGAGCGCACCCGGAGCGCGTAGGGTCTGCGACATCAGGTCCTGGAAATCGACCCGATACCGCTTGAAGCCCCACGTGTTCACGTTCGAAAGGTTGTGCGATGTGACATCCACGTTGAGCTGTTGAGCGAGCATCCCGCCCGCAGCGGAGTACAGAGCCCGCATCATAACGGCATGTACCTCCCCAGTCTGCTACATGGTGCATCGGGGTCGGCTGCCGTAGGCAGGGCAAGAGGGAGATGCGGTCGCGGGGGAGTCCCGTTGGTACCGTGTCGCAATGCACCGCCTCTGTCAGTCGGCGGTGTGGGGCCTCCGGCTCGTTCCCGAGCGCGGTCCGGCCACCAGGCGAACGGGATACCCGATCGCCTTACGCTACTCTCCCGCTCCTACGATCTTCCTATCTCGCCACTTCCTCGAACAACCGACCAAGAGTCTCGTCACTGGCCTGGATCATCTTCGCGCCAGCCTCGTACGCTCGCTGGATCTCGATCAGCTCCACGGTCTCCCGTACCCCGTTCACCGTGCTCTGCTCGAGATACCCCTGCTCGACCTTCGTCCCGGCCGCCCATTCCGTTACAGGGCCCTTCGCGTCCACGAGCGTGTAGCCTGACTTGACTGCCGTCTTCGGAAGCGACACCAGCCGCAACCGATCGACCAACACGCCCTTCGCGTAGATCGCCCCGTCCTGGGTGATCGAGATGTCCTTGTCTGTCGCATCTCGCGGCAGGTACACAGGCCCATTCTCACCCATGAACGGATGGCCGTTCAGGTTCTGCAGTTGCCCGTCCGGCGCCCGCTCAATCTGGCCGGCCCGAGTGTACCGCTCGCCCGTCGGAGTCTGGACTACGAGGTAGCCCGCCCCTTGAAGGGCAATATCCAGTGGTCGCTCGGTCAACTCCAGCGGCCCTTGAGCATCGAACGCCGTGACAACGTCCTCAGGATAGACCCCCGTTCCCAACCTTCCGACTAGCGGAAGCATTCGTGGGAGCGGGTCCGACGGCGCATCCGGGCGGTCATACATCCGGACGATCAGCATATCCTCGAAATCGTGGTAGACCGTCCGATCCCGTTTGTAGCCGACGGTAGACACATTCGCCAAGTTGTTAGCGCATGCGTCCATCCCGACCTGCAGTGCGAGCATACCGGAGGCTGCCGTATACAGCCCCCTGGTCAACGTTTCACCTCCCTTCGCCATTGTGTCTCGTTGTCCGTGCGGTTCGGCGTTCCCCTACCGATCCCCTCCTTTGTCTCACGCCTTTTTTCGAGCGGGTGAGTTAGCGCTCCAGTACCGTGATGGTTGTCCAGTACTGTCGGTAGTGCTGCGTGCCGTAGTGGACCAGGTCCTCCTCGAAGGTGAACATCCCGGACGCGCGGAGGGGCTTGCCGGCTGCGATCTGGTCCAGCATCGCCCGCTGCAAGGCCGTGTCGCGGGGCGCTGTCGCCGGGTCCACATCCTCGCGGCAGAAGACGAAGAAGAGCCCATCTCGCCCACCGTACGTGATGGGGAACAGGTACAGCTCCCGCAGGAAGCGGACCAGGTTGGAATCGTCTCCGAGCCATCCCTCAAACTGGGTGTTGAAGATCCACGAGCCACACGCGATCGCCACGTGCTTCCGCTCGGGGAAGTATCGCGGGAAGAACCCGCACGCGCGCCGCATCGAGTCCAGGCATGACCGCGGCGTCATGTTGCCCCCGGAGGGGATGTGCATGTCCAGCGTGCCGTCGCCGGGCCTCAGGACGCACTCCCATTCGCTCGTGTCCAGCCGCATCTGGTGCTGCACGGCGTAGCCTCGTGGCGAGATGACATGGCCGACCACGGCGTCCTCGGAATGCTCCAGCGTCGCCGTCCATTCAGGTGGGTCATCCCCGCGAGGGATGAACCCGTCGGCGTCGAATCCAACGCCATCCTGTGCCAGGGCGATGACCTGCCGCGTCTCCCGGTGTCGGTAGGCCTCCAATCGGCCGTGGAACGGCCGCACCATGTACTCGAACCGACCGAGTCGGAACAGCGTGCCAGAGACGTAGTGCCGTAGCCAGAAGAGCTGTCCGCGCATGATGCCCGGGCGCCCATGGCCTGTCTCGTGATTGTCGCAGAAGCAGCGGACTTCGAGGCATGTGTCCCGGGTCACGTCCTCCGGCACCTCCAGCTCCCGGTGCTTGGCGCGCACAAGGGGCACCATGGCCAGGGAGATCAGCAGGTAGAAGGCACCGCCTTCGTCGCCCAGCGCACCGGACAGGCCCGGCCAGCGCTCGAAACCGCCCTCCGTCCGGTGGTAGAGCCGGAAGTAGGCGTGCCACGCCAGACGACTCAGCGCCGGCCTGGCCGCGATCCGGCGCGCGACGCCTTCCAGCAGTGGGTCCAGGTCCTCACGCAGCCCACAGTACTCGCGAGCGGACCGGATCTCCTCCGGACGGAGGAACGCCGGGAGCCCCACCGGCATGACATCACCGGACTCGGCCCAGTCGGGAGCGACGGCCTCCTCGGCCTCCGGCTCTCCGAGTGCCCGCAGTACCTCTTTGACATCCATCAGCGCGTTCTCCTCGCCCGACGCCCCGTGTGAGTTGCGGCGACGTGCGTTCTCCGCTCGACGGCCCGGCCCCTCCCGGAGGGGCATCACCCATCCGGCACGAACCCGTCGGTGCGTTCGGAGAGGAGAACCGCCATGGTCCCTGACCTGCTCTGGCCCGTCTGCATCGCCGCCGCCGTACTCGCGCCGACTCCTCGTGACGCGGACCTCCACCAGTTCCCGCTATCGCGCGAGCGGGACCTGCCGCCGGCGGACCAGTGGGCCGTGCTGCCCTACACGACGCTGTACAACGATGCCGGGCGAATGCTGACCGACCATCTCCTGCGGCTCATACGGGAGGCCGAGCGGGACATCGTCAAGCGAGGCGACCAGGTGCGGTCACCTGGCGACTTGCGCTCCCTGCAGAAGCGGGTGCGCCGCCACGTGCTCGATGGCATCCTCGGCGGGCTGCCGGAGGCAGGGCCGCTCAACGCGCGCGTCACGGGAGTGTTCGAACGCGAAGCGTACCGCGTCGAGAACGTCGTCTACGAGTCGGCCCCGGGGTTCGTGGTGTCCGCCAACCTCTATGTCCCGAAGCGACGCTCGCTCCCCGCGCCCGCTATCGTCTGCCCCTGCGGGCACAGCGGGAAGGAGCAGCCGCACTACCAGGAGCTGGGCATCAGCTTCGCATCGAACGGCTACGTCACCCTCGTCATCGACCAGCCGGACCGGGGCGACCGCGTGACGCCCGGCAACGACCACTTCGGCGTCGGCGCTCTGACCTATCTTACCGGCGCGAACTCCGAGCGCTACTTCACCGCCGATGCGCTGCGCGGCTTGGACTACCTCTGCACCCGCCCGGAGGTGGATGCGAGCCGCATCGCCTGTACCGGGGTCTCCGGCGGCGCGGTGACAACGCTCTACGCTGCCGCCCTCGACGACCGCATCCGCTGCGCGGTGCCTGTCTGCGGCGTGATCCCACTGCGGCAGCTCTGCCAAATCCTCTACACGACCTGTCCTGAGCAGCTCCAGCAAGACACCCTTGGCCGCGGCGTGGATGAGATGGAGGTCGCCGCGCTGATCGCCCCGCGGCCGCTGCTGCTCCTCCAGGGCAACAGGGACGACCTGTTCTGCGTGCCGGAGTTCGTTGAGGGCTGTCGCCGCATCGCGCACTACTACGCTGCAGCCGATGCTGAGGAGCGGATCGACTGGCAGGTGTTCGACGCCCCCCACAGCTACGACGCCGAGATGCGGGAGGCGGCGCTCCGCTGGTTCGACCGGTGGATCGGCGACCGCGAGACCACGGCCTCCGACCCGGACATCGTCCTCGCCGAAGCGGACGCGTTGCGCACGGGCGCTGAGGTGCGCGCAACCATCCACTCGCTGAATGCGGAGGTCGCCCGGCACCTCGGGCGGTCGCGTCCGCGACTGGGGGCCAGCGAGTTGCGCTCCGCTGCGCGCGAGCTCCTCGCCCTGGACGCGGACCTGCCCGTTCCGGCAGTGACGAGCACTGGCTCGCTGTTCGGCCGCGACATGGTGGTGGATAAGCTCGTGTTGCACACGGAGCCCGATGTCCACCTGCCCACGTGGGTGCTCCATGCGCCCTCAGACACAGGCGCACGCCCTGTCATTATCTATGTGGCGGGATCGGGGAAGCTGTCGGCGGCACAGTCGGGGCGGCTCCAGGCGCTGGTCGGAGCCGGCTTTCGCGTTGTGGCTGTCGATGTCCGCGGCACGGGTGAGACCGCGATGGCGCCGACGCGGTGGGACATCCACGACTACTGCCGTGTGGAGCGGATAGCAGCTTACACGAGCTTCGTCGTGTCCCGTCCGGTCATCGGGATGCGCGTCGCCGACATCCTGGCCGTAGTCCGCTGGATCCGCGAGCAGCCGGGCTTCGACGGCGGACCGATCGCCCTGTGGGGCGAGGGGCAAGGCGCGCTGTGGGCGCTGTACGTGGCTCTGCTGTCGGATGACATCGCCGCCGTCATCGCCGAGGCCGGGCCGCTGTCATATCAGTCGATGGCGGCGACGATGGACTACGCGTGGCCGGAGACCTGCCTCCTGCCGGGGGTGCTCCGCAGCCACGACATCGACGATGTGCTGGCATCCCTCGCCCCCCGTCCTGCCCTTGTGCTCAGCCCGATGGACGCGCGTCGGGCTCCCGTACCCTCCACCGAGGCGGAGGCGGCTCTCACTCACACTCGGAAGGCGTACGGAGCGGCGCCGAGGGCGCTGCGGGTGGTCTGCGACATCGCGGACGACCAGCGCGTACCTGCCGGCATTGAGTGGCTGCAGGCGGCGTGCCACCGGTAGCGAGCCGGGCTCCGTCCACCCCGGCTACGCGATCGCGGTGAGGAACTCCCCCAGCACGTGCGTGAACCGCTCGGGATGCTCCGTCATCGGGCAGTGGCCACACTCGTCGAACAGCTCGAGCCGGCTGCCGGCTATGCCCTCGTGGAACTCGCGGGCAACGTTCATGGGGGTGATCTCATCCTGGATACCCCACGCCAGGAGCGTCGGGACGCGGATTCTGTGCAGCAGGGAACCCATGTGCGTTCCCTTGGCCGACTTGGCGACCTTCAGCAGGCGGAACTTGTTTTCGCGGGGGCCGATCGTGGTCTCGATCTCCTCGAGAGTCCCCGGCGGCACGTGCTCCTCGCGGTAGAACACCTGGCGGACTCGCTCCCACACCCATTCGCGGCTGGGGGTGCGTGGCACGCGATCGAAGGTCCGCTCGAACAGGCCGGACGAGCCCGCGAGCACGAGGCCGCGACACCTCTCGGGAAACCGGGTCGCGATGTCCAGCGCCACATGGCCGCCCAGCGAGTTCCCGCCCAGGACGGCCCGGGGGATCCGCGCGTGGTTCATGAAGCGCAGAACGTAGTCCGCGAAGCCCTCGATGGTGCAATCGCGGAAATCGTGGTCGAAGATCGGTAGTTCCGGCGCGACCATGCGGAACAGGGGCGACAGGGCGTCCACCTGGGTGCGCCACATGTCGCAGTGGCCGAACATCCCGTGCAGCAGAATGACGGGAAGTCCCTCCCCCTCATCGATTCGGGGGAAGTGGGCCTCAATCGGTGGCAGGGCCATCGTCACTTCAGCAGGTCCTTGTCCTCAACGCGCCGCCGATGCCGATGGTCAAGCGAAACGCCCCGGGGCACAGCCCGGAGCTGTCTGCTCGGCATGGCCAACCATGTCCGAGCCGAGTATAGGGGTCGCGCCGTCTAGCGTCAACGAGTGACAGGGGGAGTGAGATGCCTGTCGGGCTCGAGCGGCATGATGACGAAGTCTCTCTGGTGGTGGTACTTGGTCACGCCCCTCTCGCGCGATCCGCCGTCGTCAACCAGGTCGGGGCCGACGCTGTAGAGTCGGTACGCGCTGCCCTCGCGCCGGTAACGCATTGGGCCACCGCCCCACGGGTCCGGTGGCAACTCCGGCATGAAGTCCGGGACAAGCTCGCCGAGCGTCCCGGGATACGCACCTTTCCGCACGTGGTACGCCTCCAGGCACGCCATCGTCTCCTCGCCGAGCAGGAGCGCGTGGAGCTTGAGCCATGAGTGCGCTGCCTGGAGCTGTACCGCAGGGCGCATGACAGTGAACACCGGGTCATGGGCCGCGTCTGCATCCCCTGGAGTTCGGCCGATCAGCTCCTCGATGCGTGCGGCGGAAGCCCCGAGGGGCTCCTCGCATAGCTCGGAGAGCCGGGCATAGCGGTCTTCCAGCCACGCGACGTACCTCCACGGCTCCCACGGCCCATCGGGCACAGCAGCGTCACTTGGCGCCTCGCCGTGCCAGGCCGCCTCCATCGCCATCACCTGCTGGTAGGCATCGATGGCCTGGTCCCGCGACGTGTACTCAAGGGTGTGGCGAATCTCGACCAGTTCCCACTGCAGGAACCCGCGCATCGGAGGGACGCGCTGACGTAGAGCCCGAACGTACTCTGCATGGCGCAGCAGATCCTCCGCCGACAGGCCTCCGCCAGTGAGCGCGCGACCGGACTGCCGTTGCATGGTGGCCGCGACCGCGACCGCTTGGTGGGTGTCGTGCGTGCCGCCCCACTGCATCACGTTGGCCGCTAGCGCCAGTCCATCGCGGCTCGTCTGAAGCGCTTGAGGCGGATCATCTGTCTGCTCGAACCGGACCTTCGTTGCCAGCCGGCGTGCGATCTCTCGGATCCGGCTGTTGTAGTGCGGTGATAGCGTTCCCTGGCTGTCCAGTGGATCGACCGGCGATATGTACGGCTCGTCAGCGGCCGCATGGACGAGGTCGAGGACATGCGCGCTGTCCCGGAGCGGCCCCGCAACGGCAGCGGCTGGTGCGCGGCCTGCGCTGAAGTCCCAGAAGAGGTCGATGCTCTGGCCCGGATCAAGCGCGTCCAGTTCCGCGATCGCCTGCTGGTAGAGGGCGAGCCCCGTGTTCGCGAGGTCGGGCCGGTGATACTCGCCGAGCTTGTGTCGTTTGCCGTCGATCCAGCAGGCCCGATTGAGCCCCAGACTGGGGCGGTGACGCACCACCACGGCGATCGCGCATACCGCCGCCAGGCCTATGCACGCGATAGCAACAAGGCGGCCTAGCTTGCGGGACTTGGCGGTCACGCGGGCAAGCGTGCTGTCCTGCCGTGTCACTCGATGTCTGAGCAAGATACCCCCCCTGTTCCCGCCGTGTGCGAGGACGCCGCCCTCTCTTCTTCCTGACGAGGCCCGGCCAGGAAAGTCGCGCACGCGGCAGCGGTCTCAGTCTGCACGGGAGCGGTCCGGCCCCACGATCACCAGGCGCGGCGGCGGGCCACACGGCCATTCGCGCTTCACCTCGCTCATGCCAACTGAGGACAGCCGGTACTCGTCCGCCTTCGGCAACCGCTCGTAGGCGAACTGCGCGCCGCAGAGGGGGTCTTCGGGGACCGCGTCAATGGCGTCCGGAGCCAACTCCGCCAGGTCGCGCGGGCACTCGCCGTGGCGCTGACGGAAGATGGCGAGCGCGACGGCCAACCGCGCTCCGCGCAATGCGGCCCGAGCGCACAGGTGGCCGGTCACGTGGGCGTGGTGGATGTTCGGGATAACCGCGGAGACCTGGGCGCACTGCTCGGCCGTGCACAGAGTGAAGGCTGGCCAGCCGGCATGATCGGGGTTGAACGGCTGAGAGGCCAGCTCGATGAGCGTACGGCACTCATCGAGGAGCGGACCGAGATCGATCCTCGGATGCGCCTCGGCGATGACATCCTGGGCTTCGGGCCAGGGGGTGTAGATCGTGTACGGCCAGGGCTCCGCAAGACGAATGACGAAGCTCAGGTACTCGCGGAACTGCCACGCGTGGAGCGCTGACTCCGGCGGCCAGGACGCCTCCGCCTGCGTGAGGACCCGCGCGGCCGCGGCTAGCAGCGAGACGGGCCATGGGCCCTTAGTCGTCGCACGCGCGAGCGCCACGGCGGACTGTTCGACACACAGCCGGCTCACCGACGGGATGCACACACGCGCAACGGCAATACAGAACCGGATCGCCGAGACGTAGTACTCCACTGCGCCCCAGTAGTCGCCCTCCTCCGCCCGGTTGTCCCCCAGCCTCCGGCAGAAGGACGTCAGGTGCCGCGCCCCCATCCCCCATCGGGTTGTGCCGCCCAACCTGCCCGGTGGCAGATCGGGCAGATGGCACGGGTGCTTCGCGCCCTCGATGGCCAGGCGGACGGCCTCCTCGGTTCTCGGCGTCGCGCTCGGGGGCCATTGTCCGCCAATCCCGGTGGGGGCCCCATCCTGCTGGATGAGCTCGACCGCCTGCAGGTAGTACGGCGCCGCGTTATCTTCCGGGTCCGGCTCCTCGTATGCCATCAGAAGCGCGAAAGACTCCTCGACGAGCGGGAGGTCCAGCTCAGCCGGCGGCATGTCGAACGACTCGAGGCCCGACGCCGCACTGGGTGCCTCGCCCGTCCCGGCCGCCCGTAACGTGTACCTCCGTCCATCGCGCCGCTCGTACGAGAAGGGTCCCTCGGTGAACGGGTCGAGCGGGCATTCGCCCTCAAGGTCCGCCAGATCGCCCGGGAGATGCCCGTGTGCGAGTCGGAACCGCTCGATGGCGGCGGCCAGGCGGGTCGCGCGGAGGTCGGCAAGCGCGAGGTGGTGCACATGCGCGTGGACCCGCGCCACGCACCCGACCCAGGTATACCACCCTTTGCCCTCCTCGCGCCCAGGGGGCTCAGGCCACCGCCCCAGCGTGCTCCGGAACGGCGACTGGCACAGCTCGATGACCGGGACGATGTGCTGCTCCGGCGTTGTCCGCCCAATTCCTTCGAGCGGGTCTGGTATCTCGGGAGGCAGCCGTGGCCGAAGCTCCTCTTTCCGGGGCGCCACCTCGGCTTCACGCAGCAGGAGGGTGGCGATGGTGTGCACCGGGGCGACCAAGCCATGCTCGACCTCGGTCAGGCGTTGCATGAGGCACTCAATGTCCGCGTCGGAGCCGGCGAAGCCGAAGAGGGCCAGCCGGGACTCTCGACACGCTCGGCCGATGCACGCGAAGCTCTCCGCGATGTCCGGCCAGTCGCCGCCGCGGAACCCATCCGCTCCCAGTCGCGCGCATCGGCAGAACCACTCGAAGGCATCGCCCGGCCGCCCAGTAAGCTCCGCATCGATCCCGGCGAGAAGGAGCATTTGGCTCAGCTTCGCGGAGGCGTCGACCAGCGTCCCGACACACGGGTACCCGAGCACGCTCATCCCATCCGGCGGGCCCGGCACAACACAGTCGTGGGCCTGCGCGTCCACCACCGCCTGGAGCGCCTCGCCGTTCGCCTCGACCACTTCGCGCACAGCGTCCGGGTCGCGGCGGCCCTGGGAGTATGCCCTCTCCCGGCGCAACTCCTTCCGGAGCAACCACTCCGCCGCGCGATAGCCGTCGTAGGCATTCGGCACGGGGGCCTTCAAGGCGAAGGTCCCAAGCATCTCGCGAACCCGGTCGTCCATCGCCAGCTCCCGGATGCTGGGCAATGCGGACAAGGCGTCCGCCATACCTCGGACGCCCCTCAGTGTAGCACTCTGTGTGGCCGGTCTTGACTCACACGCGGCGACGCGCAATAATACTAATGCTATAGTATTAGCGGGCTGACGTATGACACTGGAACCAAGGACAGGCGATCTGGGCGAACTGCAGTTGCTGGTGCTCGACATCCTCTCAAGGCTGGATGAGGGCACAGTCTATGACGTGATGGGCGCGCTGCCGGAGGATCGCCCGCGGCGGTATACGACCATCCTCACCGTGCTGCGCTCGCTGGAGAAGCGGGGCCTGGTCACGCACCGCGAGGAGGGGCGCGCCTACGTGTTCCGCATGGCTGTGCCCCCCAGGGAAGCGCGGCGCGGCATGTTGCGGGAGCTGATGGCCCGCGTGTTCGCCGGCTCCCCTACCCAACTCGTAGCGGCGCTACTGGACACGGAGGAAGCCACTCCCGACGTTCTGGACCAGATCCGCATGATGATCGCCGAACGGGGGGCGAAGGACCGTGAGGATCGAGTTCGCTCTTGAGACTGTCCTGAAGGTAACCCTCATCCTCGCGTCAGGCCTGCTGGTCGGCTTCCTCGCCAAGCAAGCGCGCGCGTGCGCGGCGGTGCGGAGCTTCCTATGGCGCGCGACGGCGGTCTGCGTCCTCGGGGCCCCGACGCTCCTACGGCTCCCCCCGACGCAGGACCTGCGCCCGACCGTCTACCTTCCCGCTCTTGGCGCGCTCACGCCTGGGTCCGCCGTCGGCAAAGAGGCCGTCGCGCTTCTGGTCTCCGGGCCGAGTCCTGATACGGGGGGCGCTCGTCTAGGCGGGGAACCGGGGGCTGTCCTGGACGGTGCTTCGCAGGGGCTCCTACAGCCCCGCCTCGGCTCCCGTGCCGGCGGGTCTCCGAACCCGCCATCTCCGCGGTATGGACCCGCCAAGGGCGCGGGATCGGAGTCCCGCGGGCACGGGAACACGCTTGGGGGCGGCCACGCCCCAACTGGAGCGGCAGTGGGGACAGCGCCCGCGCCTGCGCTGGTGCCGGAGATCCCGCTGAGCGCGGAAGTGATGGACGGCAGCGCGGGTGAGGTACGGCGGCCTCTCGTCGTCGCGTGGCAGGTCGGGTCTCTGCTCTTCCTTGCTCTCCTCTTGAGAGACCACTTCGCGATCTGGCGGGTGGTGCGGCGAAGTCGTCGCGATGAGGATGGGCTCTGGGCGGCCTGCGTACGCGAGACAGCCGAGCGACTGGGACGCCGCAGGCCGCCGCGCGTCAGGATCACGTGCGAGATCGCCGTGCCGTGTGTCACCGGTGTCATCCGTCCGGTCCTGCTGGTCCCCGAGGAGGCCCCGGCGGACGGGCAGGCTTGCCGCAGCATCGTCGCGCATGAGCTGGCCCATCTCAAGCGTCGCGACATGCTCTGGGTCTGGATCGCGAGCGTGACTCGGGCCCTCTGGTGGTGGCACCCGCTCGCATGGGTGCTCGTCCGCCAGCTCCGCCGGGCGAGTGAAGAGGCCTGCGACGACTGGGCGATCCGCCTCTGCGAGCACCGCGCCGACTATGCTCAGGCGATGCTGGCCAGTGCGGAGTTGGCCTGCGCGCCGGGAGTCCTCGCCGTCGGCCATCGCGGCAACATGCTCCTCGCCCGCATCCGCCGCGTCCTCTCGGAGGACGGCACGCCTGCGGTTCGCGTCGCCGTTGGCGCGGTATGCGCAGCGGCGGTCATCTCCGGCTCCGTTCTGGCAGCCACTCGCGGCATCCGCGTGGGCTGGACAGAGGGGAGCCTTGCGGACTCGCTGCGCCTGAACGAGCAGGTCCTGCGCGAACTCGCGCGCTCAGAGCCGGAGCCGGAGCAGAGCCTCGTCGCGCAAGTCCTCGCCCACCCCGACTCCGAGGCGGCAGAGCGCGCGCTGGTTCGTCTCATCGCCGATCCCGAGTCGAAGTGCGCGATGCCGGCGTTCGCCTACGCGCTCCGCTCCGGCAGCGGCTGGGCTATCGACCATCTGGCCGAGATGGCTGATGACCCTGGCGTCGCCGGTGCGATCCAGGATGTGCTGGTCAAAGGCCAGGGCGACTTGCCAGGGCTGGCCGCTCGCCAGATCACCTGGGAGGGCTTCCCCCACGGCAGACGCCCGGCCCATTTGGCGCACATAGCAGCTCTCTATGTCCAGCGTCGTTGCGAAGAGGCCGGGGGGCGCACTCTCGGAGGGTCCAGGCCCTTCTACGAGTTCCCGGAGCAACTGTTGTACGCCATGGGCGAGTCCGCGACGCCGGAGATGCTGGCTTGGTCAGAACGCCCCGAGCCGTGGGCAACGGCGACGGCCATCAGCTTCCTCGGGAACCTCCATCCCTGTCCCCCCGAGGCGACTGGCGCGCTGCTCCGCCTCCTGGGGGACAATGATCCGTTGACCCGCTTCCGCGCCGCGTGCGCGCTCGACGGATCCGGCCGCGTCCCACCCGAAGCCGCCGATGGACTTGCCGAGGTGCTCAGAGACAGGGACAAGGACCCGATCAACGCGCTCTCCGCCCTCCTCAGGCTCGGCCCGGCGGCGCGCCCCGCGGTTCCCGCCGTCCGCGAACTGCTCGAGACGTCCAGCGGACCAGTGGTGCTGCGTCTGAAGTCCAGAGCTCTCGGAGTCCTGGCTGCCACGGGGGACACGGCGGACACGGTCCCGCAACTGACCCTCATGCTGGGCGACGGTGACCCCTGGGCCCGCGCCGAGACCGCGCATGTCTTCGCCCGTATCGGCGCCGCTGCCGAGCCGGCGCGCGATCGGCTCAGGGCGCTGCTGGAGGACCCCGATCCCCTTGTCCGCGTTGGGGCGGCTCATGCGATGGTGCGACTAGGGGAGCCCGAACCGGCCGTGGGCATACTAATGCGCTTGCTTGGGGCGGGCCCGGACCAGTCCCCCGAGGCGGCAGGGGCTTGGCATGCTATCTGGCTTGTGGCCCCTGAGATTCGCGACACCATCATGCCAGCCGTCCTGTCGAGAGCCAGTGACCCCGATCCAGGCGTGCGCAGGCTCGTGCCCCTGACCCTTCGCGCAATGCGAGCCACGGGCGACGCCACTGCCGACGCCCGAGTCCGCCTGCTGGGCGACCCCTCGGAAGAGGTGGCTCGCGAGAGTCTCAACTACTTCGAGGATCTGGACGTGGTTCCGGCGAGCGCCCGCCGGGCGCTTCTCAAGCTGGCCAAGACCGGGAGTTGGTACCACCGGGTCGATGCAGCAGCCTACCTCGCGCGGGTGGGGGACCCCGAAGAGGCGGTGGCCGTGCTCTGCGAGGCGGCAGTAACGCCAGAGGGCGGTACCGGCGCCTGCCAAGCCTTGGCCCAGATCGGTGCGCCGGCGGCTTCGGCCATCCCGACGCTGGAGCGGGTGCTCGACTCGCCTGGCGACTACACCGCGTTCTGCGCGGCCGTCGCGCTACGCCGCATTCGGGAGGCGATGGCTCGGGAGGGCGGAGACGAAGGCCGAGGTTAGGTGTGTGCCTCTGAAGGCCTCCGCCAGGCGTCCGCTTGGCCCTGTGGGGCCGGACTCCGCGCCGGCCACGTGAGGCATTCGGGAGCGGCTCCCCAGAGCCGTCCTGCGGGAAACAGGGCGCGACGATGCCGAACCCTCAGAGAACCCGCTGGCGGAGGCTGGCCGTGTCCGGCGCGGAGTCCGGACCCACGGGGGCGAGGTGGGCACCAAGCGGCGGCCTGGACCTCGGCTGGCGGGGGCTGTCGGTGTCCGGCGCGGAGTCCGGGCCCACGGGGACGAGGTGAGTGGCTGGCGGGGGCCCAAAGACCGGCCGGCGTAGGCCGGTGGTAGCGGGTCGGGGGACCCGCGGGCACGGGGGCGGAGAGCTGTCCATACGCGGACGCGGTTCCCTCGGCTGAGGCTGTTGGCGTCAGCAGCGCCAAGTGCGCCATCGCTTCGCGCAGCGGCGGACGAGTCGGGCCTGTTGGAACAGGCACGCGGGACGCCGGTCACCCAGGCCGGGGCGCGATGAATCGCGCCCCTACGGGTCCTCGTCAAGGCGTAGGGGCGTCATTCATGACGCCCGCCTGCCGTCCTCAACAGGCCCGAGGCGTCCGTTCTCCCGTACACCTCCCCTGGCACGGTGACAGCGGAACGTGCTCCCGATCCTCCGAGGCCGGCGGCGGAACGAACCGTGGTCTGGCGTGCGTTGGTCTGGGTAGTGACGCCGAACTCACGGGCGCGGCGCGGACCGGGGAGGACAGGCCATGTTCGGGCGGAGCATAGCGGCAGTGTTCGCGGTCATGTGTGTGGCGTTACTTGTGGTGGGCTGCAGCCTGTATGGGGGCATCACCCCGGCTCCGGAGGGGACCGTCCAGATGTCTGGGGCGGCGTTCGTCCCCCAGTCGCTCACGAGGGCTGCGGGACAGACCGTTCACTGGATCAACAACGACAACGCGGCTCACACCGTCACCAGTGACACGGGTGTCTTCAACTCGGACACCGGCTCGCCGAGCGGCCTGGGCCACGGCGACACATTCGACTTCCAGATCCCCGCGGATGCGGCGTCGGGAACGACCTACTACTACCACTGCCGGATCCACGGCGTGGCAGGCAACGGATCCGCATACGGGACCGGCATGGCGGGCAGGATTGTGGTCCAGTGAGGGATCGGGGTCGGCGAGCCTACCTCACGTGCGGCAACTGCCAGCTCTCATCGGTGTAGCAATGCAGCTCGATCCGGTTGCCGTCCGGGTCGGCGAGCCAGGACTGCCAACTGTGGTCCATGCCGAGGTACGGGTCCGTCACCTCGACGCCCTTGGCGCGCAGGTCGGTGACCGTTGCGGTCAGATCGTCCACCTCCAGGCAGGTGTGCTGGAACGAGACGGGCGATGGAGGCGCTTCAGGCGTGCCGATGAACAGCTCGACGAAGCTCCGACCGCCCACGTGGAGGTAGACCCCGAAGCGCTCGCCGCTGTCCCGTTGGAAGTCGAAGCAGTGGGTCATGCCGAGCTTGCTGCAGTAGAAGTCGATCGAAGCGTCCAGGTCCTTGACGATGAAGCACACGTGCGCGAAAGCCTTCATAGGTAGTCTCCGTTCGGTGGCAGGGCGGGCCGGATGGAGTCCCTCCCGCTACGCGGGCCCCTTCCATTCGGCCCCTCCGAGGGACACGGAAGGCGGGCCGGTTAGGGTCCCACCGGTCTGCGACCGGTCCCCCCTATGCGGCCCCTCCGAGGGACTCAATCCAAGGAGAACTCGGGAAGGGTGACTGCCGCGCCGCCCTGGGCCTTGCTCTCGTCGGCGCACTGCATGAAGGCGTACTCCTCGACGATCTCCTCGGGGTCCATGGGCGGCTGCTTCGTCTGCATGAAGCGGACGATCTGCTCGACGAGCCCCTTGTAGCTGTGGCCCTGGGCGCGCGTGATCCCCTTC
>Ga0315288_10001560_pt1 | contig 29560 bp, 27 predicted proteins | sample YL17G11_20_MG_FD_203454 | JGI IMG/M metagenome (GOLD analysis project Ga0315288, IMG submission 203454) | Sediment microbial communities from Yellowstone Lake, YNP, Wyoming, USA - YL17G11_20 | ecosystem: Environmental > Aquatic > Freshwater > Lake > Sediment | place: USA: Wyoming | collected... | reverse complement strand
GAGACCACAGATTTTAATCTGTGTAGGAATGCGTTTGCTAAATCTGCTTCGGGGGATTTCACTAAATAAACAAACCATGCACGTGGCGGGGGATGATCCTTGACATAAAAGATGTCAAGGATCTATTAAGGTACCACGGACTTTAGTCCGTGGGGTTCCATTAAGTTCAACCTACAAATTCCTTTCCTTTAATTTTTGTTTAATGGTATAATTAAACCCCTATGCAAGAACGCAGAAAATATATAAGATATAATGCCGAAGGAAGCGTTATTATTAAAGCGCAGGATGGAACGTCTCGTAATATTCAGGCTAATTTAGTTGATATAAGTTTCTTAGGGATTGGCTTAGAGGTTGGAGAAAAGATAAGTTCCGGTACCGATGTTGAATTTGAACTAACGACCAAACTATGGGATAAAACCATAATTGGCAAAGGCAAGATCAAGCATGCGCAGGAAATAAAAAGATACGATACGGATATCCTTAGAATAGGCATAGAATTTATCGATGTCGATAAAGAAACCATCCAGTGCATTATAAATCGTATTCAAGAGGATATTTGTGCACAAGCAAGAAGAAAAAAGACATTTTAAGAGAAACCTGCTTTTTACAACTCTCTAAGCCTATAAAAGGAAAGGAGGTACCTTGGTCTTTAAAAAAATAATCGATTCTAATCTTATCTTTGGAATAATCGTAACCATTTTTATTCTATCTTCAGCTGTCGCCACCTCCTGTAGAGGCGGTAAGGATTTGAAGGTAGGTTTATTCGGTGTCGAACAGATATTACAAAAAAAGTCTCCTTACGAAAATCCTCTTGATCCCAACCGGGCTCTTTTCAACTACGCTCCCTCCTCCGCAATCTTACAGTATCCTTTTTTGTTAAAAAGCAAGATGATTGCACCGTTTCAGTTTGAAAATATCACACCTTCTATCCTTGCTTGGTATGGATTCGAGGTTTTATCGCTATTGATCAGTGCTCTGATATTGTTAAGGCTCATTCCATCTAAATCAAAAGAAACGAGCTTGCGAAATTTGAAGATAAGCTTTTTAATGTCAATTCCTCTTATCGGTTATGAATTAGCGAATGGACAGAATAAATTGCTTGCCTTGCTTTTCATTTTGATAGCTGTTTTCTTATTCGAAAAAAACAGGATGTTTCTTTCAGCTATTTCCTTCTGTTTGGCTCTTACGGTATACATTCCGCTCCTTGCTTTCATTTTCTACTTTATTTTAAGAAGCAAAGGTAAGTTTATCTTTAGTTTTATCGTAGCAGTTTTTGTTGTATTTCTACTCGTTCCTTCTTTTATATTTGGTATAAGATTCAATTTATTCTTGCTTAAGGAATGGTTTATGCGAAGCCTCAAGCCATTTTTGTTCACAAATACCTATGCGACCTACATTGACCTAAGGGGCAGCAGCCAATCTTTGCCTAGTGCCATTGGCAGGATTTTTGTTTCCGGGCATACCGGCGCTTTTGTGTACCTTATTTCTCCATCACTTGTGCATATCATCATCAAGGCCTTCTCTAGCCTCATCCTGTTATTTTCCTGTCTGGCGGTTTGGAAGTCTTCTAAAATTATATCGCGAGGACTATGTTATGCAATTTTTTTAACTCTCGCATTACTTCTTCCAAAGTATTGTATTTTTTATACTTGGTCATGGTTGTTTGCATTATATTTTATGGTATTTAATTATATAAGTTATCCGGATGTTCCTGTGTTTAAGAAAAGAATCCTGCTTACCTTAACCTGCATTTTATTAATTTCGAGTTATCTACTCGGTATTCATCTGCTTAATCATTTTTCTGTTCTTTTCTGGGCTACTTTATTTTTATGGGGGGCAATGACTGGTGTTCTTATCCAGGAGTAGATGGGTCGTTTTAAAGGGAAGCCTTATCGATTAAAACTGCGATGGAACAAAATCTTTCTGTTATCCTAATTGCCCACAATGAAGAGAAAATAATTGGAATGATGATTGAGGGATTGCTAAAGGATTATCCGAAGGAAATTCTGGAAGTCGTTGTCGTTAACGATGCAAGTACAGATAAAACCTCTTTCATTGTAGAGTCATGGATGAACCGAGATCACAGAGTCAAACTTATCAAAAGAACCCCTCCTTGTGGGGTAGGAAGAGCCATCAAAACCGGTTTTAACAATGTTGATTTGAAAGCGGATTATGTGTTAACAATGGATAGTGATTTTATCGAAAATATTAAAGAGGTAAGATTGTTAATCCGTGCAATGGAAGAAAAAGGATGTGACGTTGTTATCGGTTCGCGTTTTATAAAAGGATCTAGATTTGTTGGTTATCCGCTCGAGAAAAGAATAATGAATCGTTTGTTTCACCTTGTCGTGAAGGTGTTGCTTCATATTAAGCAAAAAGACCTTACCAATAATTTTAAACTCTTCAAAACAAACATCGTTCGAAAGTTACCATGGAAAAGCAATGGCTATTCAATAAACGCAGAAACGGGAATTTTACCTATAATCTTTGGCTGGCGTGTCAAAGAGGTGCCCGTTTCTTGGATTCGTCGGGATCTTAAGATGGGTAGCTCAAAATTCCGTCTTTTCCTACACGGATGGCCTTATACCCGGGTTATTATCTATGCTTGGAAGTTTTTAAGGTGGAGGAGAACTATCTAAACTTCTATATTGTATTGCTTCACAGATGTGATCCGCTTAAATATTTTCCAATGCAACTAAATCCACAATCGTACGGCTCACCTTTAATATCTTATCATAAGCCCTCGTTGATAATTCCAATTCCGTCATCGCCATCTTAAGCAGTTCTTTAGCCTCGTCTTCTAGCAGGCAGTATTTTTTAATCAGTTTTGTGTTCATCCCCCTTCGCAGGAGACCACGGATTTTAATCTGTGTAGGAATGCGTTTGCTAAATCTGCTTCGGGGGATTTCACTAAATAAACAAGCCGCACGCGTGGCGGGAGATGATCCTTGACATAAAAGATGTCAAGGATCTATTAAGGTACCACGGACTTTGGTCCGTGGGGTTCCATTTGCGCACTATAGAATACCCCTTCAGATTTAAAGCGCTCTCTTTGGATTGAGCGCGCTTTTTCTACCCTGGTTTTAATAACTTCTGAAAGTTCCGCATCGTTTATCTCGGTTAGCTCCTTATATTTAACCGCCGGTATCTCAATGTGAATATCAATACTATCCAACAGAGGCCCGGAAATTTTCTCCATACAATTTGGATTTTTATGGTATTGTAATGACACGCCTTGCGGTAATCGGTTGGATACTCACAGCCACAGGGATATCTCATTTTGGTTAAACTCTAAATAATAGTATTTATAACTCTCTCTTTATGATAAAATTATAAAGAAAAAGGGATGACTTTAAAAAACAAGTTTAGAATAACAAGATATCCTCTAAGCCTTAATCGTTAAAGATATACATCCTCGCTAAACGTTAGCGTCGATATAATGAATCAGAAATTTAAGCATGGATAGAGAAAAAATATTATCTAATTTTATATTATTTTTTGTCTTTTCATTAATCATTTCATATTTTATCTTTCTCCAGTTTATTTCTCCGGTTTTATATGAAGTGGACGGATATTATCATGTAGCGGTCTCAAAATTTATAAAGACTTTAGGGCTTAATTACCAGTTTCATTGGACTCAATTCTCTACCTTTAAAGATTTTTTTTCGGATAGTGACCTTATATTCCATCTCTTAATAATACCCTTTCTTTTTTTTACAGATAATATCGTATTGGCGGGAAAATATGGGGTTGTGTTCTATAATATTCTTTTCTTGTTAGCATACATTTTTATACTCAAAAAATACTTATCGAATCGCTTGGTTTCTTGTTTCATGTTGCTACCGATGCTGTCGTCGGCATTTGTATTTTATTCCTTATTATTACGCGGTACAATTTTGGCACACATCTTTATAATTTTAGGAATTTATTTTCTCATTGAGAAAAAATGGCGTAGTCTTTTTGTAGTATCATTTCTTTATTCATTAAGCCATCTCTCGTTTTTTATGATGATAATCTTCGCGTTATTGTGCGAGATTATACGCTATACTGTCAAAAAAGAGTTCATTACTAGGAATATTATTATAGTATTTTTAGGGATCATCATGGGGGCTGTTGTACATCCTAACTTTCCGAATAATATTCTTTCCTTTTATTTAAATTCGATTCTGGTGCCCATTCTTTCTTTTACAAATCCGATATTAAGTTTTGGTACTGAAGTATATTCCTCTTCGGCAAAATTTATTTTTATTAATAATTTTGCCGTGTTTTTAACATTCAATGTTGTTTTATGGGTGGGATTTCTTAAGGTTAATCGGGTGACTTTTCCTACATTTGTTTGGTGCTCTTGTGCTAGTATTTATTTCTTACTCTCATTTTTTAGCGATCGGTTTTGGTTTACAACCAATGTCTTAGTTTTTATTTTCTTTGCCTCGTATTTACATGACTGGATTCAGAGTAAAGGTCAAGATGTTAGATATAATAAAATAAACACAGCTATTATTATCTTATGCCTATGCATAATCATACTTTTTTCCCCCGCCAATGTTAAAACGCTCAAAAAAAGCATTAATGATTATGCATTTATTAATAGCCACTATGAAAAGGTTGCGTCTTGGATGAAAAATAATCTTCCTGCGGGGGAGACGATATATCATGCAAATGGCAGCGATGCGCCATATTTTATTTGTTTAAATCCCAAGGATGATTATATATTTTCCAATGACCCTATTTATATGTTCTATTTATATCCGCATCAGTATGAGATTTATAAGATGCTCAGAGAGGGAAAAATTGCTAATCCATCAGACGTCCTAAGGAAAGTATTTCATATCCGTTATGGGTACACCAGAACCAAAAATCCTTTATTTTATCAAATTAAAAATGATCAAGCTCATTTTAAGGCTCTTTACAAAGACCAATTAGGCATGATTTTTGAAATTATATAATCTTCTCCTAGGTCTTTACGTCACCACCTATCCAAACTTCTATGCTGTATTGCCTCTGAGATATGTTGCACCAAGATACCTTCAGACTTAGACAAGTCGGCAATCGTCCTTGAGACCTTTAGTACCTTATCATAGGCCCTTGCCGATAGTCCCAACTCCGTCATCGCCATCTTAAGCAGTTCTTTAGCCTCGTCTTCTAGCAGGCAGTATTTTTTAATCAGTTTTGTGTTCATTGACGCATTATAGAAGATGCCTTCGGATTTAAATCTCACCCTTTGAATCAAGCGCGTTTTTTCCACGCGTTCTTTGATTACCTTTGACGGTTCGGTGCTTCTTGTATCAGTAAGCTCTTTATATTTAACAGAAGGGAGCTCTATATGGATACCAATCCTGTCTAAAAGCGGACCAGAGATTTTGCCCATATAATTTTGAATTTTCGTGGTACTGCAACTACAGGCTCTGCGAGGATCGGTAAAATACCCGCAGGGGCAGGGGTTCATTATTTTGGTTATACCCAAAATAATATTTATAACTTTTTAGTTGTGATATAATTAAAAACAGGGGAGGCTTTAAAAGCGATATAGTACTTATGCTAAGGAGTCGGATGTGGGTCGAATTTCAGATTTGATTTCAACGTTAGATTCAAAAAAGCTAATTTTAATATTAAGTATTGTCATTATAATTTCTTACGTTAATTCCCTCGGGGTTTATTTTATCTGGGACGATTATCCTTCGGTTGTTTCAAACCCAAGGATAAGAAGCTTAGATCTTAAGAATATTTTTGAACCGCTGTATCCAGAAGATAATCCGAGTATCGCTAAAGTCCCGGCGTATTCAAGGCCTCTGCAAATAGCGAGTTATATGGTTGATTACAAAATTTGGAAATTAAACCCATTCGGTTACCACGTCACTAATATTATCTTGCATGTTTTAAATTCTATTCTTCTCTACTTCCTGCTCGCGCTTTTGCTGAGAGACAGAATCTTTGCTTTCATGGGGTCGGCTTTATTTGGAACAAATCCAATTTTTACATCAAGCGTAACGTATATTTCAGGCAGAGCGGATATGCTGCTATTATTTTTTGTTATTTTGATGATAGTTTTTTTTATTAAAAGTGTCGAACACAAAAAACTTAAAATAATTTATTACATTCTTTCTTTTATTTGTTTTTTAGGCGCTCTTCTATCAAGAGAAATCGGCGCCATGAGTATCTTATTTTTAATTATCATCTATAGATGGATCAATAAGGGTATTGTTGCAAAAACAAAGATTTTACTTTATACTCCTTTTGTTGTAATTTTATTTTTATGGTATTACTTAAAGCCATCGGCCGCGCCGGGCTACCACTTTATTTGGCCTAAGTTGCTAGGAAATATATTTGTTTTACCGACTTTATGGAAGGGGCTCAGTATTTATACTTTCCTTTCGGTGTTTCCTTTCCATTTGCACATGGGAAGAAGCATTACAGTAGTAAACAGCATTCAGGATAAATGGTTTTTAATCTCAATATTGTTTATTATTTCAATTGTCTACAGCTCGGTGAGATTCCGGAACCAAAAATTATTTATCTTTGGCTTCGTTTGGTTTTATGTGCCACTTTTCTCTCAGCTTATTTTTAATTATTTATTTGCCAAAAGAGGAATTGAAATTCTGCTGCCCGAACATAATTTATATTTTTGCTATTTTGGGTTCCTCGTGTCCCTTTTTTCAATTGCGGGTTCAGCGCGCATTAAAAAATTCGTGCCTATCGTATGTTTGCTTATTCTGGCGTCTTATGTTATATTGACGGTTAATGAAAACTTTTACTGGCAAGACGAGATAAAATTCTTTGAAAAGAATATACGGTATAATAAAAATTCGGCGTTTAATTTTGTAAATTATGCTAATCTCGGATTTGCTTATGAACGTGAAGATGAATTGGTAAAATCAGAAAAAAGCTTTATATTAGCAGCAGAAAAATCTGGTAAGAATCCTTATTTTTATAATATGTTGGCGTCTTTTTATATAAGGCATAAGGATTTTGATATCGCCTTAAAAAATCTCATGTTTTCTAAAAAATTAGATAGTAATTTTCATAATACTTATACATTATTAGGCATTGTTTATATAAATAAAGGACTCATTCCTGAAGCAAGAGAAAATTTTGAAAAAGCAATTCTTGTGAATCCATCTGATAATATGGCAAATAAATATTTGGAACTATTAAGGGATAAATTTCCTGAATAAAAGAGGAGCCATTTCTAAAAGAGCTGTCTGTCCAGTCCCCGGTATTGCACTGCCTCTGAAATGTGCTCTACCTTGATAATCTCAGACTCAGCCAAATCCGCAATTGTTCTTGACACTTTCAATATCTTATCATAGGCCCTGGCCGATAGCCCTATTTCCGTCATTGCCATCTTGAGCAATTCTTTGGCCTCATCTTCTAATATGCAGTATTTTTTAATCAGCTTCGTATCCATCTGTGCATTGTAAAAAATTCCTTCGGATTTGAAACGTTCCCTTTGGATTGCCCGTGTTTTTTCAACTCGTGCTTTAATAACAACTGAAGGTTCTGCATCTTTTGTGTCGCTTAGCTCTTTGTATTTTACCGAAGGTAACTCTATATGGATATCAATCCTGTCTAAAAGCGGACCAGAGATTTTGCCCATATAATTTTGAATTTTCGTGGTACTGCAACTACAGGCTCTGCGAGGATCGGTAAAATACCCGCAGGGGCAGGGGTTCATGGCTGTCACCAGCATAAATGCGGCAGGAAATACAAAAGACTTTTTTATCCTTGAAACGCGTATTGAGTCATCTTCCAGAGGCTGTCTAAGCGCCTCCAGGCAGTCGCGATGAAATTCCGGAAGTTCATCCAAGAATAATACACCTTGATGTGCCAGACTGATTTCCCCGGGCTGAGGAATGCTGCCACCGCCAACCATAGCTATACTTGAGATACTGTGGTGAGGATTGCGGAAAGGCCTTATAGCCATTAATCCATCTCTATTAGGCAAAGTCCCCATTACTGAATGTATTTTGGTTACTTCTAATGCCTCTTCAAAGGTTAACTCAGGCATAATCGTAGGGATTCTTTTAGCCAACATAGTTTTCCCTGCACCTGGAGGCCCGATGAGAAGGATGTTGTGTCCGCCCGCAACTGCTACCTCTAATGCTCTTTTGGCCAGATATTGACCTCTGACTTCAGAAAAATCCACAGGATAATTATTACTATTATGTTTAAATAACTCTTCTAAATCTAATTTGCAAGGCTTAACTGTATCAGGATTATTCAGGAATTCCACGCTTTCCCTCAATGTCTTTAACGGCCAAACACACACATCTGAAACTATCGCCGCTTCTTTGGCATTATAAAAAGGAACGATAATATTTTTGATGTGGTCTGACTGTCCGGCAGGCAGGGATTTAGATATGGCTATGCTAATAGGAAGAATGCCGCGCGTGGGCCTCAGCGAACCATCCAAAGATAATTCGCCCAGGACATAATAGTTTTTTAAATTTTGGTTATTTAGTTGCTGGGTTGCCGAAAGTATAGCTAAGGCAATCGCCAGGTCAAAAGATGGCCCCTCTTTTTTTATATCTGAAGGTGCCAGGCTTATAGTAATTTTTTCGCTTGGCCAGTCAAACCCTGAATTTTTGATTGCGGATTTAACGCGCTCCCTACTTTCCCGTATAGCCGTATCCGCTAAGCCAACCAGGGTTACTGCGGGTAAGCCCCTTGATACATCTACTTCTATTTCAATAGGATATGCCTCTATGCCTAATAGACCAAAACTCAAAGCCTTTGCCAACATCTTTATCCTCCCTTCCTAATATAATAGACGTATAACCCGTGCTTTTCTAACCATAATTTTTTACCTTAAAAAAGGCTTGCTTTTTAGATTAGCCGTTTTATAATGTAAATAATAAAGAAGGAGCAAGCAATATGAAGAATTACAAGGTCATTGTAATTGCTCTTTTGTTGGGCATAATTATATTTGGCGTCTATAAATATACCCAATCCTTAAAAGAACAGATAATAGCCTTAGAAAATGAGGGACAGGCTTTAATGCAGACTTTAGAAAAGGAACGAGAATTGGAGCAAAAACTTACCCAGGAAAATTCAGAACTGCAGGATAAGTTAAAGGTAAGCGAAGAAAAATTAACCAAGTTGAATGACGATTTTGCGCAGGTCCAGGATGCTATTGAGCAATTGAATTCCCAGGTTTCTGGCTTAATAGCCGAGAATACAACCTTAAAAGAAAAAGAGGATAAATTGATAAAGGAGTTAACTAGGGTCTATAATGAGAAAAAGGGACTCCAGGCACGCCTCAGTTCAATTACTGAACTAAAAAAGGCAATAAAAGAATTAAAGAAACAGGTCTACAGAGTAGGCACAGAAGTAAAAGAGAAAATAAAGGCCAAAAACACTGCAATTAGAGAAGGGAATCTCGGGTTTTTGATAAAGAACGGCAAATCTACCTATCCTGCCAAAGTCAAAATAGAAGTAAAGCCTCTGTCCATAAGCCAATAATGAAAGAGATATTTAATGAACTAATTAAAAATAAAATCCTTACCACTACCCTTTCTGCCTGGGCAATCGCCCAGGTTATCAAGGTAGGCATCGGGGTTATACGCCAGAGAAGATTTGACTTCCGTTGGCTTGTGGGCACAGGAGGCATGCCCTCCAGTCATGCCGCCGGTGCTTCTTGTTTAGCTACAGCCATAGGGCTTGAATATGGTTTTAATAGCGTTCTTTTTGCCTTATCAGCTGTCTTTGCTATTGTGGTGATGTTCGATGCTCAGGGCGTGCGCCGCGCAACGGGTAAACAGGCCCGCATATTAAACAAAATAATGGATGATATCTATTGGCAGGGAAGAATTAATGAAGACCAGCTACGCGAGCTTATAGGGCATACTCAAATTGAGGTTATAGTAGGATTTTTAATCGGCATAATTATTGCTTTTTTAATGCGATAAGTGAAAAAAGGGAGGGGTAGTGAAAAAAAGATTGTTTTTAATCAGCACAATAATCTTAATATTAGTAGCCCTGCTTGTTTTTATAGCATTTACTAAAAATAAGACAGGTCCGTCTTTGGTGATAAAACAAATTAATATCGGCGCCGTATCCGGCCTTGTTAATGAAGCCAAGGATCTCCAGGCCAAAGGAAATTTTTTAGAGGCCAAAGGTATATACCAAAGATTAATTAATGAGTATCCCAATTCAGGTGAAGTTATGAACTGGCAGAAGAAGGGTGAAGAGTTAAATATAAAATTATTATTCTCATCTCTAATCACGCCGGGCAGCATCCTTTATGAGATAAAGCCGGGCGATACCCTAACCAAAATTGCCAAAGAATTTAAGACTACCCCGGAATTAATTATGAAGAGTAACTATTTAAGCGACGCTAAGATTTTCCCTGGTAGAAAGATCAAGGTATGCACGGCTACCTTTAGCATCGTAGTGGATAAATCCCAAAATACGCTTATCTTAAAGACCGGCGAGGAGATTATTAAAACTTATATTGTCTCAACAGGTATAAATAATTCCACGCCCCTCGGTAATTTTAAAATTATTAATAAACTAATGAATCCTACCTGGTATAAGGCAGGCGCTGTTGTTTCCACCGGCAGCCCCGATAACATTCTGGGTTCCCGCTGGTTAGGATTCGATTTGGCTGGCTACGGTATCCACGGCACCACTGACCCCCAGAGCTTGGGCAGACAAGTTACCCAGGGTTGTGTGCGTATGTCCAAGCCTGACGTGGAAGAGTTGTATAGCATCGTTCCTGTGGGGATAGAGGTAACCATCGTCGATTGAAATAGCCCATAATATGAACGGACTTGATTTCGAAAAACCTATAGCAGAACTGGAAAGGAAGATTCAGGAATTAAGGGGTTTTATTTCTGATAAAAAGATTGACCTTTCTTCCGAGGTAAAACGGTTAGAAGAAAAATTAGAGCACCTCAAGCGCGATACCTACGGCAATTTAACTGCTTGGCAGAGGGTGCAGATTGCCAGGCATCCACAGAGACCTTATACCTTGGACTATATTAATATGATTATGTCTGATTTTATAGAACTGCACGGAGACAGAAGTTTTGCCGACGATAAAGCCATTGTTACAGGGCTCGCCAGGGTGGACGGGCAGAATATTGTGGTTATCGGGCATCAAAAAGGCAGGGATATCAAAGAGAATCTGAAACTTAACTTTGGCTGCGCCCATCCTGAAGGGTATCGTAAGGCGCTGCGCATAATGCAATTAGCCGATAAATTCGAGATACCCATCATAGTATTTATTGATACCCCCGGTGCCTATCCGGGCATAGGCGCGGAAGAACGTGGTCAATCCCAGGCAATCGCACTTAATCTAAGAGAGATGGTTAATATAGGAGTCCCTATTACAGCCATAGTCATTGGTGAAGGCGGTTCAGGCGGAGCATTGGGTATTGGCATAGCGGATAAAATTTGTGTCTTAGAAAATGCCTACTATTCGGTGATTTCACCCGAGGGTTGTGCTGCAATACTCTGGAAGGATAGCTCCAAGGCAGCTGAGGCAGCCGAGGTATTAAAATTGACAGCGCAGGATTTGTTGGGGCTGGGCATAATCGATGAAATAATCCCTGAGCCTTTGGGCGGCGCGCATCGCGACCCCCAGAAAATGGCTAAAGTTCTAAAAGAGGCGATAAATAGAAATTTGAAGGGACTAGAGGCCTTAAATAAAGAAGAGTTGCTTAAGTTAAGGTATAAGAAATTCAGAAACATAGGTGCGTAGATGATTGAGCAAGAACTAATACTGCTGGGCCTGCTTAAAGAAGGCCCTAAACACGGCTACCAGATAAAAAAAGAGATCAAAGATATATTATTCTTATTTGCAGGCACAGATTTAAAGTCCATATATTATCCTTTGCGGGTATTAGAAAAAAGAAATCTCTTGGTAAAACGTACAATTAAATCAGGAAGGCATCCTGTGCGTTATGTATATGAGTTAACCCCCAAGGGAGAGGCTCGCTTCAGTTCGCTGCTTACAAGAAGCTTTCTTGATTTTAAGCGGCCACAGTTTAGCCTGGATTTAAGCCTGTATTTCCTAAATTATATAAAACCCAAGATTGCCAAGCACAAACTGCGTGCCCGTATGCTTATCTTAAGCAGGTTATCCAAGGATATGAAGCAAACGATTGATGATTTAAAAAAGAGGGGTTTGGTATCTTTAGCCTATATTTTAGAGCATAACCTTCAGATGGTGCAAGGCGAGTCCCAGTTTCTTTACAGACTCATAAGTAAAATCTAACCGATAATGTCCAGAGAAAAAATCACTCCCAGACAAAAGGATATCTCCAGGCTATTAAGAGAGAGAAAAGAGATACATAAATATAAATTAAAGGCCTTAAGAAGGAAATAGATAAAAAGTATAATATTATGGCAAATATATTGTTAAAGCAATTTCTGACTCTTAGTCTATATACTTTATTTATGGGGTTTTGTTTTTGCGATGGATTTAAGTTACACACTTTAAGGAAGCTAGTCTGGTTTATTGTCTTTCTGGCTATAAGCATTTACACCCTTGGGACTAAAAATGAATTTGATTTGGCCTATATTTTACCTATTCCGACTCTCTTGGCTATTTTACTTTGTAGTTACGAAAAGGTAAAAGCAAAGAGAAAAACTACGTGATTTTTCTATATCAGACAATTTTTATATTATTTTCCATCTTTAGTTTCGTTATGGGTCTGTTTTTGCTCGTTAAGCCTCAACTTGCCATAGAGATACAGAGAAGGTTTTATGTTTGCATTAATTGGAAGATAGAGCCCATCTCTATGGAAAAAGAGATTCGTAACACCCGTATTATGGGCGGGTTTTTGATTGCGGTATTAATACTAACAGTAATCTTTGCTTGCCTGTAATTCGTTTCCCTAACCTCCTTCTATTACTCAAAACCCAAACCCGGCACCAAATTCTCTTGACAATTTAAATTCTATATATTATACTTAATATTGTTGATAGTTAAGTATATTAACTATTAAGGAGATTAAATATGTCACAGATTTCCTTATCGGAGTTTGCCGATAAGATGAGTGAGGTTATCCCCCTAATTAGTAAAGATTTCTTGAGGCAGCAATCAAGCGAATTTTATAAAGTTAAGGTTACCCTGCCGCAGATCATAATTTTAAATTTCTTACATACGCAAGGCGAGACGAAAATGTCAGATATGGCACGCACCATGGAGGTTACCACCGCCGCTATGACGGGCATCGTGGATAGACTGGTGAGAGAGAGTTATGTTACAAGAGTCTATGACCCCAGTGACAGACGTATAATCAAGACAAGGTTAACTTCCAAAGGCAAAATATTAGTGGAAAGGATAAACCAACAGAGGCAGCAGATGATCATTAAGATATTTGGCAAGATTTCTGCGGTTGAGCGTCAAGATTACCTCAGGATACTTATGCATATACGGGATATCCTAGTCAGAGAGGAAGAGACTTAAATGGCACGAATTAGATTAGCATTAATTTTAATAATATTCATTTTAATCTCACCACTTATTCTCAAGGCAGAAGAGGTCTCTTTGACTTTGGATGAGGCTATAGCTATAGCTTTAAGGGATAATCGCGATGTTCTCCTTAGGGCCGAGGATGTAAAGAAGGCTAAAGAAAAAATCGCCGAAGCCCAATCCAGTCTTTTTCCTACTTTAACTTTTACCGGTGGCTGGACAGATACAAGAGGGATTTATACAAAAGATTCAAGCCAGACGGCCACCCAGGCCACCTTAAAGCAATATCTCTATAAAGGTGGCAAGATCATCAATACTATTGAACAGAATAAAGATAAATTAGCGGTATCTAGTGCCTTATTTGATAAAACTAAATTAGACGTTGTTTTAAATGTGCAAAAGGCATTTTATACGCTCCTCTTAGCCGAGGAATTCACGCATTTAAATAAGGGCATCGTAGATAATACCCGCCAGCATCTTAATTCGCAGGAGGCACGTTATCAAGATGGCCAGGCCTCAGAGTCGGATATATTAAAGATTAAAGAATCTTTAAGCAGCGTCGATGAGGCCTATCAGGCATCTTTAAATCAGGTAGAGGCAAGCCAAGAATTATTAAGGGATTTATTATATTTATCGAAAGATTTGCAGATAACCCCCCGTGCCCAATTTAGTTATGAACCAAAAGATATTGCCTATGACGAAGGATTTTTAAAAGCGATGCAAAAGAGGCCGGAAATCCGGCAATACGAAGCGCAAGAAAAAGCAGATAAAAAGGCAATTGAGATTACTAAAGCCGATAACCGACCTAGTATTTATGCCTCCTGGGATTATTACAGCCGGTCCCATGTTAGTGCCACTGCTACGAGAAACTGGAATGATTATAATGTCCTGGGCTTAACCTTTTCCTGGCCGATATTTGATGGCTGGGCGACTAAGGCCAAGGTAGAGCAGGCAATTATAGATTTGAAAGCGACCCGACTTTTAAAAGAAAAGGTAACAAAAGATATCGCCTTAGAATTAAAAAATGCTTATTTAGATTTAAAGAATGCGATTGCCAGATTGAATTCGATGCAAGCCGAAATCGAAGTATATAAAAATGCACTTTCCGTTATAGAAAAGAAATATAAAGCAGGCATTGCCAGCTCGCTAGATTTAGATGATGTATCTTTAGGTTATGCAGTATCTTTGTTCAACCAAAAACTTGCCGACTACGATTATATTTTAGCCAAAGCAGGATTTGATAAAGCCACAGGGGGGATGTAAAATGCAAAAATTAAAAATTAAAAACTTTCTATTTTATTTCTGCGTTTTTATATTTGGATTCGGGATTTTAAATTTTCTCTGCGGCTGTCAGGCAAAGCCCGAAAAAGAGAAGACGCAAGAGGCAATTCCGGTAAAAGTTTCCCGGATTGAGCTAAGAGATCTGAATGAGTCCTTAGAATATGTAGGTAATATCAGGGCCCAGGATGAGGCCATGGTTTATCCTAAGACGAGCGGCAAGATTTCGGAAAAAGTAAAAGTTGACGGCAGTCCGGTAAACAAAGGGGAAGTAATTTGTTATCTGGACCGTGATGAGGTAGGTTTAAAATTCGAAAAGGCTCCTATTGAAAGCCCTTTAGCCGGTATTGTGGGCAGGGTCTATGTAGATATAGGCCAGAATGTCAATGTCCAGACACCCATAGCCTTAGTAGTGGATATAAATCAGGTCAAGATCAGTTTAGATATCCCGGAAAAATATCTCTCCCAGGTTTCTTTAGACCAGGAAGCAAAAATTACCGTGGATACTTATCCAAAAGAAGAATTCAGCGGCAAGGTTACCAAAATCAGCCCGGTGGTGAGCCTGGAGAATCGCGCTGCGCCGATAGAAATCACTCTGGATAACCAGGACCATCGTTTAAAATCCGGTATGTTTGCCAGCGTCTCTTTGATTATCGAGAAGCATTCTTCCGTCCCGGTTATTATCAAAGAAGCAATTCTGGGCAAAGAGCCGGATAATTACGCTTATTTAATCGAAAACAATAGAGCGGTGACAAAAAAAATCACCCTAGGAATACATGACGGCCCTTACTACGAGGTGCGCGAAGGCATAAAAGAAGGAGATTTGGTGGTGATCGTGGGCCAGCAACGGCTCTATGATAATGCGCCGGTGACAGTAGAAATAGGTAATGGCAACTAAAGGAGAAGATAGCAAATGAGGCTACCTGAATTCGGGGTCAGAAAACCGGTTACTAACTTAATGATTTTTTCTTCTATCATTGTCCTGGCGATGTATAGCCTCACCCGTATCGGCATTGATAGTATGCCTAAGATTGAGCCGCCGGTTATTACCGTGATCTCCTCCTATCCGGGTGCTAGTCCTGAGGATGTAGAGGCTAAGGTCACCGAACCCTTAGAAAACCAGTTGGCTTCGACCCCCGGCTTAGAAAAAATAACCTCACAGTCTGCTGAAGGCGCTTCCGTAATTACGCTTAAATTTATCTGGGGGACAAATCTGGATGCTGCCTCCAATGATGTGCGCGACCGCATTGATTTAACTAAACGGTTCCTGCCGGATATTCCCGATGAAATGGACAATCCCTTTATTTTTAAATTCAATACCGCCAGTATTCCGATTCTTTTTTTTGGTGTCACTGCCGAGCGGTCATATACAGAGCTCTATGAGCTGATTGATAAAAGAGTAGGAGATGCCCTTAGGCAGTTGCCGGGCGTAGGGACAGTGCAACTTTTCGGAGGCCTGGAGCGCCAAATTAATATCTGGTTAGATAGACAGCGACTGGAAGGGTACGGTTTTTCTATATTGGATATCCAGAATACCTTAAGCCAGGAGAATATCGCCCAGCCTTTAGGCACATTAAAAAGCGGATTAACAGATTATCTTCTGCGCCTGCCCGGTGAGTTTGCTTCCCCTGATGAAATTAATACGCTCATTCTGGGTAAGCGGGACGGCAAATTTGTGTATCTCAAGGATGTCGCTAAGGTAGAAGATAGTTTTAAAGAGGTGACCTTAAATGTACGCATTAATGGTAACCGTGGATTAATGATGATGGTCCAGAAGCAGGCCGACACCAATACCGTTGAGGTGGCCAATCTGGTAAAGAAAAAAATCAAAGAGTTGGAGAAAGTATTACCTGCTGATGTTAAGCTATTTGCTATTTTTGATACTTCGCAAGACATAATTGATTCCCTGAATTCCCTTAAATCCTCCGTTTATTTAGGCATTGTCTTAGTCGTGCTTGTAGTCTGGTTTTTCTTAAGGCAGTTTTTACCCAGCCTGATTATTGCCCTGACTATTCCTTTTTCACTCCTGATTGCCTTTATCTATATTTTCTTATCCGGCCGTACCATAAATACCATCAGCCTTTCTTCTTTAGCCATCGCCGCAGGGATGGTGGTGGATAATGCCATTGTCGTAGTAGATAATGTCTACCGTAAACTCGAAAGGGGCAATCGCCCCACAGAGGCAGCGATTTTCGGGACCCAGGAGATGTTTTTGGCTATCGCTGCTTCGACTTACACTACTGTCGTGGTCTTCTTACCTATGCTTTTTATCCCCGGCGTGATTGGTATTTTCTTCGGGGAGCTGGCGGTCATCGTGACAGTCACACTTTTAGGTTCATTATTTACCGCCGTAACTTTTAGCCCCATGCTCTGCTCCCAGTGGATGAAGGTTGCCTATGATCCGGGGAAAAAAGCAAAGTGGTTTGCTAAATTCTATACTTTCTCTGAAAATATGTTTAAATCCTGGGAGGCTTTTTACGCGCGTGCCTTAAGTTTTTGTCTGCAACATAAAAAATTAGTGCTCATCGGGTTTACGGCCGCATTTTTTGCCACAATGTTTTTGTTACCTTTTGTAGGCAATGAGTTTGCCCCTGAAGAAGATACCGCAGATGTGCGTCTGACCATCCAACTATCCTTAGGGACTCGTCTTGAAGAGAGCGATAAAGTAGCTAAAAGGATAGAGCAGATGTTGAAAGCTGATGTTCCGGAAGCAAGATTTTATTATGCCCGTACCGGAACAGTTCCCGGCCAAGGCAGGGGCATGGGGCAGGTCTCCGGAACAAATATTATTACCGCCGGAGTAAAACTAGTGGCCAAGACCGAGAGAAAGCGTTCGGTTTGGGATGTGGCTCAAGTTTTACGTCAGAAGGTAAAACAAATCCCTGGAGTGTTCAAGATTGATATTCAGACTGGTAATCCTATCGGACGTATGATTACCGGTATGGGTGGAAAAGCAGTGCAAATAGAGATCGTCGGACACGATTTTACGGAAACAGATAAAGTAGCCGAAAAAATAAAAGAGATGATGGAGAAAATCCCCGGCGCTGTCGATGTTTCGATTTCCAGAGAGTTACGCCGTCCGGAGCTAAGGATAGAAATCAACAGAGAAAAAGCAGCTAGTTTGGGTCTCAATATGAATCTTATTGCCAGTAGCCTGAAGACCTATATCCAGGGTTCAACCGCCACCAAATACCGGGAAAAAGGAGAGACTTATGATATTTATGTCAGGCTAATTGAGGCTTCGCGACAAAAAATAGAAGACATCGAAAATTTATCGATTGTTTCACCGCTGACAAAAGCCCAGGTAAAGCTTTCCAATATCGCCCGGATTTACGAAGCTTATGGCCCCTTATCCATTGACCGCCAGAACCGCGAACGGGTAGTCAAGGTTGAATGCAATACTTATCAACGCTCATCAGGAAAAGTAGTGGAGGATGTCAGGAAAGAATTGCGCAAAATGGTTTTACCTTCGGATGTCATGATAAATATTGGCGGACAAGCAGAAGAGCAGAAAAAAGCCTTCCGCGACTTGACGCTTTTGTTGATGTTAGGGATTGTGTTGGTATATATGATTATGGCGGCGCAGTTTGAGTCATTGCTAGATCCTTTTATTATCATGTTTGCCATACCCTTTACTTTTATCGGCGTGATTTTAGGTTTTATTTTCACTCATACCACTTTAAGCATTATCAGCTACTTAGGCGCGATTATGCTCATCGGAATTGTGGTCAACAACGCCATTGTCTTAATCAGCTATATTATTATCTTGCGCGGACGTGGGCAATCCATGTCTGAGGCAGTGACTAATGCCGGTAAAGACAGGCTAAGGCCGGTTTTGATGACTACTATTACTACCCTGGCGGGTCTGTTGCCATTGGCCATTTCCACCGGAGTAGGGTCAGAGACCTGGCGTCCTTTAGGGATTACTATGTTTGGCGGGTTAACCATATCTACATTAATTACCATGCTCTTTGTGCCGACGCTATATGCGGTATTCCACAGAAAAGCACAATAACCGGAGGTATCTACGATGATGAAGATGGCCATGATTGCCTATAATGAAGCCATAGATGCTGAAGTGAAGGAAGTTTTAACAAATTGCGGCCTAAAGAATTACACCAAACTTACTGGTGCTTTTGGCAGCGGCGCTGCCTCAGGTATTCATGAAGGAAACGATATCTGGCCGGGAAGAAACAATATTTTATATGTTGTTTGTGATGAGAAACAAGCCATGCAGCTACTTTCCTACGTAAAAGAGCTAAGAAAGAAATTGAGCAAAGAAGGCATCAAGGCTTTTGTCCTGCCCGTAGAAGAAGTTACTTAACTTGCAAAATTCCTCACCAGTGGTAAAATAATAAAGCCATGCGCACAGCAGTATATTATAGTAATCAGGATTTGAGAATAGAAGATATGCCGCGGCCTACAATCGGAAAAGGCGAACTTTTAATACGGGTTGAGGCTGCGGGTATCTGCGGTAGTGATGTAATGGAGTGGTATCGTCGGGATAAAACCCCTTTGGTTTTAGGTCATGAGATTGCAGGGTTAGTAGAAGAGGTGGGGGCAGATATAAAGAATTATAAAAAGGGCGATAGGGTAGCCTGTGCGCATCATGTTCCTTGCGGTAGGTGTCATTATTGTTTAACGGAGCATGAGACAGTCTGCGATACATTAAGGCAGACCAACTTTGACCCCGGCGGCTTTGCTGAATTTATCAGGCTGCCTTCTATTAATGTAGAAAAAGGCGTATTTATTCTGCCAGATAATTTATCCTTTGAAGAGGCGACTTTTGTAGAACCGCTTGCCTGTGTCTTGCGCGGCCAAAGAACAGTTGGTGGCGCAAAAGATAAATGCGTCTTGGTTATGGGTAACGGAATAGCAGGGATTTTGCATATCTTGCTTGTACGGCATTCCGGTGCCCGTTATATTGTAGCCACAGATATAGTTGAATATAGGCTAAAGCAGGCAAAAAGATTTGGCGCAGATATAAGCATAGATGCAAAAGAATATTCACCTAAAGAATTAGGGCGATTAAATCAGGGAAGACTGGCGGATTTAGTTATTGTTTGCACAGGCAATACCTCGGCAATACTTCAGGCCTTAGAATCTGTGGAGCGAGGCGGCACAATATTATTCTTTGCTCCCACGGATGAAGATAGGCAAATCCCAATTCCGTTTAATAAATTATTTTGGCGCACAGAGATAACTTTTACTAGTGCCTATGCGGGAAACCCTACCGATTATAAAGAGGCATTAGATTTGATAGCAAGCGGTAAGCTTAAGGTCTCCGAGATGATTACGCACCGTCTAAGTCTATCGGAAATAGGTTTGGGTTTTAGGTTGGTAGCAGAAGCAAAGGAATCTTTAAAGGTTATTATTTATCCACAAAAATAAAAGGGAGGAAGAAATGGACTGGGGAATGAAAAATAGGATGAACAGGATTTTTAAAGAGGATGGTAAAACAGTGATGTTGGCGTTAGACCACGGATATTTTTTGGGCCCAGTGAGCAGATTAGAAGAGCCGCGTAAAACCATCGAGCCATTAATCCCTTATGCAGATTCACTTATGCTTACCAGAGGGCTATTACGCAATTGTATTGACCCCAAATACAATATACCAATTGTGCTTAGGGTCTCAGGCGGAAACAGTATTATGAGTGAGGATTTGTCTGATGAAGAGACTACGGTTTCCATGCAGGATGCTGTTGGGCTCAATGTTTGTGCAGTGGCTTTCTCTATCTATGTAGGCGCCAAACATGAACATCAGACCCTAATAAATCTCACCCGCCTTATAAACGAAGCAGAACAATATGGTATACCAGTATTAGCCGTTACTGCAGTGGGTAGGGAATTAGAAAAACGCGATGCCCGCTACCTTTCTCTATCCTGCCGCATTGCTGCAGAATTAGGCGCGCATATGGTAAAGACTTATTATTGTGAGGGCTTTGAAGAGGTGGTTAAGTCTTGTTTTGTCCCCCTAGTTATTGCCGGTGGCCCCAAGATGAAAAACGAAGAGGATGTCCTGAGTATTGCTTATAAAGCCATATCTGCCGGCGCAAAAGGCGTGGATATGGGAAGAAATATATGGCAGTCCAATTGGCCGGTACCAATGATATCTGCCATACGTAGTATCGTACATAATAATGCCTCATCTAAGAAGGCATTCGATTTGTTTAATAGTTTAAAGGCCAAAAAAGTAAAATAAATCTCTCCCCAACAATACCTAACTTAAATATTTCTATTAAGTTTTATTCCTGAAAAAATTCTTGACAAATCCTTTTCTTTTTATAAAATATAGTTAAATTTTAATAGTACAATTTTACTATATCTTCCGAACAAATGAATATTGACAAATGAATATTGTTGAACTATTATTAGGAAGTAAAGTCAAAGAATTTCCTAACAAGCCCGCCATAATCTTTAAAGATCAGCCCGTAACTTTTAGGCAATTACAAGACTTCTCCTTTAAATTGGCCAACAGCCTCATAAAGTTAGGCATAAAAAAGGGCGATAGGATAGCAATATATCTTTCCAACTGTCCGGAATATATTTATAGTTATTTAGCCATATGGAGTTGCGGTGCCTGTGCTGTGCCTTTGGATTTTATGTTGACGCAGGAGGAATTAGTTTCCTGTATAACTCATTCTGGGGCAAAAATATTAATCACCAAATTTAAGAACGACAATCCTTCTTTAGTTGCGCTCAAAAAGAAATGCCCTACCTTAGAAAAAATTATTCTCTGCCACGAAAGAATTGATGGCTTTTTATGTATTGAGGAGTTGATAGAAAAAGAGACAAGCAAATTTAAGACAATTGATATTTCTGATGAAGATTATGCCTGTATATTCTATACCTCAGGAACTACGGGTAGACCCAAAGGTGTATTATGTAATTATCTTCAGTTAACTGCTCCGGCTAAGGCAATGGCATACTTTGTGGATTTAGATGAAAGAGACGTTGCTTTATGCAGCGCCCTACCATTTTCCCATTTAGGCGGCCTCGTTTTTATTCAGGCCATAGTATTTTTGGGGACAACTGTAGTTTTGATAGATCGTTTCGTACCCGTCGAAGTTTTAAAGAACATTCAAAATTATAAGGTTAGCTGTTTATGGCTGGTGCCTTCTATGTACTATGCAATCCTACAATTAAAGGAATTTGAAAGTTTTGATTTATCAAGTTTAAATTGGGTTTGTAGCTTCGGTGCGCCTAGTTCGGCAGATCAGTTAAGGAGATTTAATAAATATTGTCCTCAGGCTGAGTTCTATCATGGTTGGGGCATGACTGAAACCCAAGGCCCCTCTGTGGTGACCCCTAAAGGTTCAAAAAAAATAGAAAGCGTAGGCCGACCCACTCCTTGGATAGAAGTAAAGTTATTTGACGAGAACGATAAAGAAGTACCTCAAGGTCTAGTGGGCGAGGTAGTAGTGAAGAGTTGGGTAGTCACCGATGGTTATTATAAAGACCCCCAGGCAACTGCTCTGGCATTCCGCAACGGCTGGTTTCATACTGGAGATTTAGGAAGATTTGATCAGGAAGGGTATCTATATATAGCCGGACGTAAAAAAGAGATGATTAAGGTAGGCGGTGAAATTGTTTTTGAGCCGGAAGTGGAATTAGCTATCCATAAACATCCTGAGGTTGCTGAAGTAGCAGTAATCGGTGTTCCGGATAGCCTAAGAGGTGAGTTGCCCAAGGCATTTGTGGTTTTAAAAGAAGGAAGTAAAGTTACAGAAGATGGCCTGCGTTATTTCTGCCGAGAGCATCTAGCACATTTTAAGATTCCCCATTACTTTGAATTTATGACTCTGCTTCCTAAAAATAGAGCGGGAAAAATAGATAAGGAAAAGTTAAGAGCCACAATAAATAAATGAAAAAATTTCTGCATTGGTTTAGTCACGGTTTAATTAGATACCGCTTCGGTTTTTTAAGTATATGTATTATTGTCAGTTTATATTTTGCTTATCAATTAAAAGACCTGTCCTTTAATACTAATCTGGGTGATTTCTATCCCTTAAAACATCCCTACCTTAAAATTCAGAATAGGCTAAACGAGATTTTTGGGGGGCTTAATCAGGTTTGCATTGCCGTTGAAGTAAAGGAAGGCACTATCCTTAATCTTATAACCTTAGATAAAGTCTGGCAGATTACCAATGATTTATATCTGACCGAAGGGATAAATGCGGGTAGGGTGGTATCTCTTTCGGCAAGAAAAGTAAAACACGTAGAGGCAAACGAAGAAGGTTTTAAAACCGAATGGCTTATGCATGACCCGCCAAAAAATGCGCAAGAAATCGAAGTTCTAAAACAAAGAATCCTCAAGAATCCCCTTGTCTATGGCGTGATTGTCTCCAAGGATTTAAAATCCAGCCTAATCCAGGCAGATTTTGAATCCAATGTTTCGGTAAAAAAGATATTTGCAATTTTACAAGGCATAAAAAATAAATACCAGGACCAAAACCATTCCATTTATATTTCTGGCCAGCCGGTTTTGCAGGGTTGGCTGGATTATTATCTACCGAAAATGGCCAGTCTTTTTATTTTTACCATTTTAGCTATGTCTTTAGTTTTATTTAATGCCTTTAAATCTAAACGCGGAGTATTTCTACCTTTATTGTCCGCTTTTATGGCGACTCTTTGGGGATTAGGTATGACGGTAATGTTTGGCTATAAACTCACGCCCGCAACCGTCCTGGCACCTTTTCTTATTTTTGCACTTGGCGTAAGCCATGCGGTGCAGTTCATCAAGCGTTATTATGAATATATGAGTAAGCACAAACGTAACTCTAAGGCAGCCGCCATCCAAATTACCCGCAATTTATTTGTTCCTGCCTTTACCGGTTTACTCACCGACGGAATTGCGCCCTTTACCTTGTTTTTTGTGCCTTTAGGCATGGTAAAGAGCCTTGCCGTGGGAATTGGGTTTGGAATTTTGAGTATATTTTTCAGCACCATTATTTTAGTGCCTAATCTGCTTTCTTTTATGAACCCTCCTAAGCGCCTGGAGGTGATTAAAGAAGAAAGAACCTCGCTTACTAATAGAGTTTTGCGTAATTTTGCCAATTTAGCAATAAATAAACGCTCGCGCTGGATAGTGCTTAGTACATTTTGCGTTTTAACATTGATTAGTATCTGGGGCCTGACTCAATTGGTAGTAGGTGATAAAAAACCCGGCACGTCATTGCTTTATACTAGCAGCGATTATAACCAGGCAGAAAAATTCATCAGCGATAAATTTTCTACCTCTGACCCGTACTATATATTCGTAGAGGGCAAACAACAGGATGCCGTCTTAGAGCCCGCGGTTCTTAAAGAAATGGATAGCCTGCAGCGCTATCTGGAGAGAGAGACAAAAGGCGTAGGCAGGACGCTTTCTCTCGTCGAATATATGAAAGGTATGAATATGGCTATGTTTGAGGGTAAGCGCGAAGAGTTTAAAATACCCGATAACGATAAGACCATTGCCGAGTATATGTTTTTATATTCTTTGACCGGATTTCCTGGAGACTTTGACCCTGTCGTTAATCCCAATTATCAATACGCCAATATCAAAGTTGATCTTATCGACCATAAGGCATCCACTATAAATAGTGTGTTGGATAAAACGGGAGAGTGGATAAAGTCAAATCATAAGGCCAAGGATGCCAATTTTTATTACGCAGGAGGTACCATTGGAATGCTGGCGGCAGTTAATCAAACCGTCAAACCCATGTTGAGTGCAAATTCCATAGGAACGGCGTCGCTAGTGCTATTATGTCTTATCGTAGCATACGGATGGGTATTAGGTACGGCAGTTCTCTTCCTGCCTTTGATCTTCAGGACCACGCTTCTTTTAGGAATATTGGGTTTTTTAAAGGTGGGTCTGACTGCGGAAATAATTCCGGTAATTGCCTTAGGCATAGGCTTCGGCGATGATTTCGGTATATATATTGTCTCACGGGTTATGGATGAGCTAAAAGAAGGAGGTGGTGTGTTAAAAGAAGCATTAATTGAGGCAATGTCTACTTCAGGCAAGGCTGTATTTTTTACGGGCTTAAGTCTAACCATCGGCATAGCTACCTGGATGTTTTCTCCCATTCTTATGCAGGCGAGGCTGGGTGCGCTTTTGAGTTTTTTAATTTTATTTAATGTTATCGGCACCTTAATTGTATTGCCTTCGATGATTATGATTATTAAGCCCGATTTTTTTAAACGATAATTACAAAAGGAGGTAGGGATGAAAAAAATAATTTTGTTAATGGCAGCAATGATTCTTGTAACTGGTAGCGTTTTTGCTGCAGAACTAGAGTATTTCCAGATATATAAGCCCAAGGATGGCATGACTGCGGATGAGATTATGCAGATTGAGTATTTTGTCAAGTATACAAAATTTGCCCATGACGTCTATCTTGAAGGCAAGGCACTTTTTGTGGATAAATCCGGTTCGGTCCTGGAAAAAGAAACCTTAAGAGAAAGAATAACTTTGGGCAGAATATCCGATGACATTGCTTACAAAGATTTGGTCATGTTTACTTCTCCTCAGGTAAAAGGCCTGGCTACGCTTACCTGGACATATCTGAACCCCAAGAGGCAACAGGATACTTGGCTTTGGATTCCTTCTTTGAAGAAAATCAGAAAGATATCCGCATCGAACGCAGATGATACCTTCATGGGTTCTGATTTTACCGTGGAAGATATTTTAACCCGCAGGTTCGAGGATGAGACCTATACGTTAATAGGAACCCAGAATTTTCCCGGATACACCTGTGAGTATGACAAGAAGACTTATTTTAAAGATGCTCCCTGTTTTGTGATTGAATGTAAACCCAAAAGGTCTCCCTGGTATTATTCCAAGCGGATTCTCTGGGTAGATAAGAATACGGGTGGCGGTATTTATGATGAAATGTATGACCCATTAGGCAGGAAGTTTAAATATATATTTAAAGACTTTGAAATATATAAAGTAAACGGCAAAGATTATCCTGCCCAAGTCATTATTGAAGGCAAAGATTTAAGGAATAGTCACCGCACTACCATTGTCAATACGGTTATAAAGTTTGAGATAGGCCTTTCCGAAGACCTATTTGCGGAAAGAGCACTTATACAATCAAGATGGTGAAAGGAGGGAATAATTAAATGAAGAAGCACATATTAATTTTAATTTTTTTATTATTTTTGTGCGTTAGTTTTGCCTATGCTGAAGAAAAATTTGATTTTAGCGGGTATGTTAAAAGCGAAGTTTCGCTGCGTACAAACGGCGATGCCAATACAACCCTCGATAAATTTAAAAACTTTGTTGACCTGGCTGGCCAATACAAAATTAAGGGCGATGAATTAGTCTTCTTTGCACACACGCGATACTGGTATGATGCCGCCTATGGTTTAAACGACAAACTTGACCCGGTACAGCATTATATGGGCCATATCCAGCGTACAGATTGGCTAAGAGACTGTTATTTAGATTATACCAACGGCCCCTGGTTTTTAAGGTTAGGAAAGCAACAGGTTTCCTGGGGGCAGGCTGATGGTGTTTCGATTTTGGATAGAGTCAACCCCTCGGATCTTACTGAATATTGGTTGCCGGATATTGCGGATATACGCATACCTTTGTGGATGGCCAATATTAATTATTCGCCAAAACTCAATTCTAATTTGCAAGTTCTGATTATTCCGGATTTTGAACAGTCAACAGCTGCGCCGCCGGGGTCGCCCTTTGCTTTTAGGTCGTATAATTTATTTACTGCGTTTAAGAATAGATGGGAAGCAATGGGAAATGTATTAAATGCAAATATCTATTATCCAGCAAAAAAATTTGAGAATTCGAAAATTGGTATGCAATGGCAGGATAGAATTGGCGATTGGGATTACACCTTGAATTATCTTTATGGCTATGATTATTTAGCCAGGACATACCTTGACAGCACAGCGGGTGGCGGAACAATTCAGAATTACGGCCGCAGGTTTAAAATTGACCAGATGGTTGGCGGCTCATTAAACCACAGCTTTACCGAAGAAAGTCCGCTTAAGGGAGTTACCTTAAGAAGTGACCTTGCGGTTTATATCAATGAGCCGACATATTACGGCAATGCTACCACTGGTTCCAGCGCAGGAGTCAACCGTTGGAATAACATCTTTTGGTTGGTTGGCATGGACAGGTATTTTTTCACCAAGTGGCTGACCAGTTTCCAATATGCTCAATACATAATGGAACATAAAAAGACTGGTTATAAAAATTCTACTACCGGTATCCCCTACGTTACGCTTAACACCTACACTAATGGCCCTCAGGATAAGCTTGAAAACATATTTTCCTTGAAAATCTCCAGCCACTTTATGAATGATAGGCTTTTACCAGAGCTTCTCTGGAGCTTTACTGATGATAATCAGGGAAGGATTTCGCCGAAGTTGAGTTACCAAGTAAATGATAATATTTGGCTGACCCTAGGCTACCATTATTTCTATGGCAGTAGACTGGATTCAAACGGAGAATTCAGGGATGAAAACCAGCTCTACACGACCATGAAATACGCCTTCTAATTCCAGGTGCGTCTAATTTGTCAATTGAGGGACACTTCTTTAGCTAAAGCTAAAGGGTGTCCCTTTTTTTATGGTATAATATAGGCTCTAACTTAAATAAAACCAACTAAAATGCAGGATATAAAAGAGTTTACCTTAGAGGAATTAGGGGATATTTTAAAAGGTTGGGGCAAGCCGCCGTTCCATAGCCGGCAGATTTTTTCCTGGATATATAAAAAGGGAGCGCAAGATTTCGAAAAGATGAGCGAACTTCCTTTGGATTTAAGGAAAAGATTAAAAGAGAATTTTGATTTGATTAGTTTAAAGTTAGTCAAGATACTTCAATCCAGAGATGGCACTAAAAAATTTCTTTTTGCCTTAAGAGATAAAAATCTGATAGAGGCTGTTATTATACCCGCTCAGAAAAGAATCACAGGCTGTATATCTAGCCAGGCAGGCTGCAGGTTCACTTGCCATTTTTGCGCAAGCGGTTTATTAGGTTTTAAAAGGAACTTAACCTGCGCAGAAATTATAGAAGAAGTTTTATGGTTAAAGAATAACTCTTCAGATAAGAAGCTTACCCACATTGTATTTATGGGTACAGGTGAACCCTTGGATAACTACGATAATGTAATTAAGGCAATTAGAATTATAAATTCGCCTCACGCATTTGGCATTGGAGCTCGCCGTATTACTATTTCTACCTGCGGCATTATTCCCGGGATTAAGAGATTGGCTAACGAAGACTTACAGATTGAATTATCTATATCTCTACACGCTGGCGCTGATAAAACAAGGTCGTTTATTATGCCCATAAATAAAAAATATCCCCTAAAAGACCTTCTGCAGGTCTGTAAAGAATATATAAAAAAGACAAACCGTCAGATTACTTTTGAATATGTTTTGATAAAGGGTATAAATTCGGATTTGCAGAATGCCCAAAAATTAGCTACAATATTAAAGGACTTAAAACTCGCTAAAATTAATCTCATTCCGGCTAATCCTATAAAAGAACTTAAGGTAGAGCCGCCCAAAAAGTCAGAAATTTTATTATTCAGAGATTGTCTTTTAAAGGCCGGTATACATGTAACCTTAAGAAAGCCGCGGGGTGAGGATATAGAGGCTGCCTGCGGACAGCTGAGGCTACGATATGTTAAAAAATAAATCAATAAGAAATCTCATCATATTGGCTATTGGCTATTGGCTATTGGCTATTGGTTTGCAAGGCTGTGCCAAAAGAGAGATTAAAAATATAGATTCTAAAGGTAAAAATATCATCTGTTTTGGCGACAGCGTCACCCTAGGCTACGGCGCAGAAAATGGCCAAGATTATCCTACTGTATTATCCAAGATGGTAAATGCCCCCGTAATAAATTGCGGCGTTAATGGAGATACTTCTGGCGAGGCAATAAAACGCCTTAAAACCGATGTATTGGACAGAGAGCCTTTTTTGGTTATTGTTGAATTCGGAGGAAATGATTTTTTAAGGAGGATTCCGATTGAAGAAGCCTCCAGTAATACAGAAGAGATAATAAAAAATATACAATCGGCCGGCGCAATGGTAGCCATAACGGACATAAGCGCAGACATAATTATGAGCAGTTATAGAAAAGAATTTAAACGTCTATGCAAAAAATATGATGCTATTTTCATCCCCAGCCTTTTTAGCGGTATCCTTACTAATCCCTCGCTAAAGAGCGATGCCTTCCATCCCAACGGCGAGGGCTATAAAATTATAGCCCAGCGGATATACCGCGCTATAAACCCTTACCTTCAGAAAAACGCATTACTTAGGTAAACCCAAAAATAAAGGCAGACTCCTAAAATGAAGTCTGCCTTTTATAAGTTTCTCCCGCCAAATTTCTCTGCTAAATAAGGTGGTAGAGCCTTTGGGGTTAACCGTAAGAGATGGTGCCCTTCGTATCAGGAAAACCCGAAAGGCTGTTTTTCAAATATCCTACTCGATTAAAGATTACTACAAGAGTAAACACTCGTCAATAAAATAATGCCCCGCGCCTTGGCCGGCGCTCCCTTGTGCCCCTTGCGCCGCTTCGGCCTGCGTGGGCGCAGGCCTTCGCTTGGCGGTCGTCTGGGGGGGACGGGGCCTTCCAGCTAATGTCGTGCGTGTCCGGCTCGGCTTGCGGCTGGGGCTGCCGCCGCCCAGCCCCAGCCGCAGCGTCCACTTTTTAACTATTTTAATAATATAAGAAAAGTGCTTGCACTTTACGAAGTAAAGTGTCCACTATGCCGCAATCGACAAATAAAGAACTTTAGCAATGCGGCATGCCGAGCCTCTCGTGTGTGAGATTATCAACTTCACACAATCTCGCTAAGGCGGACTAAAGAGGGATGAGGAAAGATTTATGGTTAGAG
>Ga0315288_10001559_pt1 | contig 29571 bp, 28 predicted proteins | sample YL17G11_20_MG_FD_203454 | JGI IMG/M metagenome (GOLD analysis project Ga0315288, IMG submission 203454) | Sediment microbial communities from Yellowstone Lake, YNP, Wyoming, USA - YL17G11_20 | ecosystem: Environmental > Aquatic > Freshwater > Lake > Sediment | place: USA: Wyoming | collected... | reverse complement strand
ATTGCCTCTACATTAACCATGCCAAAAGTGTCAAGACAAATTGAGGGCATAATAACCACGTCAGACGCGTAAAATGCGGCTTTTAAAAAATCTCCCGACAACCAACCGGTGTTAATAATATTTTTTTCAATAGTATATTTTTTGGCCAATTCCAGCATGGTTTGGACATATCCGCTTCGCTCTCCCAAAACCATCAAAACCGCTTCGGGTATTTTTTTTGATACCTTCGACATTGCCCTAATAATCTGCTCGCCGCCCTTCAACTTATCAATCCTTCCGCCAAAAAGAATTATTTTTTTGCCGCTAAGATTACATCCGTTTTTAAAATCATTAACAATTTGTTCGCTAACCTCCCAATCACTGGCATTAATGCCATTATGGATAATTTCAACATTTTTAATTCCGTTTTGTGCCAGTGCGTCTTTTAAGGCGCCGCTGACAGCAAATATTTTATCAATGTATTTAAGATAATGGCGGATTATTGATCTTCTGAACGGAATAAAGCGTCTTCTGAACCTTAAAATCTGCCTCGGCCAGGAAATTTTATAATTGAATATTCCAGGACAGGAAAAATCGCGCGGATTAATAAATTCAATCAGTTTTCCATAATGGAACAACTGAACATCGTGAGTGGTAAGAAAAACGGCTCTTGTATTTTGTTTGGCACATTTAAAGAGCGGGTAACCAAGATACTGATGGATGTTATGAAAATGGACAATGTCAGCTTTTGTTTCAGAAAGCACATTAAGAAACATCCTAGTAAGACCTGGATTATAAAGAACGTACCAAGAACGCTTCATCATTTTTTCATCGGGCAATCTCCCCGTTTTAAATATCTTCAATCCGTCAAATTCATAGCTCTCAATTTTCGATAAGCCAACCTCTGGATTTGTTGTAAAAATAAAAATTTCATGCCCCAGATCTTTTAAAAACTGGGCTAGCTCATAAATTATTCTCCCGACCACGGTTTTTTCCGGCGGGAATTTATCGTTAACGAATAAAATTCTCATTTTGGCCGGATTTTCTTGCTATTAATATTATATCTATAAAGAAATTACCATTTGTTTCCCCAGCAAATAGCTTATCCACTAAAATCGATAAATTTCCCGATATATAAAAAAGTATATTGAAGATTTTTCTTAAAAACTTTCTTTGATGAAGAGATAGACCGATTTTAATAAATCTATTAAAAAATTGATTTGTGACACTGAATACCCCCACCCCTACTTTCTCACATTCTAAAATCTCAAATCCGTTTTCAGTTAGAAGCAGTTTTATTCCATTAGGAGTGAATCTCCAATAATTGACATCCCCACCACAGAGATTCATCGCAGGAACTGTTATCATCAAGGCCCCATCCGCTCTTAACACTCTATTAAACTCCTTGATGGCTTTTTCTGGATGAGGGAGGTCATCCAACATCATACCGCAAAAGATACTATCAAAAGAGCAACCGGGAATCATCGGCATAGATTGGGCGTCACTTATGATATCCGGTTTAAATTCCGAATTATAATCCAATGACACGTAGTCAGTTATGTTCTTGAACAATCCAAAATATCTGCTTTTCCCGCTGCTTCCAATATCCAACATTCTTCCTTCCAGATAATGGGAATGTTTTGCAATGTATTTTTCCAATAAATATCTTTCTATTTGAAAAATCATATTTTGTCTTTTTTCTTTATTCTGTTTATCAAATCGCCGTTGGTCAAATAAATACAATCTTTTCTGTGCGAAACATATTTCAAAAATTTTTCCAGATCGGGCCACATCCCGTATTTTTCTATTTCCCAAGAATGCCCCCATAAATGAAAATAATTACCGTGCTTCATAACATACTTTAAGAAAGCCCTTGCAAATGATTGCCATGAATATAGATTGGGAATTAAAGAAGCAAAATGAAATAATTCATAACCATAATTACTTAGGGGATTAAAAATTTTCTTCCAATAATATTTATTGGCGTCTTTTTTTCTAAATGGAAACGGGCTGCATTGTATACTGACTCCAAGAGAAAATGATTCGTTTGGGGTTTTAAAATTTAACTGCTTAGTAGCCCTGGCACCTAAGTATTCGGCGGTTTTTATTTCATCAATAACTCCATCATTAAACTTGCCTCCGGGAAATGAAAAAACCCGGACTTCTTTGCCGATTATTTCTTCTAAAAATGTCTTGCTCTCTGCTACTTCTTTTTGCAATTCTGCGTCTGTGAGCACAGTTAGGTCACTATGTGATAAAGAATGGGCGCCTAGTTCTTGAGTTAATGAAATGGTTTTAATTTCTTCTATTGAAAGTCGCCTGCTATAGGCAGAATATTTACCACCTTTACCAGGAAAATTTTGCGGAACGTAAAATGTCCCCTTAACGCTATATTGGTTTAGCAATTTTAAAAGCCGGAGATCGTTAACCGAACCATCATCCCAGCTTGTTGTAAGATATACTTTATCAGCCATATAATTACTTTTTAAGAGCAACAATTTGGTTACTTGGAGTGTCTAGTAATTTTTCATCAGATATATTTTTCAGCGGCAAAATGCGAGGCACAAGTTTTTCCGCCAATGAAACCACTCTACCGAGAATTGGAATCCATTGTCTAATAATTGCCAGTAAAACCCTGATTTTTCCACCAGTTGGCTGAACTGATACTAATTCAAAGCCGCTTTTCTCCAGCATATATTTCAGCGCGAATCGGCTATATCTAAAGTAATCGTGCGGCTCACCGTGAAATGGATAAACCCAAGGCGTCGCAAGCAATAAATGGCCGCTTGGCTTTAAAATGCGATATATTTCGTCAAGCGCCAGTTGCGGCTCAAGTAAATGTTCAACAACAGAAATACATATTGCCGTATCGTATTTATCGTTTTCAATCGGCAATCTTTTATTAAGATCGGCAACAATATCTGCAATGCCCGCCCGGAAAAAATCCAAGCCTTTGTAGCTTTTTACGCCGTCGAGACGTAAAATTATTGGCTTATATTTCGCACTGCCACAGCCAATATCAATAACATTGCCTTTAATAAAATGACTGTTATTTCTTAAAAAATTCCATGTGTAAAACCATGGCTTTCTTTTTAATATTTTAAACATATTTCCTGTAATTTAATTTAAAAATTCTAGCCAAGCGCAAAACAGCATTTGTTATCCAGCCCTTAAGATTATTGCCAGCACCAATATTATATGAGAATGGCATTTTGAAACCATACTTACAAGATGCCGTAAAAATTTTATTGGTTGCAACAACATGTTTTCTTACACCCTCAGAATTTACTAGTGTTTGAGACTCCCCTTTCAATAAATGCCTAATGCGTCTGCTAAAATCGCCCTTGCCTTGTATATAAGCAACGAAAAAATAACCCAATGACAGCGGCAACACAAGACTGAAATTCTCGATACTTTTATTTATAAAAGGTAGATAAAACTTGATATAATTACGGGAAAAATCATCTAAAAACCTATCTTTATTCCAATGATCGGAAAAAATAATTCTGAACCGGCTGTTTAAAAAAGTCGGCAATCCTTTAATTTCAAGGTTACAGTTGCGTAAAAATTCATCTAAAATACCAACGATTTCTAATGTCAAATCAACTCCCTTTTCCAAAAGAATATTTAGCTGCTGATAATTTTCCTCATTGGTTTTTACAAACCAGTTTTCACGCAACTCCGCTATTTCCAAAGAAAAATCGCGACCAACGAGAGAACCGGATATTTCTTTAATCAGATAAAAAGTATAATTTAATGAATAAAGCTCGCCGACTATCCTTCTGATATCTAAATTTTTATATAGGCGATAGCGCGGGAAAAGCAGCAGTTTGTTGATAAGAGTATCAAAAAGAATAAAGGCCATTAAAAATTTGTAATCGGGTACGGACAATTCATACTTTGGGTCACTAACTTCAATTTCTTTACCCCAGATAATTCTCAAATTCGCAGTTTCCCGCGGAAAAATATAATAAAAATATTTAAAACTGTCTTCATCAAAGCTCAACCATCTATGCGTGAAGATAAATTTAGATTCCGCCGATAGCGGATACGGAATATGCTTAAATGAGACGCCGTTTTTATAAATAATAACCGGATCCAAATCAGAAATACCTATTTGCGCTTTACCACCCATCAAATAAACCGCAATAATACTGTCATTTACACTTGCAGTTTTTAATAGTAAATCTAAGGCGGCGCTGTAAGCGCCGGCGTCAAGTTCTTTTGGTAAATTATAAAAATCGTGTTTATCCATTGGAATGCAAGGATTTGTTTTTTAAACATAAATCTAAGCTAGATTCCATTAGTTTTAGGGCGTCCTCGGTTATTGCTTTAATCTGATCATTTGACTGTTCAGGACTTTGGGACCTCGCTAAATGGCGGAATAAATAAATTAGTTTCTCATTGATGCCGTAAGGCAATAGGTTGATTAACATATTGGGGTAGCATCTGAGCAAGTTAAAACGCTTCCAGTTTTTCATTATTGATGTTGCCCCATCAACAACAGAAAAATTTATTGACGGAAATTTTTCTTTAGCTTTTCCGAAAGAATATTTCTTATAAAGATAAAGGTTTTCTGCCTGAAGCATAAAAGACGGCCACATCATGATAAAAGCAAGGTCATTTTTCCAAAAATATTTGTTGGCACTGAACTTGCTAAGTAAAATTTTATTCCGAAAATAGTTTACAAATTCGGCCATACGGTGAATCTTTTCATAATCATCAGGATGTATGGAAATCTTCAATTCTTTTTTACCTGAAATCAGAAGAGAATAATCGTATATAACCGGTGGGAATAAAGAAGAAGAATAATAATCCAGGTCAAATCCGGTCATAAAAGTAAACTCATGATGTGCCAATGGGTCAATTTTATAAAATAGGAGTGCAATTTTTCTGAAAATATTATGGGCACTCTTAATGTTATCAGAGCCGCCAAAAATTTTATCGTCTAGAATAACCAGCGTGTCCAGATCGCTCCAATTTTCCAGAAAGTCCTTTGTGGCAAAACTGCCATGGACTAAAAATGACTGGATAAATGGATTTTTCTCGGCTTCGCGCTGTAAAAAACCAAGCACAGAATATTGCCAGCTGTATTTTTTAAAATCTTTTTCATCAAACCGCGTTTTAACAGCTACTGTCCTGGTTCCAAGGACCGGCAGTTTAATTTCTTTTTTTAAGGTTTGTAATTCATTATATAAATAAACAATCAAATCAGCGAGATCCATATTTATAATTTTCTTGAAAGTTTTTTCCGCAGATTCGCGAGTAATAACTTCCCGAAAAATACAAAACTTATAAAGCTCCCCAGCAAGAACTTCTTGGCTGTTTACGAGCGATGTTTTAAAAAATCTTCTTAAAATAACATTAAAAATTTTTTGCGAAGCATTAAGGGCATAAATTACCAACTCATCCGAACTCAATCCGAATGAATCGCCGGATTTTAAATAATTATCTAAAAAAAATAATGGATCAACAAAATGAAGTTCGTTCAATTCCGATTGAGAAAAATAACGTTTGATTGCCAGAGGACCGCTATTTATTTCTTTTAGAATATATTTATCTTTTTTGGCCGGTTCCATATAAATCTTTTAAGTATTATTTTTGTAAATTAGGGGCATTAAATCGTCCAGCTCTTTAATAACCATCTCAACAGTTATTTCATCAATTTGTCTTTTAACCTCTTTTTCGTCATATACTCGCGCATTCATAACGCATAACTCTGATTTTTGTCTTTGGGCAACAACGATTTTGTGAAATCTGCCGATAGGCGGCTGTTCTTTTTCGTCAATAGGCCCGATTATATCAATGGTAGGCACGCCAAACGCTTCGGCAATATAAATTGGACCGGTGTCAACACTTATAAAAAGATTTAATTTTGATATTAGTGCTTTTAATTCTTCAATATTGAATAGTCCATGCGCGTTGATAAATTGCGTGTTCTTGACCATAAAACTTATCATTTCATCAACTTCGGTATCATCCGGACCGCCGATGATAATAATCTTGGCGTGATACTTATTAAAAATATAATCAGCGAGTTTTGCGAATTTGTCTCTTCCCCATTCTTTGATCTTATTGCCGGCCGACGGAGTTATCCCAATAGTAAAATCGGAATCAGAGTTTATATTGCGTTCAATAAAAAATTTTTCAATCGAATTTGCTGTTTCTTTAGAAAAATAAAGATGTTTCGTCGTATCTTCGCTAAAAATACCTATTGGTTCAAGCAATCTGAGATATTCTCGCGCCGCGTAATTTCCCATGCGGTGAGGCCGTGTTATTACAAAATTGCGGACAATTTTATAAGCCCGAGTTTCATAAGGACTGGAGCCGTTTTCAATAACGGGCGCAGCAATACACGGAACGCCCGCCAAATACAATGTAGCCAAAGTCAAAAAATCGGGCGCGGCAACGCAGGCAAAATCAAATTTTTCTTTTTTCACTAATTTGAAAAATTCAGAAAAATTCGGCAGATAAATAAAATATTCATCAACATCGGGATTGCCTTGTAAAAGTTCCTTGTTAACGGTATGGCCAGCGATGCAAACTCTGCAATCTGGATATTTTACTTTAATGGCGCGAAATAACGGCGTGGCACAAACCATGTCGCCCAATTTCCCCAGATAAACAATTAGAATCTTCTTCGGCATTTCGACTTTTTTATCAGCTCGCCCGTTAAAAATAAATCTAACGCCGGCGAGTGTTAAAATAATAAGATTCTTAATTCTTGAAAAAATAACCGGACTCATTATTAAATTTTTTTGCTCTTTAAGGTTTTCAATTCCGCCTCCATCATTATTTTAATCAATTCTTTGAATTTAACTTTTGGCGTCCATCCTAAAACGCGCTTGGCTTTGGACGCGTCGCCCAAAAGTAGATTAACTTCATTCGGGCGACAATAGCGTTTATCAATACCAATGCGTTTCTGCCAATTTTTAATACCGGCAATTTTAAATGCTTCTTCAATAAATTCTTTCACCGTGTGGGTCTCGCTCGTAGCGATGACAAAGTCGTCGGGCTTTTTTTGCTGAAGCATCAGCCACATTGCTTCAACATATTCGGGCGCATAACCCCAATCGCGTTTGGCGTCTAAATTACCAAGATAAATTTTATCCTGAAGCCCGGCTTTAATCTTAGCAACTCCTTGCGCAATTTTTCTGGTAACAAAATTTTCGCCTCGGCGCGGCGATTCATGATTAAACAAAATTCCGCAGGAAACAAATAATCCATATGCGTCGCGATAGCGGCAAGCGGTCTCATGAGCAAACACTTTGGCGACACCGTAAGGGCTCTGGGCATTAAAAGGCGTTTTCTCATTTTGAGGAATTTTTTTAACATCGCCAAACATCTCCGAAGACGAGGCCTGATAAAATTTTGCTTTTGGATGATACTGTCTCATAGCTTCAAGCAGGCGCAAAGCGCCGAGGCCCGTGATATTTGCGGTATATTCCGGAATGTCAAAACTGATCCTGACATGCGATTGAGCCCCGAGATTATAAATTTCATCGGGCTTTATCTCAGCCAAAAGACCGCCGAGCGAGCTGGCATCGGCTAAGTCGCCATAATGAAGAAATAATTTAAGATGATCAATTCTTTCAGTATTAGAAACACTAACGCGCCGGATCAATCCATGAACTTCATAGCCCTTTTTAAGCAAAAATTCGGCTAAATAAGAGCCATCTTGGCCAGTAATGCCAGTAATAAAAGCAATTTTTTTATTTCTGTTTTTTGGCATATCTATTGTAAAAATAAGTTGCCCCAGCAACTGCTAAAATAACATAAAATGGGTAAATTGGCAAGGCATAGCGGGGAATGGCGTGAACGGCGCTGTAAGCCAAATTAAAATAGAAAATTATAATAAACAGCCAGCTGATTTCCCGCCAATTTTTTAAATTTTTTACAAGCGTGTAAATTACCAATCCTAAAAACAAAAACCAGGCAAATCTAATACCCAAAAGAATTGCCGTCTTGGCCCACTCCGGAATTTCCGGATGGCGCCCGTCGGCAAAGGTCGTATGAATAGTCAGAGAATCCCCCCACAAAGAATCCCTGATAATAATGGGACTATTAAAACTAATAAAATCGATTACCGACATAAGAAAGTACTTATGAGGCGCGGCCAGAATTTTTGATTTTGCTTCTTCTATTAAAATTTTATCTGCTTCATCATAAGTTTTTCCTTCTTTTATTAAATCATCTGCTCTTTTGCCGGATTGGGGAGTCAATCTGAACGCATCAGGATTTATATCGGGATTAAATTTCTGGACAAAATAATATCCGAAAAGATGGCCAACAAAATGGCTGAAATAATCCGGATACAAATTTTCCATAAGTTCTGCCCGTACTGCTAAAATTTCGCCACCTCTCGGGGCCACCGCACTGCTTATATTGGCGCCGCCTCTCATAAACCATGGAAATAAAACAGTTAAAAATAAAATTAAAAAAACAGTCGCTTTAACTAATATTTTTTTAATCGGTATTTTTTTAAAATAAATCGCAAACATATTTAAAATAACCACTAACGGCAAAAACTGAATCATGCCTTTGGTTAATGTCGCTAATCCCAAAACAAAGCCGCTTAACGCGTACCAAAAAATTTTATTGCGCCAATAAGCCGTATAAACAATATGGGCGAAAAGAACGACTAAAAATGTAAAAAGTGTTTCCGTAGTAATATTGCCGGCCTGATTTGCTAAACCAAAAAACAGAGCCGTAGCAAGTGCCGACCAAAATGCGATTTTCTTACCAAAAATACCGCCAGTTAACAAATAAATTAAAATGACCGTTAAAGCAAAGAGAATAATCTGGATTATTCTTACCGCGTCGTAATTGTGCCCGAAAACGGCATAAATACCGGCCAAAAACAATGGGTAAAATGGCTCAATACTGGCTTCCTGCCCATTATAGACAAATCCCTTGCCCAAAAGAAGATTTTGCGCCACTGAATCGTAAAGTACTTGGTCCGAACTAATCGGTTGACCAAACATTTTTTGATTCCAAAAAAATCCAGAGACAAGTGCAATTAGAAGCAAAATTAAAATTTTATTTTTTATTAAAATTTTCAAAGTCGTTTTACTACTATAATATTCATACTACCAATAATTCTTAAAACTGGAACATTCTCCATCAGAGAATCAATTTTATCAAAAATTTGTGAAGCAGCTTTTAGAAAAGGCGGTGTAAAATTAAATAGCTTTTGGTCGATAATTCTCACTGGCAGACCAGAAAAAAGTCGTTGTAATGCATGAGAGCGCGTTTGAAACTGCCCTCGTTCAGTTTTAAATTTCAATAAAGTTAATACAAAATTAATAGGATTAAAAATATTCGGCTCAGAAATAACAATAAGACCGCCTGATTTTACAACTCTTACAAGCTCTTCCAATCCCTTCCTCTTATTGTCGAAATGATGCAAGCTACCGCTGATATACGCCTTATCAACAGAACTGTTTTCAAGCGGCAAAGATTCGCCTGGTGCGCTAAATAATCTAACATTTGGGAATGATTTCAGTTTTTTTCGGGTTTCTTCAACCATGGCGGGAGACAGATCGCATCCAATAAAATATATATCAGGAGGAGCGTATTTTTCGAGAAGTCGTTTTGCGTGTACGCCGGTTCCAACTCCCACCTCCAACACGGTTTCGCCTGGCTGAATATTTAGATATCCGGCAATCAGTTCAATCTTTTTATAATGACAGTGGTTAGTCCGTGTTGCATTATAATCCTTGGCCTCTTTTTCAAAGCAATCTCTTTGAATTTGCTGCCGCTTATTTAAGTCCATACATTTTAATTATTACTTTTTATTAAACCTCTCAACTTAAAAAGAATAAATACCAAGAAAAATAGGGTTAATTCCGTCAGAGTAACCCAAATTCTTGATGCAATTGAAATCAGTGTAGCTATACCAATAGGAAAATAAAAGCCTAAGAATACTATTAGAATTCCATCTCTTACTCCCAGGCCCGCCGGAGCAAAAAATGCTACGGTCCCCAAAACTACAGCTAAGACAGAGCCGCCTACTATCGTCAGGATACTGCTCATTGATAAATGATAAAAAGAATTAATAAAAAAGAAAAAACTAAACCCCGTTAGAGCATAGGCAACAAAATAGTAAAAAAAGATTACTAAGACATTTTTTGAACCAAGACTAGTTTTTGCCACATTAATATCTACCTTGAATTTTTTTGCCGTGATTTTTAAAACCATCCTAAAAACCCGCGGCAGAATTATAATTGATAATATGCCGGCAAAAACAACAAAAACAACGAAGTAAAAATTAAAACTTGGATAAAATTCGCTTAGAGATGGGCCGAGAGTTAAAAAGGCAAACAAGAAGCCGGCTGTTATCGAAATAATTGTTTCATATAGTATACTTAACGCTAAAATTTCCTTACTGAGACCCTCTTTTGTGGCCAAGTATACTCTGCTGAGAGGCATCCAAATCTGACCCGGCAGATACTTTCCAAACATTGAATAAACAAAAATTTTAATAGCTCTCAATGATGCGATTGGCTTAGAGTTATCTAGCTGGACTATTATCTTTCTCCAAATCAAAGCCATAAATACCGTAGATACGGCCAAAATTAAAACCGAAAATATTAAATATACGTAATTAAACGAAAAATTATATTCCTGAATTTTTTGCCAATTTATCCAAAGTGAATTAAATAAAAATAAAAAAATCACGCCTATTATAATATAGGATGCTATTTTAATAAATAATTTATTTTTAATAAATCCTGTCATGCGCAATAATTTATTTTTCCGCTACCGCGATAAGATGTTTATCAAAAATAGTTATAGTTTTTTTGCCATAAAGCATAAAAAGAAGCCAAAAAATCTGGTTTAACAAGAATACGACCATCTTGGCTACATAATTTATCGGGTTGTAAGTAAAAATATAAATATCTTGCGGAAATATTTCTATTTTATTAAATCCGGAAACCTTAAGAATTTGTGCCAAACTAATTTGGGTAAAACAAAACTTATGGGTGATATCCTGATACACACTGCTATTCCCCAAGAGTGGGTTCGCACCATTCGTAGTTTTAATGATAACCTTGCCGCCAAGATTTAAATTACTGTAAATCATTTTAAGCAACTTGATGGCATCGTCAATTGAAAAATGTTCTATGATATCATTGAGGATAAAAACGTCGGCTTTCTGATTTTCCATCAAAAATTCTAAAATATCATCTTGAACAACATTAAAACCTTTGTCTTTACAAAATTTTATATTCTCTGGACTAATATCAATCCCCAAATAATTGTTATATCCTTCCTTCTCTAAAAAATAAAGAAAATGACCCATCCCGCAACCTAAATCTAAAATTTTGGCGTCTTTATTTTTAGGTAAATATCTCAGATGATTTCTTTTAAATAACCTAAATATAGTGTAAATTTCTTTATCAAAATTATGAAATGAACCGAAATGAGTTGATATGTAATTTTTATAGATTTCTTTATCAGTATTCATAGTCATTATTTCATAATATTAATATATCGCTAATAGTTATTTCGCTTAGCAAAAAAGACGACAGCAAGCGCCAATCCGGCAAAAATTAAAATTTTTACAGATTTTTTAAACAAATTACTTTCTGCTTTTTCCGTCTTTGAAAGATTTAGTTTGGTTGAAAAATTCCCTAATTTTTGCACAAACAAAATCCTTTTCTTTATCCGTGAGATGAGAACTTGAGGGCAGATGCAAGCCGACTTTCCCTAATTTTTCTGCAATCGGAAATTGCTCAGTCGTTTTGTAAATCGGCTGGATATTCATCGGAAAGAAAAATGTCCTCGTTTCAATGCCGTTTTTTTCAAGATAAGTCATGAGACCGTTGCGAGTTTTTTCATCTTTGACTCTTATGCCATACATCCAATAAACCGATTTGGCATACGGCTTTTCAATCGGTGTTTCCACTAGTCCTTTTAATTTTTTAGTATAATATCGGGCGTTTCTTCTTCTTTTTTCCACCAGTTCATCAAGTCTCTCCAATTGGGCTAAACCCAGCGCTGCTTCAAGAGAGCTCATTCTCATGTTCCAGGCCAGGTGTTTATGCCAAAAATGAGCAAAATCATCAAAATGGTAGCCCTTAAGCTTCTTCAATTTATAAGCCAATTCGTCACTATTGGTGGTAATCGTCCCCCCTTCACCGGTAGTAATAATTTTATTAGCATAAAAACTGAAACATCCGGCATGGGCCAAGGAACCGGTCATTTTCCCTTTATATAAAGCACCGTGTGACTCAGCAGCATCTTCTATAACATGAAGGCCATAATCCCTCGCGATAAGATTTATTTTATCCATATCGCAAGGATGGCCATAAATATGAACAGGCATTATGGCTCTAGTGCGAGGAGTTATTTTTTCTTCTATTAAATCCGGGTTTATATTACCCGTATCATATTCCGAATCAACAAAAACAGGGGTGGCGCCACATTGTTTTACAGCATTGGCGGTTGCAACCATTGTAAATGCCGGAACGATGACTTCATCGCCCTCCCTTATCCCCAAGGCCCATAAAGTCAAAAATAGTGCCGAACCCCCCGAATTAACTGCCACGGCATGCTTAACACCGATTTTTTTAGCAAATTCTTCTTTAAATTTTGCGACCGGCGGAGCTACTGAAGAAATAAAATTATTACTCAGCGCTTCCATTACATAGCGCTTTTCTAATTCACTTATTGATGGTTCGCAGACCCTGATTTTGTATTCCATAGAAGTTTACTATATCTAAGATTTATTAATTTGTCCAGCGTTATATTTTAATAAAACTCACGATAAACTTTAATTGTTTCGTCAACCATTTTATCCCATGAAAATTTCCTGGCATGTTCAATACCCCGTCTTCTGTACTCGTTCCACAAAACTTCATCCGTAAGCAATTTTTTCATAGCTTCAGAAAGTTCCTCGGGTTTTTCAGGGTCAATCAAGATTCCTGCATCCTTAATTAAATCCGGAGCATCAAAAGTTTTCCCGCAGATCACCGGGATGCCCGATGCCATCGCCTCTATCGATGAAAGACCGAATCCGTACCGTGACGGGAAAAGAAAAATATCGGCAGTTTTGTATAAATCCGGCAAATCGGCTTCCGGCACTCCGTCAAGAAATTCAATTTTATTGGTTATGCCTAACTCAACTGATAAATTTTTCAAATACTCCAATTCCCGACCTTGGCTGGCCATAATTAATGTAATATTTCCCATTGACTTTAAAAGTCTGGCAAAGGCCCTAATAGCAGTGTCAACTCCTTTGGCGCGCGATGCTTCACCAATAAGTAAAATGCGGCGCGGATTATTTTGAGGAATCGGACCCGGGAAGAACTCGTCGTGGTCAACGCCATAGTGGACAACGAGGAATTTTTCCTCCGGAAGTCGAAATTTTTTAACCAAAATATCTTTATAAAAATTAGAACTCATAATGATCCTGCAGCTTTTCCTAACTGCCAAACCAATACTCCATCTTTTAAAAATATATTTGAGACCCGAATCATATTTGCCGCCATAAAACAAAGGTACCAGATCGTGAATCGTAGTGATAAGCGGCTTCTTGCCCAAAAAAATCGCCCACTTCGCTCCCATGGGATGAGGAGCGTGGAATAAACTCGCTTTTTTGAATAAGAACCGGAAAGGGAATATCAATTCTTTAATTGCGCCCTCAAAAATTGTCTTTATAAAACCCGAGTCAATAATTTCCAAATTAAACCCCCTTTTTTTCAAACCTTTGATTAACTCATAATTATAACGATCTATGCCGCGAAAATGATACTTTTCCCAATCCCAGTAATGGGGATGAACGATAATGCAGATTGATTTGTTATCTTTAATAATCATTAATCTAATCCACTATTATCTTTTTATTTCTCGTCTGATTGCCGATATCTGGTCGGCCAATAAACCAAACAGAAAAATAATAAGCGAGGACGTAAACAGCACAACAGTAGTATTAGTAATATGGACATGATAAATATCATAAATCAACGAGGCCCCCAATAATGTCCATAACAATAAAACGACGGGCATAAAAACTCTTAAAGGAGAGAATAAAACTATTGTCCTCAAAATAAGAAAAAAGGTTCTGATGGCATGCCGAATTTTAACAGTACTCTTGCCGCCCGCTCTTTTATTAACCGCAATCGGAACATATTTTATGTCTAAACCGGATTTTTGAAATGCTAAGGTCAGTGTAGTTGTTAGGGAAAAAGAGTTTGGCAAAAGATGCAAAAATTCTTTAATTTTTTCTTTTTTTATAAGACGAAATCCGGAATTAATGTCCAGAATTTTTTGATCTGACAAAAAATTTGCCATTATGTGCAAAAAAGCGCGGCCCGGCTGCCTAAAGAGCGGAGCCTGTTTGTTAACGCGCGCGCCAACTATCATATCGTAGTCATTTATAAATTCCAAAAGTTTAGGAATCTCTTCGGGTCGATGCTGGCCGTCGGCATCAAAGAAAAACACCCAATCATATTCGGCATGGTTAATGCCCGTCTTAAGTGCGGCGCCATAACCTTTATTATATGCATGATTAAACAATCTTACTCCCGGAATTTGATTCACTTTTTCAGCCGTTTTATCGGACGAAAAATCATTAACAACGATTATTTCGTAATCAATATTACCAAATTGGCTTAATAAGTTTTTTAAGTCAGTTACGGTTTTCCCGATCGTTTCTTCTTCGTTATAAGCGGAAATAATAAATGAAATTTTTATCGGCATAGAGTGTCAAATTAAAATACCACAAAACTCGGTTTACCGCAAGGTTATTTCTCGCCTCCCATTTTATAGATAATAATGTTATTCGCTTGAACAGTATGGCCATAAGCATCAATATATTTAACGCCATAAGCGCGCTCCTTGCGTTTTATAAACATTGATTTTTGCTCAAAGTTGGCCTATTATTAATGTAATATAATCAAATATGAAAGATATTCAACTTTCGTTGGTTATCCCAACTTACAATGAAGAAGAGAATATTAAGAATCTTCTAGAAACCACCAGCAGAATTTTAAAAATCATTCCAATTTCTTTTGAGTTAATCGTCGTCGATGATGGCAGTAAAGACCAAACTCGATCAATAGTTAAAAAATTGCAAAAAGACAACAAAGAAATAATTTTAATTGAACGTGATAAAGAACGAGGTTTGGCAACAGCTTTAATCAGAGGTTATAAAGCAAGCCAAGGACAATACTTGGGAACCATGGACGCCGATTTTGCCCATAACCCGAAATATTTATTGACAATGATTAATTTACTAAATCTCAATCAAGCTGATTTTATTATCGGATCCCGTTATGTAAAAGGAGCACAATTTAAAGGAAAACCAATCTTAAACCTAATGGCTAGTATAGTCGGTCAGTTTTTAGTAAAGATAATTTTAGGTGTTAAAGTAAAAGACAGCAGCAATAATTATCGAATTTTTAAAAGAGAGGTTTGGGAAAAAATTAAAAACCAGCTTCATTCAGATGGCAATATTATGCTTACAGAAATTGTTTATCGCGCCTCCCAAAATAACTTCAGGATCCGAGAAATCCCCATTCTTTATATCGAAAGAAGAATAGGCAAGAGTAAACTTAGTTTATTTAAAGAAACTATCAAGTTTTTCAAAAACATTTGGAAAATAAAAAATTATTAGTGGTTATTTTTTAAATCACTCTTAATTTTATCTAAAACTTTTTGGAAACCGCTACGCACAGAATATTTCGGTCTCCATCCAAAACTTTTAAGCAATGCGGGATCAGCCAAAATCGTAAAAGACCCCTCCACTTTATCAGTTAAAGGCTTAATTTTGGGTTTATAACCTTCCAGTTCGGCCATAATTTTTGCAACTTCTTTAAAAGAAGTTGCGTGACCAAGCCCGATATTAACGCCACGGCCATCATTAACTTTTCTGATAATCAGGCAAAGAGCATCAATAAAATCATCAATATGGACGAAATCGCGACTTTGGTTTCCAGAACCCCAAACAACCAGGGGGTTTTCTCTTTTTGCTACTCGTAAAGCAATGGATGGAATTGGATAAGACAATTCTTGATCTTCACCATAACCAGAAAAGGGCCGCGCACAAACAACCGACATCTTATATTTTTTGGCGGCTAATCCGGCTAAATATTCTCCATTTACCTTGACCCATCCGTAAATTGATTCTGGTAATCCTATCTCTCCTAAATTATTTTGTACATCTAAAAATTCTTCTTTCATAGCAATTTGGCCATTTGTTTTTCGACTTTGCAGTTTATTCGGATAAGCCACGGAACTACTAACATATAAAATACGGTTGATTTTTTTTCTGTTTTTCACCGCCCAATCAAAAAAAACCGAATCAATCACTTGATCACGAACTATAAATATCGGATTTTGTTCAATAAGCACAGCCCGACCGCCAACAACTGCCGCTAAATGATATATTTCATCAAAATGCGGCAAACGCGGGTTGTTTTTCAAAAAATCTATTATATCTTCCTTTATAAAATGAATTCTGTTCTTTTGAGATTTTAATAACCATTCGTCAGGATGCTTGCCCTTAAATAAATTATCTATAATCCAAACGCTGCTATTTTTTTCAAGCAATTTTTTTACTAAATGTCGTCCAACAAATCCGCAACCGCCTGTAACCAACTTAATTTTTGATGAATTAAAACTCATATTTTATTTAAAAATCAACTTTGTAAGAAACTAGAATAAATAATAAAATTATTATTTTCATATAACTTTTTACTAAAATAAATATCCATTTTCCATTCGAGATTTTTGTTTTTATCCCAGATTAAATAATCAATTCTATATTTTTTAAGATTTTTAATAAAACTGTCTTTTTGCAATTCTTTAGCGCGACTTATAACTTCTACTATTTCCTGGTCGGGCAAATAAATTTCCGGTTCCGGCTTAATACCTAAAAGCCGCCTCAATTTATTGCCTTGAACGGCATGGCCATAAGCATCAATATATCTAACGCCATAAACAGATCTAACGTTTTTGGTAATAAAATCTTTATTAAATTTTTCAAAAAAATTGTTAATAATAAAGCGGTCTAAAACTTCTTTATCAGAAATAAAAAATAAATTCGCTTCGCGAATATAATAAACATTATCGGCCGTGTAAACCGGAATTAATCTTGACAAATCAGCATTGGCATAAACCACAGAATCTTTTGCTGTATTTTTGTTAAGCCAGTCAAAAATCGCGGCATAATTTTGACGGTAAACATCTTCGCCATGCAGAATAAAAACCTGTTTTAAATAAGAAAAAGCGCCCAAAAAAATGATGAAAATAAATACCACTATCAAACTCGCGGATAAAAGTTTTAAATTATTCTGCCGCTCTCTAAGCTTTTGCCATAAGTAAGCGGCGGCGAAAACCAGAAAAAATATCGCGCTCATACTATAGTGGCTCGAAAATTCAATATTGTGTCCGGTTATTAAGTGCTGATTTACCGCGATAATACTTGTTAAAATTCCGAAAATAAAAAATATAGACTTGGTTTCCAATTTTATAAATTTCCGCCATATAGCAAATCCAAATGCTAATAAACCTAATAAGCTCCAGGAAACTATCCGTATTCCGGAAGGAAACCGAGAATAAATTAGACCAAGCCGGGTCAAAGTTTCTGTATATTCAGGAAGTTTTGATGCTAAATAATTCAAATAAAAATAAGGGGTGGCTAAAATAAGCCCGCCAATAATAACACTAAAAATTTTGTAAGATAATGCCCGGTTATTGAAAAAATAGATTGCCGTTAAAAGCGCTAAAAATATTAAATAGAAAGTCCAATAATACGGATAGACGTAAAAAAGCAATCCAAAATTCAGCGCGTTCGCGCCTAGTAATGCTAATCTACGAATGGCATGCGAATACCGCAAATTGCTAATATTATTTGTAGAATTCGAATAAATTTGTTGATTAGCATTATTATGCGAGTTTACGAGCAAATAGAGGAAAATAAATTGTGAAAGCCAAAATATGAAATTAAATTGAGGACTTACTGGCCGAATGAAATCAATTAAATACAGCCCAAAAAATAAAAATAGTGAAAAAATAATGGCCCAAAATCGGGATTTCGAAATTAGATATAACGCAAGATAAGTTAAAATAAAAGCAATAACTGGGAACAAGAAATTATAAATTAAGTGTGCCGTGTTAATATTAAGATTAAATAGTTTTATCGGTTGAGCCAAAAGGTATTCAGCCAAAAATACCTGCTGAGGCAAGCCGCTTTTATGTTCATATAAATAAGCGTTGCTTAAAAACGGATGGCCATCAACAACATCTTTTATTCTCGCATAATAAAAATTTTCATCATTTACAATCTCTGGCAAAATCCCTTTGGAATTATCTTCAAGTTTTGCCCGAAAATAAAAAAATGGCAAAACCATCAAAATGCCCAAAATTATTGCCGGAATTATTGCAATGTAATGTTTTTTTAAAATTCTAATCATTTTTAAATAAAATTTTATAAGACGCTCAAAGTTTTTTTGGGATAATAATCGTGTTATTTATTGAATGAATTGCATTATATTTTTAGCGCGAATTTCCCAAGTATATTCTTTAGCATCGGCCAGAGCCTGCTGGCTTAAATGATAGCCGAGCGTCTGGCTGGATTTAATCATTTTAACGGCGCGCGCGAGACCGCTTGCGTCATCCGGCTTAAAAAACAGGGCATTCTTATCATTTAAAACCTCCTTTAAAGCTGGCAGGTCGGAAGCAATAATCGGGCGGCCGCTTGCCATATATTCAAAAAGTTTTAAGGGTGAAGCATAAAAAGCATAGTGCGGCACGTTCGGAAAAGGCATGACCAAAGCATCCATCGCCTTGATGTATTTTATTGCTCTTAATCGCGGCTGATAGCCAATAAAAACGCATTGGGCCGAAACATTAAACCGATTGGCAAATGATTTATAATCTTTTATTTCATGTTCTTCGCCGCCGACAAAAACCATTTTTGCTTCCTTATCAAGAAGCGGCAGGGCTTCAATCATCGTCTTAACTCCCTTTTCCATCCCGAGAGTTTTAAATTTTCCGATGTAACCGACCAAAAATCCGTTGGGGAGTCCGAGTTCAGTCTTTAATTCATCCTTGGTCTGAAAAACCGCATTAAACGCGGCTAAATCCACGGCATCAGAAGCCACCAAAATTTTCTTCGGTTCTGCGCCCCGATTTACGAGCAAGGTTTGCAATCCGTTTGTAATCGCGATAATTTTATAAGCCCTCCGCCAAATTCTTTTGTAAGCCCAGGCATTCTTCGGAAAACTATGGATTTCATATACAAATTTTCTGCCGGTAAAACTCAAGAGCCAACCGACAAACTGGTCGCGCGAATAAATAACGTCAAAATCCTGACGCAGCAAATCAATAATGGCAAAAAGCGCAAAAGAAAACGACTCGATAAAATTAGCGATAAAACCCAAATATTTTGAAAGTGGAACCAGAAGCGGAATCAAATCAACAACAGATATTTTTTTTATGGCAAATACTTCTCTGATATTATAATACTGAAAGGGATTATCTTTAATGTCATTAAAACGTTTCGGAACCCACATTTCAATATCAACGCCGGCATTAGAAAACGCTTCGCACATTTTCATTATTTGAAAACCATGAGCCTTTTCCGTTGGGATTTTTGAATTGGCAATATAAATTAATTTCATTCGGCTTAAATCCATCATAAAATATCTTAACTAAACATAAATTTATCTTATTAATTCCATAATTATCTTTTTTAGTTCTCCACCTAAAACTTGTGGAGTGGCAAATTTAATGAATTTGTTGTAACCATTACTGGCTAATTTAGCAAGAAGATCGGGATTATTTTTTAGCTTCAAGATACCATCGGCCAAAGATTGCGGATCGGCCGCTTTTACCAGCATCATATCCCGCTCGTTAAATAATTCTCTTATAGCCGGCGTATCGGCGGTAATTATTGGCTTTTTCATTGCCGTACATTCATAAACTTTTAAAGGTATTGATCTTTGCGTCCGCGGCGTATCGCCAAAAATACCCAAACAGACGTCAGCCTTGGCTGTTTCTAATATTAGTTGTTCTTTGGGCATAAAATCTAAAAATTCTACGTTCTTTACCGCAATTTGGTTTGCCAAATCCAGAGCTTTGTTTTTTTCCTGTCCCCTGCCAATAATCAGAAATTTAATATTTTGCGATTCTAGAAGTTTTGCGGCTTTAACAATATATTCTACCCCTTGAACGGGTATAAATGTTCCATGAAATGATACTATGAATTGACCATCTGACTTCCGGATCGATAAAGGATGAAAAATATTATCTTCTGCGCCTGTAAAAATGCGTTTGAATTTTTCTTTTTTAATATGGAATTCTTGTGATGAATAGTTTATATCTTGTTCCGTACCGCAAAAAACTACATCTGCCAATTTCATTGAAAACCAATCTAAAAACCAATAATACTAAGCTCCAAGGGTGCCGGACTTCGTTATCTTTCTGTCACGAACATTGGCATCATACAATGAAACGGTCGCGCTGAAAATAATTGGTTTTCTGGTTATAATTTTAGCAAATGGCATAATAATCTGGCCCAAAAAAGCAACAATCATGACATCATAGTCGTTCCTTAATTTCCAATGCTTGAAAAATAATTTCACAAATTTCTTTAAACCCGGCGAATTATCGCGACATTCCAGAACCGTAACTCCATTTTGACGCAAACCCTCTATCAAAACTCTATGCAGAGCAAAACCAGAATCATAATTGCCAAAATATAAAACTTTAATAGAAAGCATATTTCTTAGAAGCTTAGGAATCAAATCATCCAGATTATGTTTTTGGACAACAACATCTCGCAGATTTTGGCGCAGTCCGTCATCTTGATAAAGTTTTTTACCAATAACATTTTTTAACTTTATTCTTAGATCATTAATGTCTCCCAGCTTAAAAACTAAATCCTGGCTAATCCCCTCCGGAAAAACAGTAAGAAAGGCGCTATTAGAAGTCAGGGGAATAACGCCAGAGGCCATTGCTTCCAATACCACTTTGTCTAATCCTCCGAAAGACACAGCATTAATCAATATATTTGCGTCTTCAAAATATTTTGGCATTTCAACATGAGAAACGGGACCGACAAATTCCACTTTTTCGTTTATTTTTAAATCTTTTGCCAGTCTTTTTAAATATTCAAAATATTCCTGATGATATTTCTGAATCACGCCGCCGACGATTTTTAGTTTGAGATCATAACCCGATTTTATTAAATCTGCTATAGCACGAATAATAAAATCAGGTTGTTTTGAAGGCGTAATCCTCCCAACCGATAAGATAGTAACTGTTGAGATTTGAGATTTGTCCCGACTTTGTCGAGGACTCTCGACTTTGTCGGAGAGATTTGAGATTTGAAATAAATTTGTGTCTATTCCATGGCCAGTGATGATTCTCTTCGACGTATCAATGCGCATCGCTGCTTCATGCGCCGTAAATATTTTACGGCAAAAATAAACCGCAAACCGAAGATCGCGATTAGCCGAAACGCCCGTATACCATAAATAAATCGGTTTCCTAAAAATAACGGCAATGGGAAAAGACAAGATGACATATTTGGGAATCATGTGGACGAGAATGACATCAACCTTGCCTATAGTTTTTAAAAGCCCATAATAAAAGCCGAAAATTTTTCTAAAAAAACCGGTACCGTTTTCTTTCCCCATACTTAACACTTCCATATTCGACTTTGTGGGTTCCGAGCGTTTTTCAAGCGCCAAAACATAAACTTTCTCCATCTTTTCAGCCAATTTGTCCCACCAATCAATAAACGCTCCTAAATTGGAATCGTTTATGTCGTACTTTTGAGTTATGATTAATAATTTCATTTCAATTCATCTGACAGACCCCGTTCCGATGGATCGGTTTTTTTATGAAATTCATCAGCTGGATCGTATTTATGACTTATATAAAAAACCATAATTGATGGCTCAAGAGCCATATAATTATGCCATATGCCGGGTGGAATTATCAGAGTTTTGTGATCGTTTTCAGTCATGATAAATTTTTCCTCACGACCATCTTCATAAACTAAACGAAACATAACCTTGCCAGAAGCAACGGCAAAATAATCGGTCTGTTTTTTATGCATATGAAGCTCTTCCGGAATAACATTGGGATTGTGGATAGTAAAATTAAAATCTCCAGGCATGCTGGGAACTATATCATAAGCACCCTTGCGCCGATGATCCGAATGAGTTCTATATTCATAAAATTGCGGCATAAAAAATAAATTAATTTCCGTCGCGCTTTTTAAGATATGCCACAGCTTCGGCAAGAGAGATCAAATCCCCCTTTTTATGATAACGCCTGATCCGTTCCCATTCGCTTTCTAAAAATTCATATCGCCTGCCCTTGAGCATACCGCCGGAATGAATTCCATATTCACTCCAATTAAGACGGCTCCCGACAGCGTTGTAGACACGTAATTTTGGAAATTCTTTTTTGGCAACGCTTATCGTAGTCATAAAAGCTCGAAGTTGATGGAAGGGCGCAGCTGTTATATAAATACTACCAATCCTGTGGTCTTTAGCAAACCGCACTAGGGCCTGCGCTTCAATAAGGGTATTAACGCTATTTTCCGAAAAATTAATAGCGATTATATCTCCTTTTCTAACCCCTCTAGAACACAACTCCCTGCGCCATGTTTCAAAACTAGCGAAGTTGGGAGTTTCCTTAAGCTTAAGAATCCCAATTTTGATCTTTTTTGTTTTCCACAGCAAAAAGCCAGTGTCAAGAACAGATTTTTGATTAGAAATAGTTTGCCCAAATAAATATCCGAGATCCGGCTCAACACTTTTTGGAGGCGCCGAGTCGCAAAGCACATAGGCCGTAAGAGTGTAGATAATATTAGGCAAATTACCAATGCTCGGCATAGTTTACCGGTTCTCCTCAAAATATGCCGCTAAGGCCTCTTCCCAAGGCCTTAAATCGTCTAAAGTGACGGCTTTTAATTTTTCGCTTTTTAAAACCGAGAATTTCGGCCTTTTTATATTTGAAGGATATTCTTGGGAACTCACCGGCACAAGATCGGCTTTGACTTGACTAAGCTCGAATATCTTCTTTGTTAATTCGTACCAAGAACAAAAACCGCCGTTAGTTATATGATAAATGCCGGGCGGCGCTTTTTTGTCAATTAATTCTTCAATCTTCACGGCCAAGTCATAAGTATAAGTGGGGGAGCCGAATTGGTCGCTAACCGCTTTTATAGTTTCGCCGTTTTTCGCTTTTTCAAGCATCAAAGAAACGAAATTGTGGCCTTTGCCTGACTTGTGAATTCCAAAAAGCCAGCAGGTTCTTATTATATAGTAATTTTCATTTGCAATCTTTGTTAAAATTTCGCCGGCAAGTTTTGAAGCGCCATAAACATTAAGCGGGTTTGGCTTGTCGTTTTCAGTAAAAAATTCTTTACTTCCGTCAAAAACATAATCAGTGCTGATATAAATAATTTTAGCGCCGGTTTCTGTGGCCGCTTTTGCCGCGTTGAAAGCGCCGATAGCGTTAACTGCAAAACTTTTTTCCGGATTGAGCTCGCACTCCTCTGTTTTATGGAAAGCGGCAGTGTTTATAACGATATCCGGCCGATGATTTTTTATAAAATTTTCGATTGCCGATCTGTCCGTAACATCAAAATCGGCACGGCTGGCACCGATTACTTCGCAGTCTTCTTTTAAAACTCTTATTAAATCAAAAGCAAGTTGGCCCGTTGAGCCGATTATTAAAATTTTAGATTTAGACATGTTTTTTGAATTCTTGTCCTTCCGGCGTTTCAAAATATTGTCTGTACCACTTGTCGCTGTAATGAATTACATCATGAGGGTTGTGTTCTTTGTCATTTTCCAAATGATCCCAAATTTCAAAAACCGCTTCTTCAATAGTCCGGCTAGGCACAAAATTAAATGTCTCATTAAAAGCTGTTGTGTCAGCTTTATAATTTCTCGTTAAGCTAATCGGCCTAATATCAAGTTCAATATTAGCCCCTTTCTTTTCTTTAAGAATTTTCTGGATTTCCCTGGCAAGATCGCCAATACTCCAGTTTTGGTGGGCAACGTTGAAAATTCTACCGCCGACTTTTTTAAGCGGCAACTCTATCGCCTTAATATAAACATTAGTGGCATCTTGAATATCAATCATCGGCCGCCAGATTTCTCCGCCGGCATCAACGGTTAAAACTTTTTTATGGAATGCGTCTTCGACAAAAGCGTTGAAAACCAGATCGTAGCGCATTCTGGGCGACCAGCCATAAAGCGTTCCTTTACGAAACATGGTCGGCTGGAAATCGTCTCCAATCATTCCCCAGAGAACCTGTTCGGAACAGCGCTTACTTAAGGCATAAGCCGAAATCGGATTGATTGGATCGGTTTCTTTATACAACGGCGGTTCAAGAGGGGTGTTTAAAGTGAAATAGACCGAACAACTCGAGCCATAAACAAATCTTTTAATCCCTTGGGATTGTGCCAACTTGGCAAGATGTTCGGTGGCAATATGGTTAATCATATCGGTAAGGCGCGGATCATATTGCGAAGTGGGATCGGTTGAAAACCCAGCAAGATGAATAACAGCATAAATGCCGTCCATAATTTTAGAATCTACACTTCTAATGTCGGCAACAACTAATTCTATTTTATCCTTAATTTCTTTAAGCGGTCCGATACCAAAAATAAGCCTGTCTAAAACTCTAACATTATAACCCCTTTTAAGAAGCTTCCTGACCAAAATACTACCTATATATCCGGCGCCGCCAGTAACTAATATCTTTTTGGTTGTTTGAGTCATAAAAAATTAATAATATTCCGCCTTAACTTGCCGTTCGTAATGGTTTAAATAATCTTTTTTTGATTTAATCTTTCGCCACCAATTTTGGTTATTTTGATACCATTTAACAACTTCCACAATGCTGTTTTCTACATTGTGTTTTCGAAGCCATCCTAATTCAGATTTCAATTTTGAAGAATCCGGAGCGTAACGCAAATCCGCGCCTGGTCTGTCTCTAGTATGCTCCTTATAATCTTCCGAGCCCTTAAGGTATTGCGCTATAATTTCGAGAATTTCCAAATTAGTTTTCTCTTCTCCAGAAGCATTATAGATGCTGTAATCAGATGCTTTATGAACCATAAGATCAATAGCGGAGCAAAAATCATTGACGTGAAGCCAGCTCCGCCGGTGTTCGCCAGAACCATGAACTGGCACTTTCTTGTTTTCAATAATATTTGATATCGCCAGAGGAATTAATTTTTCGGGATATTGGAACGGACCGTAATTATTGGAACCCCGGATAATAAGCGCCGGAACCCGATGTGTTTTGATATATGACTGAACGAGCAAATCGGCAGCGGCTTTAGACGCGGCATATGGATTAGACGGTCTGAGAGGCGCGTCTTCGGTTGAAAAACCGCTAGACACTGATCCATAAATTTCATCGGTAGAAATTTGGATGAATCTGGCAACATTATGTTTTCTGGCCGCTTCAATTAAAGAACGCACGCCTTCAACGTTGGTCCTGACAAAATCAAAAACATTGACAAATGAACGGTCAACGTGACTTTCCGCGGCAAAATTAACCACGATATCAAATTTATATTTATCAAAAATATTATCAAGAAGCGCGCCGTCACAAATATCGCCGCGGAAAAAATGATATCTCTGATTGGTTGGGCTTTGTTTGACTTCTTCCTGCTCAATATCTATAAGATTTTCCGGATTTCCGGCATAAGTTAATAAATCCAGATTAAAAATTTTATAAGCCGGATATTTATCGTAAAAATAATGGATAAAATTTGAGCCGATAAATCCACTGCCACCGCAAATTAATATGTTCTTTAAAGAAGATGGCATATTATAAAATCTGATTATTACCTATTGGCATAATAAACTTGCCCCCTTGCTTTCGAAACGCTTCTTCCTTTTGTAGAATTATATCTTTATAATTCCAGGCTAAAAGCAGATAATAATCCGGCGGATTTTTTCTCGCTTCTTCAATGTTTACAACCGGAATATGAGTCCCCGGCGTATACAAGCCAATTTTGGAAGGTAAAGCTTCTGTCGCATAATCTAAAATTTCTGGACCAATTCCAAAATAATTTAAAAGCGTATTGCCCTTAGCGGGCGCCCCATAAGCGGCGATTTTTTTACCTTGCTTTTTCAAATTATTCAAAATTTCAAAAACTTTCTTTTTCATTTCCGCTATATCATTTGCCAATTTGAGATATGTCGAAAAATCATTAAGGCCTATTGCTTCTTCTTTTTTAAGAAGTTCTTTAATTGATTTTAAAACTCGGTGTTTTCCGATTTTTCCTGCGTAGCCCCTGATAGAATTGCCCTGCATTGGGAAAATTTTTACATCAAAAAGTTCCATGCCAAATTGATTGAAAAGTTTTGTAAGCGGCCTGACCGACAAATAAGAAAGGTGTTCATGATAAATTGTGTCAAAGGCAAGGTTTTCAAACATATCAATAAGATATGGCGCTTCAAATATGAAAACGCCGTCATCGGCCAATAAGGTTTTAATTCCCTTTAAAAGATCCAAGTGGTCGTCAATGTGTGCAACAACATTATTGCCGATTATCACTTTAGCCGTTCCGTGTTTTTCCCTGATTTCTTTGGCGAGTTTTTCGCTGAAAAAATCTGGGATGGTGACAATCCCTCTTTCATTGGCGATTTTGGCGATATTTTCCGCAGGATCAATGCCCAAAATTCTTATTCCCAAATTTTTTATGGCACCGAGCAAAAGACCATCATTGCTGCCGATCTCAACAACTAAATCTTTTTTTGATTTTACAAAATTATTTACAACTTCCTCGGCGTAATTTCTGAAGTGATCAGAAAGTTTAGGCATCCCCGAGGAAAAATAAACATAATTTTTAAATAAAATTTCCGGTTCAACGACATCTACAAGCTGGCTCAGACCGCAATTTTCACAGAAAAAAACTCGCAAAGGATATTTGGGCTCCGGTTTATCAAGCGCTTCTTTTGGCAAGAATGAATTAGCCAAAGCGGTTTCGCCCAAATCAAAAAAGAGTTTGAGATTTCTATTTTTGCACATTCGGCAATGAGTATTGGTTTTCATAAAATTACGAAGCTTTTTCTGCGATTACAATCATAGCACCCGTCTTTTTAAAAATCAACTCAATAAAAAAGAATAAAATCAGAAACGGCGAAAACACCAAAAGCAAAACGGCGGAAAAAAAAGCAAAAAAAATCGCTTGGTTCAAGGACATCGAAAGCCGCCTGTGGCCGACAACGCTGTAAAGCATATCTTTAGGCAAGAACCAGTTTAAAAATGATTGAACTAACCCTGATATTGTATATTCTGGATTAAAAAAATCAATTGAGATAATTTTAAACCCGGCATTTTCAAGCATTATTTTAACTGCTTCTGGCGTAAAATGAATCCGATGAAGCGGATACGTGTAATGAAACCAATTTTGTTTGAATATACGCGCTTCAAAACTATCGGCATTCGGCACCGCAATAAGAATTTTTCCATCAATAGCCAAATTGCTTCTAACCGAATTTAATACTTCAAGCGGTGCTTCCGTATGTTCCAAACTTTGCCAAAACATGATTAAATCGTAGCTGCCTTCCGCCTGTTTAATTTCTCTATAAACCGGCAGGTTTTTCTTTTGGATGATACTACGCGCTCCCTCCGATGGCTCAAAACCGGTCGCGTCAACGCCCCGTTTAATTAAATTTTCAACCAATTTTCCGGCGCCGCAACTATAATCTAAAACTTTCGGGTTTTTTTTATCATTCAATAATTTCGTAATTTTACCCACTCTTAAAACATAGAAAAAACTTAAAAGCGGCGCTGATACTCTGAAAATTAAAGAAGGGGCATCCTTTTCACTAAAATATTCTTCAGCATAAATATCTTTTTCCGGGTTAATAACAAAACTGCCTCCGCAAACGCCGCACTGATAACACCTTGGCAAAAATGAAGATATTATAAGCTCGTCTCGATTATTTTCACATATCGGGCACTTTGACATTAAACAATTTTATTTTCTTCTTTAAGATTTTCAGGATTTATTTTATTGCCGAATAAAATCCAACGAAGCCAAAATCCTAAAATAAAAAAATAGATTTTTATCGCCCATTTGGCCTGTTTTGACAGGGTACTTACAAAAACCGAAGTGCCAATACGTTTTTTAAAAGTTACCGGAATTTCAATAAAATTAAGAGTCTTATTGCTAATAGTAAGAAGTACCAATTCGGTTGCAAAAAGCGAATTTCTTGTCCGCCAAAAGGGGGTAATTTTTCTAACAGCTTCCTTGGTAAAAAGCTTAAAAGTGCAGCCGATATCGGTCAGAGCATTTGTATTAAACAGAATTTCCATTGTTTTTGCTTCAAAAACATTGGCAAATTTTCTAGCAAGTCCCATATCGGCGCCGGAAAGCGGCGTATTTTGGCCAGTTCGCGAACCTAAAACGGCCTCGAAACCGCCTTGGGCATAAACCAGAAACCGCTCTAAGTCTCTACCGGTGTAAGTACCGTCCGGTTCGCACAAGACAATGTAATCCCCTTTTGCTTCTTCAATGCCTTTCTGAAATGCATAACCATATCCCTGCCTTAGTTCATAAACCATTTTCGCTTTGGTTTTCTGAATCTCTTCCACGGTGCCAACTTCGGCATTATTATTTACCACAATGATTTCATCAACAAAGCCGCTGGCAAAAAAACCTTCTATAACTTGCTTTATTGAATCCCTTTCCCTATAAGTGGCAAAAACTACTGAAACTAATTTGCCATTATACATAATTATTTTGTTTAATTTTACTCCATAAATATAACAAACTTAAAAAAACTTAATTTTTTTCATAGCAAAAATCGTCATTCTCAGAAGCAGCCAGCCATGGCGGAATCGCGAAATATTGGTGCTGCCGTAAGTCCTGGAATAATAACGAACCGGCAGTTCTATTATCTTTAAATTCATTTTCGAAGCGCCAAACAATAAGTCAAAATCCCCAAAAGGATCGAAATCGCCAAAATAAGCGCGCCCATTTTTTATATCCTCATAATCTTTTTTAAATAAAACTTTGGTGCCGCAAAGCGTATCTTTTATCCGGTTTGATAATATCCATGAAAACATTAAACTGAAAAATTTATTTCCTAACAAATTCAGAGTCCGCATAGATTGTTTTTCCATGGCATATACTAAACGGGAGCCGTTGATAAACTCGCCCTTGCCGGAAATAATCGCCTCATAAAACTTCGTGAGGTCTTCGGGCGCTACGGACAAATCGGCATCCAAAATCATTAAAATTTCACCCGTCGCATTATCAAATCCCTTTCTGACTGCATCGGCTTTACCAATCCCATCCTGGACGAAAAACTTGATATTTTTATTTGGATACTTTGCCATCACTCGCTTAATTTCTTCTCCCGTCCCGTCAGAAGAATGACCCTCGACGAAAATAAGCTCACAACTGTTGCCCATTTGTGGAAGGCGTTCTACAAGCGCTTCGATATTGCCTTTTTCATTCCTAGCTGGAACCACGACAGAAAGCAATCGATCTTTTCTGCCCTTGGAGACGGGTTTGGCAATGATATAATTTATAAGGCATAACCGGCGCAAAAGCGGCAAGCGTGCGATATATCGGTTTAAAAAAG
>Ga0315288_10001558_pt1 | contig 29582 bp, 23 predicted proteins | sample YL17G11_20_MG_FD_203454 | JGI IMG/M metagenome (GOLD analysis project Ga0315288, IMG submission 203454) | Sediment microbial communities from Yellowstone Lake, YNP, Wyoming, USA - YL17G11_20 | ecosystem: Environmental > Aquatic > Freshwater > Lake > Sediment | place: USA: Wyoming | collected... | reverse complement strand
CCGCGGAGATCCGTCTGCACGAGCAGTCCATGCAGCCCGGTCGCGGCCTCGAGATCGAGCGTCTCCGACTCCTCGATCAGCGGGCAGACGACGTAGGCCTGGCGCCCGCGGGCGACCTCGCGACGCACGAGGTCATAGGCCGACTTCGGCCCGGTGATCCGCGTCGAGACCTCCTGCCGGCCGGGTGGCATCTCGTCGAGAACGGAGACGTCGAGGTCACCGTAGACCGTGATGGCCAGAGTACGAGGGATGGGGGTGGCGGTCATGACGAGGACGTGCGGCGAATCGCCTTTCCCCGCCAGTCGCGCCCGCTGCATCACGCCAAAGCGATGCTGCTCATCGATGATCGCGAGGCCGAGGGCCCGGAACTCGACCGACTCCTGGATGAGCGCATGGGTTCCCACGGCGACGAGCGGCCGGCCCGACGCGATTTCCTCGCGGATCTGCCGCTTCGCTGCGGCGCGGCGCGCCCCGGTCAGGAGGACCACGTTCACTCCCAGCGGCCCGAGCGTACCCTGGAGCGTGCGGAAGTGCTGCTCGGCGAGGATCTCGGTGGGCGCCATGAGCGCCGCCTGGTAGCCGGAGCGCTCCGCCGCGAGGAGGGCGCCCATGGCGACCGCCGTTTTCCCCGCGCCGACGTCTCCATGGAGCAGACGGCTCATGGGGCGGGGGGTTGAGAGGTCGGCGACGATCTGGTCCGTCGTGCGCCGCTGTGCCTGAGTCAGCTCGAACGGCAACGCTCGCGCCAGCTCGTCCGCCGCAGCGCGCGCCGCCGTCAGGATGGGCGCCCGCCCCTCGGCTCGGCCGTGCTTGCGGAGGGCGAGGTCGACCTGGATGAGGAACAGCTCCTGGAAGGCGAGCCGCCGGCGCGCCCGGGCCAGGTCCTCCTGAGATGCGGGGAAGTGTATATGCCGCAGGGCTTCGGCGTACTCTGGCAGGTTCAGCCGACGCCGCATCCCCACGGGGATCGGGTCGAAGTCGCCCGCGGCGTAGCCCTCGACAGCCTGCCAGGCGAGGCGCCGGAGAGTGCGCTGGTAGAGCCCGGTGGTGAGCCCGTAGATCGGGACGAGCCCCGCCGCACTCAGCTCGTCGCCCTCGTAGATGATCTCATAGTCCACGACCTGCAGCTCGGGTGTCCCGCGGCGGTAGGAGAGCTTCCCACCAACGAAGAGGACATCGCCGGGCTTCAGCTTCTCCACGAGCCACGGCTGGTTGAACCACACGAGGGCCACATCCGCCGTGGCATCGCGCCCGACCGCCTTCACGACGGACGTTCGGAGTGAGCGCATCGCCTCCGCGCCCGTGACCAACTCGACGCGCACGCCGGCCACTTCCCCCGAAGTCAGCGAGCGGAGGGGGACTGGGTGTCGTCGGTCCTCGTGCCGGCGCGGGAAGTACTGCAGCAGGTCGAAGACGGTCCGAATGCCCAATGTCTCGAGCTTGTCAGCCGTCTTCGGCCCGGCACGCCTGAGCGCGGACGCGGGTGTGCGCATGGCGGTCTCGATGGTCTGCGCTTCGCCGGAGAGACGCCGAGGGGAGGGGCGATCCGCAGGAGTCGCGTCGTCAGTCCCGTCTTCACGCACCTCCGCGGCGAGCAGCGCCTCGCGGACTCGATCCACCGCGCGTTCGACATCGTCGAGCAGCGTCGCACGGCCCTCTGGCGAGAGAGCGCTGTAGCCGGCGACGCGCTCTGTGATGCGCAGGAGACCGTTCGCGATCCGGGTGTCGGGGCAGAGGGCTCGGGCTTCATCCACCCACCTGGTCACATAGGCGGTGAGGCCGTTCGCGGCAACCCGATCGGCGCAGCCGGATCGGCGCTCCCAGTCGAAGGGCCGTGTGAGGGCCGCGAGAGCATCGAGCACACTCGTGGGGCCGCCCCCGGCCCGCGGCGGCTCGTCCGAGCCCAGGTCCTCGCGTCGGTCGCCAGGCCCTGGGGGCGGGCTAGACATACTCGTCCTCTTCGCGTCGCTGAGCGCCCACCATGGCGTCCATGACCGACCAGCCGTACAGCGCCAGGTCAAGGACGGCCAGCATCCAAAGGATGCCTGCCTTCCCCTGGGACCGGACGGCATCCGCCGCGTGCCTCACCCCGCGCAAGCCCTGCGGTCGCCTCTGGGCGTAGGGCGATTCGTAGACCGTGACGATCCTCTCGTTCTTCGCGTCCCGGATGGCCTCGGTGACCATGTTCACCATCAGGAGCACGAGGAGCAGGTGCGCGAAGGCCATGACCGCCCCTTTGGCGTACTGGCCATTGAGGATCTGCCCGCCACCGGGCCAGAGGAACGACGCCATCGTCGCCAGGCTGGTCGCCCGGCGCATGTCCTTGTGCGTGCCCTTGCCCTCGAGCAGCTTGCGCCCCTGCTCAAGCTGCCGGTCGAACCGCAGTTGCCCGAGACTGGCGCGTGCCAGCTTCTCCTCAGTCTCTGTGCGGCCGGGGGCGAGGGACAGTGCGTGCTGGTAGGCCTCTTTGGCTCGGGCGAAATGGCCCGACGCGACGTGAATGTCGCCCAGCACCTCATGGGCGTCGGCGCTCTCGGGCGCGAGCGCGATGGCGTCCTCCGCCTTCGTCTGGGCGGTCTTGTGGTTGCCTCGCCGCTGCTCGGCCAGGGCTTCTTTGAGCAGCGCCTGAACGCGCAAGGCCCGGCGTGCCGCTTCGCTCTGATCGCCATCGGATGCCACGAGCGGCCCTCCTCGTGCGCATAGTGCCACAGAAGCGGACGCCCCGCCGGCCCGAAGGGTTGGGCGGCACCGCGTGGGCTACTCCGGGAGCGGGCCCTCCGGCACGGCTTCCGGCACCTGTCGACGCGCCACCACGGCGTCTCCCCACAGGTCCTCGAGCCCGTAGAAGTCCCGCGCCTCTCTGGCGAACACGTGGACCACGACGCTCCCGTAGTCGAGCAGAATCCACTTCGCGTCCCGCCCGCTCTGCCGGTTCCGTGGGCGCAGTCCCAGCTCCTCCTCGATACCGTCGTCGATCTCCCGGGCGATGGTCTCCACATGGGTCAGCGACAGGCCGTGGCAGAGCACAAAGTAGTCACAGAGCGCCGTAAGCTGCACGACATCGAGCACCAGGAGGTCCTGGGCCTTCTCCTCGTCGGCGATCTCGAAGATGCGGTCGGCCAGTACCCCTGGTGCGGCAGTAGGCGTCTCAGCGATGGGTATCACTCCCTGGTCGGGCCTGGGGGCGCGCCCTGGATGGCGCAGACGGCCCGGTGCGAGGCACATCGAAGGTCTTACCGAGGATCACCTGGACATCGGCGTCGGACTCGCTGACGGCATCGACCTCGGACACGGACTCCCTGGGGATCTCGAGGGTAGTCGCCACCTTGTTGGCGGTCTGCTCGCCGCTAGGCTTGTAGAGGACGGTGGAAACGCTGTAGCTTCGCGACTGTGCGTTGTCCACCTTGGCGACCCGGAAGCCACGCTGCTCGAGATAATCCGCGGTGCGCGCCGCGAGCTGAGGCACCTCGCTGCCGTTGAGCACCTCCACGAAGGCGACACGCTCGGGCGCAACCCGCGAGCGCTCGGCCACCATCACCTGAAGCTCGGCGATGTCGCGCTGGATCTGGGGTAGGTCCAGCTTGTAGACCGACATGCCGCCGACCGTGCCCGTCGTACCCGCCGCCGTCCGCGTCTCGATCCCGGCGAGGTCCACGTCGGGGACCATCGAGCCCAGGCGGTAGGCTTCGTCCACCGTCATGTCTGTGGTGGTGTACTTCAGGAACTGGACCGCCGCCTTGCAGCACGCCACGACGTCCTTGTCCCCCGCAGTCTGAGACAGCTTCGCGGCCAGCGTGGCGAGGAGCTTGCGCTGCCGCTCCACGCGGCCCAGATCGCCCGTCTCGTCGTGCCGGAAGCGGACATACTGCATCGCTTTGTCGCCGTCCAGCAGTTGGCGACCAGGCATCAGGTCAATGAACAGGCCTTGCGACCTGTCGGTGTACTTCATGCGCTCCTCGACAGTGAGGTCCACGCCGCCGACGCTATCGACGATTCCCCGGAACCCAGCGAGATCGACCCGGGCGAACCGGTCGATGGGGATCCCGAGATTGCGCTCTACAGTCTGCTTGATCGCAGAGATGCCGTCCTCGATGCGTTTGCTCTTCAGCATCGCGTTCGGGAACACGTGGGTGATCTTGTCCCGTCCGCCCGTGGGGGCCTGGACCCAGCTATCGCGGGGGACCGACATCAGGGCCATGCGCTTGGTCTTCAGGTCCACGAACGACACCATGATGGTGTCGCAGAGATTGTTGGTCTGGTCGGTGCCGAGGAGGAGGACGGTCAGTGACTCCCGGCCATTGAATGGGTCGGCGAGGTCCGCGGTGAAGATCTGTCGCATACGCGTAAGGGTGGTCCCCAAGGGGTCACTGTCCGGACCGCTGTGAACCGCGCGCCAGACTGCATGGCCCACGACGACGAGCGTGGTGACGCAGAGCAGCCAGATGAGCACTTCGGTGGTTCGGATCCATCGCCTCGATCCGGCGCCGGCCGGCGGTGTCAGGGGCACGCGATCACTGGTCCCGAACGGATTCGCGCGTCGTACCTGTGCCATGCTGACCTCCCCGTGCTTCAGCGGCCCATAGCAGTCTGCCCCGCGGCCCTACCGCCTGACCACAGGCGCCCCAATGATAGGTCCGGTCCGAATCCAGTGTCAACGAGCGCCGGCGGCGAGCGCCGACCCGTTTCCCACCGATGATACTCCAAGAACCCCAACGGAGCCCCTCCGGCGCGCGGTTCACGCCACGGCGGGCCACTCATCGTCGGTAGAGCCGGTGCTCCCGAACGTATGCCTCAACGCGGGGCGGAACGAGGTAGCGGATACTCCGCCCCTCTGCCACGCGCTCGCGGATCTCCGTGGAGGACATCTCGATGCCCCGCACCGTAAGCTGGGCCACACCCGAGTGATGGACACCCGGAAGCTCGGCCGGTTCCGGGTAACCGGGCCGTCGCACCACGACATAGCGGCAGAGGTCCAGCAACTCCGGGTAGCGGTACCAGGTGTGGATCAGCGCGAATGCGTCCGTGCCGAGGATGAAATGCAGCTCCTCGCGCGGCGTCGTCTCGAGGAAGTAGCTGACGGTATCATAGGCGTACGACGGCCCGGGACGGCCCACCTCGACCCTCGAGACGGCGAGCCGATCGTTGTTCGCCGACGCGATCTCGCACAGGGCCACGCGGTGCACCGCCGCGCTGATCTCTCCGGCGGCTTTGTGGGGCGCGTCGCCGCAGGGGACGAGCAGGACGCGGTCTAGGCCGAACACATCGGCGACTTCCTGGGCCGCGAACAGATGCCCGTAGTGGACCGGGTCAAACGTCCCTCCGAGGATGCCGATGCGCTCGCCGATGAAGGGTCCCTCCCCCGAGCTACTCTCGCACCTGGCCTGAGCCGCGGACGACGTACTTGGTCGAGACAAGCTTCTCGAGGCCGAAGGGGCCGCGTGCGTGGAGCTTCTGCGTGCTGATGCCGATCTCGCCCGCCATGCCGAACTGGCCGCCATCCGTGAAGCGCGTTGAGGCATTGGCATAGACGGCGGCCGCATCCACCGATGCCAGGAATGCCTCCGCGTTGCCCACGTCCCGAGTGACGATGGCTTCCGAGTGGAGCGTGCCATACTCCGCGATATGCTCGATGGCTTCGTCCAGGGAGTCCACCACGCGGACGGCAAGGATGAGGTCCAGGAACTCCGTGCCCCAGTCCTCCTCCGTCGCCGGCTTCGTGTCCACCCCCGCGATCCGCACCGTCCGCGGGCACCCCCGGATCTCACATCCACGCTCCCGGAGGGCCGGCACGACCCTGGGGAGGAACGCCTCAGCAACATCGCGGTGGACGAGGAGCGTCTCCATGGCATTGCACACGCCGGGCCGCTGGCACTTGGCATTGATAGCGATTTCGAGCGCCATGTCGAGGTCGGCCGAGGCGTCGACGAATGTGTGGCAGTTCCCGACGCCGGTCTCGATGACGGGCACCGTCGAGTTCCGGACCACGGTCTGGATCAGCCCGGCGCCGCCGCGGGGGATCAGCAGGTCCAGATAGCGGTCGCACCGCATCAGAGCCTGCGCAGAGGCCCGGTCGGTGTTGCGGATGAGCTGCGCGCAATCCGCCGGCAGGCCCGCGCCCTCGATGGCGGGCCGGATGCACTCGGTCAGCGCGATGTTGGACTCGATGGCGTCCTTGCTCCCTCGAAGGATCACGGCATTGCCGGACTTCAGGCACAGGCCGATGGCGTCGACCGTGACGTTTGGGCGCGACTCGTAGATGATGCCGATGACGCCGAGCGGCACGGTGACGGCCTCGATCTGCAGCCCGTTCGGCCGCCGACTGCCGGAGACGACGACGCCCGTGGGATCGGGCAGCGACGCCATCTCACGCAGCGCGTCAGCGATCTCCGCGAGGCGCTTCTCGTTCAGCGAGAGCCGGTCGATGAGCGACTCCTTCTGCCCAGCCTCTCGCGCGCGAGCGACGTCCTTCTCGTTCGCCGAGAGGATGGGGGCGCCGCCGGCCAGCACCGCGTCGGCCGAGGCTTCCAGCGCCCGGTTCCGCACTGCAGTGGAAGCCCGCGCCAACAGGCGCGCCGCGACCTTGGCGCGCTTGCCGTTCTCAGCCATCTCGGCCTCAACGGGCTCCATGTTCACCTGTTCCATAGCTTGCGCGCTCCTTCGTAGGGAGTGCCTGGGCGGAGCCCCCGACCTCAACCGCCCCCCCCGCCCGCCCGACTGAAGTCGGGCCTCCGGACCCGCAGCCGCCTGGGCGGCTACCCCTAGCCCCGCAGTGCCACTTTGACGACGCGCCGTTTCCCCACCGCGACCAGCATCCCATCGCGGACGGGCACGTTCACGTCGAAGTCCGCTATGCGCTTGCCCTCGATACGGACTGCCCCCTGCTGGACCATTCGCCGGGCCTCGCTCGTGCTGCCAACGAGCTTGAGTCCCGTGAGCAGCTTCGGAAGCCACATCCTCCCGCCGTCCAGCTCCGAGAGCGACAGAGGCGCATCGTCCGCGACCGAACGGAGCGACTCCGCGTCCGCGTCGGCCTTGTGCCGCGCGTCGAACTCCCGCTCCGCGGCGGTTGCGTCCTCGGCCGAGTCGAAGAAGGTGATGATCTCCCGGGCCAGGCGGCGTTTCAGCTCGCCGGGGTGCAGCGTGCCTCCCGCGAGCCCCTGGTCGAGCGCCGTAAGGTCCGCCTCGGGGACATCGGTGAGCAGCCAGAAGCACTTGGTCATCAGGTGGTCCGGCAGCGACATGATCTTGCCGAACTTCTCCGCCGGTGTGTCGATGAGGTCGATGGTGTTGCCCAGCGACTTGCCCATCTTCTCGTGGCCGTCGGTGCCCTCGAGGAGCGGCATGGTGAGGAGGACCTGGGGCTCCATGTCGTGGGCTCGCATCAGCGCGCGCGCCTGGTGGAAGTTGAAGGTCTGGTCTGTGCCGCCCATCTCGATGTCCGCGTCGATGGCGACGGAGTCGTACCCCTGAAAGAGAGGGTAAAGCAGCTCGAGGACGCTGATGGGGTGGTTCGCCGCGAAGCGCTTCGCGAAGTCGTCCCGTTCGAGGATGCGGGCCACGGTCGCCTTCGAGGCCAGACCGATGACATCCTCGAACTTCATCTTCGAGAACCACTCGCTGTTGAGGACCACTCGCACGCGGCCCATGTCCAGGATCTTGCCGGCCTGCTCTGTGAAACGCCGGGCGTTGTGCTCCGCCTCCTCCTTGCTCAGGAGGCGCCGGGTCTCGGACTTGCCGCTGGGGTCGCCCACGCGCGCGGTGAAGTCGCCGATGATGAAGATCACCTCATGCCCCAGCTCCTGGAACTGCCGGAGCTTCCGGAGTTGGACCGCATGTCCCAGATGGAGCCGGGGAGAGGAGGCGTCCGCCCCGTGCTTCACTCGCAGGGGCCGCCCCTGGGCCAGCTTCGCTCGCAGCTCCTCCTCGGACTCGATGAGTACCGCGCCACGGCGGATGATCTCAACTTGCGCGTCGACAGTCATGGGTGTCTCCCGAGCCCGCGCCAAGTGCCGGCGATCGGGCATGTCCCAAGCGTGCGTCTGGGCGGCGCCTAGAACCTGATCGATATCCGGGCGATGGCGCCCTCGTTCTTCAGGACCAGGTTCCCGACCTCAATCCCGATCAGTGCTCCTGCTAGTACATCGGAAGGGTGGTGTGCGTCAAGCAGGACGCGGCTCGCGGCGACCAGCGTCGCCCCGCCGTAGAGCCACCACTTCCACTCTCTATGTCGTTTCCCCACCACGGTGGCGAGTGCGAATGCCGTCGATGCGTGGCCGGATGGGAATGAGTCATAGACGAGGCTCGGGCCGTGGAACCCTCCTGCGCCGTCGAGCCCGTCGGGGCGCTGGCGACCGGTCAGTATCTTCAGACTGGTAACAACCGCAGCGTTCACTACGACCGCCGTCAGCGCCATCTTCCCGGTGTCATGGAGCCTGCCGTGGCCGAGGAAGATCATCGCGCCGGCCGCGACAGGCACGCCGACGCCGCCAATCAGTGACGTCGCTCTCACGGGCCACGAGCGGCGCACACTCTCTGGGATCCGCGCGTGCATCGCGCGCATGGCCCGATCGTCGTTCGCCAGGGCGATCGTCGTGGCCAGGGCCATGACGGGCAACCGCTCGGGATGGAACCGGCCGAAATGGATCCTCGTATCCAGCTTCGTGATGGGCGGGCGGTTGTACGCCACACGGGGAGAGCCCGACTGGCGGACGGCTTGGCCGACCGCCTGCGCGGTGACCCGTTCGGCGCCCGGCGGGGCCACGCGGATCGGCGCGGCGACGCGTGCCGACACTGGCGAGACCGGTGGGCGGTCGAGAGAGAGCGAGAGCATCCTGGGGGACGCCACGCCGGCCTCCGGCGCGGACAGTCCGCGGGCGCCGGCGGCGTCTATATGCCAGGCGGATGCCGGCGACGCCAACATTCCCAGGATGAGGAGCACCGTCACCGACCCCGCGGACCCCATGCGTGTCCCTCGTCGGTCAGATCGCACCGACGGCCCATTGCGCGCCGCGGAGGATCAGTGTTCGGAACGTCGGGTTGGCGAACGCTTCCAGCCCATGGCCCAGAGCGTTGTAGCACACGCGGGCGTCGCGGAGCTGACGCACCCAGAGGAGGGGGTGTCGGACACCCTCCCATTCCGCCGTGGCCAGGGGCTCGATGGTGTCGGTGGGATCCAGGTTCGTGTACAGCTCATCGACGATGGGGAAGTCCGACAGCCCGTCAGTGATGGGGTGTGGAACGGGCGCCATCCGGACCGTGAACTCCTGCAAGGGAGCATGCCCGGAGCAGCCCCACCGCCACGTCGCGCCAAGGATCCGCGGCCATTCCCGCCAGTCGTCGAAGCAGATGGGGGCTGCGTGCAGGGCCAGTAGGGGCCCGCCATCCAGCAGGAACTCAAACAGCCCCTCGCGCGCCTCCTCGGATAGCTCGAAATGCCAGTCGGCACGCCAGTCGGGGGTCTGGTCGCACGTCCAGCGCACGCAGTTGACAACGATGAGGTCGGCACGCCTGGCAGCGGGCTGCCCCAGGATCGCCAGGTCCTCGTGAACCGTGGCGCTGATGGCCCCTTCGCTGAGGATCTCGGTCAGCATCGCCGAGGTCGTCGCGTAGTCATGTGCCGGTCCGCCGCTGAGGATGATCGCCCGTTTCATCGCGCCCTATGCCTTCCCGCAGGGCATCCCCTTCGCCGTCGGAGCCCGCGCCCCTGCACGGCGCGGCAGGTGCGGGTCAGGTCACCGCCCGTCGGGCCAATCGAACGGATCGGGGGCGAGGATCACCTCGTGTTCAGCGATCTGTGGGGCTCCCTCCGGGCCCTTGAGGGTCGCCCGCAAGGTGTAGACACCGGGGCTGAGCCCCCGAGACGGGAAGGTGCCTTCGAGCGGACCTGGTTGGGCTTGACGCGCCTGTTCGCCGACCAGCCGATCCCCTAACCAGAGCGCCGCCCTGATTTGGTCGCTGGGCAGCAGGGCGCTGACGCTCCAGGGAACGTCCTCGCCCACGTAGTACTCGTCGAGCGGGGTCGAGATCGACAGCGGCGGCTCCCCAATGGCCTGCAGGGACACGTCGTCGATGTAGAAGAGCGCCTTGGCTGCGAGCTGGGGATCGCCTGGTATGGGGCAACTGATGTGGATGTCCAGACCCTCGAAGTCGCTGCGCAGCCGGCCATCGGCGACGAAGTGGTTCCAGACCGTGGGGTCTTCGATGCCACCCGAGTAGCTCAGGCCCCCCAGGTACTCCCCTCTTCCAGACTGGCGAAGGGTCATTCCGGGTGTCGCCACGCCTCCTCCGAGCCGGAACCAGTAGCCCACCTGCACGCGCTTGCCGCGCAGGTTCTGCGCGGCCTCCTGCGGAACCTGGACGTTGACGATCAGCCAGTGGTCCCTGCCATACACGGAGCCTTTGCCTTCGGCCTTGGCGAAGTCCCACTTCAGCGAGTAGCGGCCTGAGTGCGCGACTTCGTCCGCCACGAGCAGAGCGTCGACGGGCTTGGCCTCGGGCTTCGAGTACGGGTCGGTGATGTAGTATCCCGCAGTGGGAAAGCCATCGGCCTGCGGCCCATCCTCAAACGAGGGATCCGCGATGAGGTCAGGCCCCAGCTCCTCCTTGCCGGCCGCGTTGCTGGTAACGGCGTCGAACGCGAGCGGGAACTCGCCGTCGTCCAGGAGCCCGAGGATCTCACGCGCGATGCGCCAGCGGAAGCGGCCGAATGCCAGCGGGTTGCCGATGGGGCGTGCGTCCGGGCCGATGAGCGGCGCCAGGACCTTTTCCGCTCTGCGAGCAGCCGCCTCCTGCCCACGTTCCTCGGCCCGGCGAATCTCCTGCTGCAGAGTCGCCACATAGCGGCAGTCATCCATCCCTTCGCGGCACAGCTCCCAGTAGATCGTGGGAGTCAGCCGGTCGACGCCGGGGAAGACTACGTTCCAGTCCCTATGGCCACCGTCGAAGTCATTGTACGGGTTGTCCTTCGCGCAGTCGAAGCCCCAGGCGGAGGCGACCTCTGCCCCGGAGCGCAGGAACTCGAACCCGGTCATGCTGCGTGACGCCTCGGTGCTGTGGCCGTAGAACATCCCATTGTCGTAGTACCAGAACGGATGGCCCTGTTGTGTCTCCTGGAGCACCCTGTTCCGGCCATAGGACCCGTACGCGTAGATGCGCGCATCCACGCGGTCGCCCAGACGCAGGATGTCGCTCGCTCCGACAGTGGTGGCGGTCTGACAGGCGGGCACTTCGTGCACGAGGTCCAGAACGTTCTCGGCGAACTCCATGCGATTCTCTGTCTTGCTGTTACCCGGTTCGTCGATGGGGGCGAAGTAGAGTTTGGGCCAGCCGCGGCGCTGCGCCTCATCGTTGATGCTGCGCACCAACCCGACGCAAGCGAGACGGGCCTTGGGGCTGAATGTGCCCGGAACGTGCTCCACTCCCGGCTCGGCGAACTGGTACTCGAAGTTCCGGAATGCGTACTCGCAGCAGATCACCACGGGCGCGTCGGAGCCGAGGGTCTTCCAGTAGTCCTGGTCCCGTACGAGCTGCGAGAGGTCGTAGGTGAAGCTGCCGTCGGCGTTCTCCTCCGCGCCGAAGTAGTAGTTGAACAAGGCCAGGTCGAACCCGTGGTCCTGGTAGTCGGCCAGGTCGGCGCGGGCCAGGCGGTCCACTTCGGCGGGAGTGTTCCTTCCGCGCCGGTCCGGCCCGCGCAGCCCGCCGACGGGCGGGAAGCTCTCCAGCCACGTGCCCCAGTGCTTATCCGCCGGTTGGCTCAGTCGGAACGGCAAGACGAGCAGGCGCCACTCCAGGACGCTGGGCGACGCCTTCTCGGGCCGCACGGTCACCGACATCCGGTAGCGCCCGGCCGGGGCATCTGACGGTACACGCACGGTGAGCCACCATTGCTTGACCTGTCCCGCGGGCACGCGGCAGGCGCGGCCGACGGGCGGCTCGATCATCTCAGGGACGACCTCGTACGTGCCCTTTCCGCCGTTGTCACTCGCCCGCACCGGCCAGCAACGGACGACGCCCAGGCTCACATCCTGCTGGGCGATCCTCTGCGCAGCCTTCTCGCCTACCAGGTCGGACAACTCGACCTCCACGTTGCCCAGATCCGTGGACGCCAAGATGCCGAAAGTGGCGGGCTCGATCTCTCCCTGCGCGGCGAATGCCGTCAGCGGCCTGTCGATCGCCGCACGCGCGGGGACGAAGCCCGGCGCGATGCGCTCGCAGGGATCGGCGGCGAAGATCACGTAGCCCTTCTGCTCCTCCGCGGGCGTCAGTGCCAGCGGTGGACTGGTGGCGGGCCGCACCTCCTGCCAGTTCGGCAGTTCCTCCTCGGTCAGGAAGAAGATGTCCCGCTCCGCCCTGGTGACGGCCTCGTCAAGCTCCGGGCCGTCGGCGCCGATCACCAGGCCGTTGAGGATCCAGCCATGCGGACCCTTCAGCTCGATGCGCAACTGACCGCCCGTCGCGCGAGCCCGGAATGGCTCCATGAAGACGAAGGCCCGGCGCGGGATTCGCACGTCGAGCTTCCTGCCACCGTTGGCCCAGACTTCGAATAGCGGCGGGTCCTCCTCGGCATCGCTGGCGACCAGCCACACCGTGTAGTCGCCATCCGGCAGCGCGACCAGGAACGCGTTGTCGCTCTGGCCTTCGATGAGAGCGCACGTGAGATCCGATGTCGTGCGGTACGCGCCGTAGACGCTGGCGGTGTACTCGTCCCCCGGCCGCTCGATGGTGGCGCCGCCACGATCGTGGGCCAGCAGATCGCCAGTGGTCTCGAACCCGTAACCCCTCTCCGCCAAGAACGCATCCTGCACGGTGACCTTGGTGAACCCGCTACGGATGACGGAAGTCGGCGTGCCGAAGGTGAACCGGGCGACGCCCGTGTCCTGGGCATTGGCTAGCGGCAGGGGAAGGGTGAGCAGCATCGCTGTTACTGAGGGAAGTCTCCCCATGGCACACCTCCGTCGCGACGCGAGCGATGCCCTATGCTAGCGTGGCGTGGGCTCGACGCAGCTTGCCTCGCACGGCCATGCCCTGCGGGCACTCACCCTCGCACGCCCCGCAGCCAAGGCAGGCCCCGGCCTGCCGGCTATCGGGGAGTCGAGCGTAGAGCTGCTTCGCCTGCTCCCGGTCGCCATACACATCGTGATAGGTCGCGAAGCGCAGACAGTCCGAGATGGCGACTCCCTGCGGGCAGGCGGCCAGGCACTGGCCACAGTAGGAGCACTGCTCGGCGCGAGCGAACCGCCGGATCTCCGCCACGGCTGCCCTCTCTCCGGCCGCGGGGGCGATGCCATGCGTGGACAGGTTGTCCTCGAGCTGCTCGAAGTTCTCGACGCGCGGGACGACGGCTGTCACACCGGGGAAGGCGAGAACCGTCTTGATGACTGCCGCGCCCCACTTGCCGTCCGGCCCCAAGTGCTTCTCGACGGCCCCCCGGACGCCCGCGTCGGTCTTCGCACGCCCGACGGCGCCCATCACCTTCTTCGCGATGATCCCCACGTCCCTATCGGCAGCCAGTCGCAGCATCGCCAGCATGTTCGCCTCGGGCAGGATGCCGATGGCGGGCTGGAGATGGTCGAAGTGGCCGGACTCGATCATGGCGGCGCAGATCGCGGCCGTCTCGCCACCGTGCTGGGCCGCAGCGAGATGCCGGACTTTGCCCTCGGCCTTCAGCCGGTCGAACGCCTTGAGGAACCCCATCTTCTGTCCCACTTCCTCGGGCTTCTCGTAGAGGGAGTGGAGCTTCATCGCATCGATGTACGGCAGTCCCAGGCTGGTGCGGGACCACTCGAACTGCGCGTAGGCGCCCTCCTCCTCGAAGGTGTCGATGGCGATGTCGCAGTACCATGCCTCGCGCTCCAGCGCCTGCAGCGGCTGCGGCAGCTTCGGCCAGCCCGCGATCTTGTGCCAGTAGTTGATCCCCGCCGCGACGGCGTCAGCGTACAGGAACTCGTTCCAGTCCCACGCAGCGACGACATGGGACACCATGTACCCGGTCCGGCCGAGCCGGCGGTAGACGATGCGGGGAGCGACTCCCGCGTCTTGCGCGAACGCGCGCCCCAGCCCGACACCGCCCCCGAGCGCGGCGGCCGCGGTCCCCGCGAGGAACCGGCGGCGCGTCACACCCCAGGCGCGATCATCCACCTTGCGATCCCCTCCTCCGCCCGGCACCGATGTCGGTGCCGGTTCGCGACTACTGCTGCTTGTCCAGCAACTGCTGGAGCTGCTGCTGGAGCTGGCCCACCTGATCCTGGAGCTCGTTGATCTCCTGGTAGGTCTCGCGAAGCTGAGACTGCAGGAGCACCAAAGCCACGGCCTGGCCCTCCGGGTCGACCTCCGAGATCCCGCGGACGACGTAGTGAGTTCCCTCATCGAGCTGCCAGAGAGCGACGACCTTGTCGCCAGCCTTCAGGCTGCCCGCGAATGCCTCGATGAAGGGATCGCGCATCCATTCCCCCTGCCGGCGGATCCAGTTCGGCTCGAGCGTCATCTGGCCACCGCCGTCGAGGCCCAGGGCCACGCGTCCCTCGCCTGTCGTGATGACGGTGCCTTGCACGAGGCCCTGACGCGGCTTCTCCTGCTGCGGCTGCTGCTGCTCCGCCTGCACGAGATAGTAGTGGCCGGTGTGGTCCTGACCCCACTTCAGCGATACCTCCTGCCCCGGCTGTAGCGCCTTGATCTCCTCGAGCTGCGCGGCGTCCTTGACCCACTCGTCGCCCTGCTGTACGCGGGCGACCTCGATGGTCAGTTCACCCCCTTCGGCCGCGGCGACGACCACGCGGTCCTCCCCGACAGTGATGACCTTCCCGCGGGCGGTTCCTTCTTTCATGTAGGCCTGAGCTGAACTGACAAGGAGAAATGTGGCGACCAGTGCAGTGGCAAGGGCGACTTGGCGCTTCACTTTGCGGGCCTCCTCTACGGTTAGGGGCCGAGCGATCACTCGGCGGATTCCCTCAAGACGACTGACGCTGCCCCTGCGGCAAGGGCCTTGGGAAAACCGGGGACAGCCACCGATCTCGGCGAAGTGACCTGGCCCCAGCGCGCCGCTGGGTCGAGATCGGTGGCTGTCCCCGGTTTTCCCCACCGCACGGAGGGCTACGCCTTTCCTCGCCCGTCGGCTGGGTCCCGCGATGCGTCCATGCGCAACTCGGTCAGGAAGTCCTCCGCGCACGAGGGGCAGAGCCCGTGGGTGACGCGCGCTGCCGAGGCGTATGCGAGGAACTCCTCGACAGGCACCCAGTTACCGTTCAGGCGCACCTTTCGACACGCGGCACACATCGACACGAAGCCCTCGAGGTAGCGAATATGGCGGAACACAAGCGACGTCGCGATGAGGCACGCCATGGCGGCGAGCAGGGTTACCGACGACTCGAACCAGCACTCGTCGAGGTTGGCCGGCGTCGCGGGAGCGCCCAGCACCCGGTGCGGGACGTCCATCACCTCGTCCAGCCAGATGGCCAGGATGATCAGGGAGAAGCCGACCGCCTGGAGCCCGATGACCCAGAGCCGCAGACCGCGCTTGGACAGTCGCCCCACGGTTGCCTCGCCCTCCTCCCCCCTCGGAACGTCGGCCCTGTCAGCCGCGTCTCTCCCCGGTTCGCGCCCCAGCTGGGATGTTCCTGCCGCGCGGCCACCGTCGGCATAGCTCCGCTAAGGCGGGCGCCTATCACGTCATGATGCCGACTCGTGCTATCCTCGCGCGGGCCCGCCACGTCATGACGAACCGCCTGGTAGGGCCCGGTGCCTGGGGGGCAGTGGCTCACGGCTTCCGGAGGGCAAGGCCCACAGCCGGGCGAAGGCCCATGGAGGGGTGACAGGAGAGGCTACCGATGCACAGCCTGATCCTCCTTGCGGCCATGCCCGCCTTGCTCGCCTCAGCGCCGGGCGGCCATGAGGGATACCGCACACGGTCGATCTCCCTCAACGGGCCGTGGCAGTCCGCGGTGGGCGAAGGCGACGAGGGAGCCGAGACGCCGGAGGGTCAGGCGAGGCTCACCTGGCAACCGGTGACCCTCCCAGGGCCGTTCATGCCGTGGAGTGACGACGCGGTACGCAACACGGCATTCGTGTGGGCCCGGCGCACGTTCGACGTGACGGCCGAGCAGGCGCGGAGCCTTGCCGTGCTGCGCTGGAACGCCATCTCCCTCGGCGCCGCCGCGTTCCTCAACGGCCGGAAGGTGGGCCAGAACGACCCGATCGGCCCCTACCAGGTGATCGTCCCGCCCGGCGTCCTGCGGGCGGGCGGGAACGAGATCGTGCTGAAGGTCGCCGGCACGCGGGGCGTGCAGAAGTCGAAGAGCGGCTACCTGCTCGTGCCCGCCGGGTTCGCGAACTCGGGCGGCATGCCCGCGGTGACCGACGATGTCTGGATCGACTTCGCTGACCGCGCCTACCTGAAGTGGGTGCTCGCCATCCCCGACCTCGCCGGCAGCAAGGTCTCCTTCCGTGTCACGCCGACCGCGATCGAGCCCCTGGACGGGCTCACTGTCCGGGTCCGTGTCCGCCCGTGGCCGGAGGGCGACCCAGTCGGCGCCGGCGAGGCGGAGGCGCGGGTCGTTCCCGACCCGGACCCCCTGGGCGGGGAGCACTTCTCCGTCGAGGTGCCGATGACGGGCGTGAAGCCCTGGACTTACGAGGAGCGCAACCTCTACGTGGCCGAGGTCTCACTGCTACGGGGCGACTCGGTGCTCGACGAACTCACGTTCCGCTTCGGCATGCGGGAGATCGGCGTGGCCGACCGCAACTACAAGCTGAACGGCAGGGACTTGTGGCTGCGGGGCTCGAACCTGGTCTTCGAGTGGGACTGGGCCGACACGATCACCGGTCATGAGCTGGACTACCTCGTGACCGAGGCGCGGGAGATGAGCATGAACTCCTTCCGCACCCACACGCGTCCGCTGCCGAGGCTCTGGGCCGACATCTGCGACGAGTACGGGACGATGATCCTCGCCGAGTTCCCCGTGCTCTACAACTACCAGGACTACCAGTTCACGCCCGAGGAGCTGGCGGTCTGGCATCGGAACTGCCTGCTGGACGCGGCGGGGTGGATGAGCCGGCTCTGAAACCACCCGTCCGTGGTCATGTGGGTGCTCTCGAACGAGTCCGCTCGCGACAACGCGTGGGAGGAGGGACCATACCAGGACTTCGTCAACGCGCTCGACCCCACCAGGCCGACGCTCCGCACGGGCACCTCGGGCACGCGCGACAACTACGACGTGCACACCTGCGGCAACATCACGGCCACGTATGAGGGGAACCTGTTCCGCGACATCCCCGGCTGGTTTGAGGCCGCCGGAGAGCGCACGACCACGAACACGGAGTACATGAACTACTCGGGCACCCGATGACGCAGTGGACGGGCGTGGACGACGGGGTGGCCAACCAACTCGCTGTTGCGCAGATCGGCATGGAGCATACGGAGGCCATGCGGCGGGCCCGGCTCGACGGCATCTGGCCCTACATGTACGCGGGCTGGACCCGCACCCGGCTGGCAGCCCGGGTGCGGGAGACAGGCACGGGCAGCGCCGTCTGGAAGGCCGGCTTCGCAGCGCCCGAGTCAGCCTGCTGGCACAGCTCGCTCTCGCCGGTGCTCGCGAGCCTCGACCTCTTCGACCCGAGCTACGAGACCGGCCAGGAGGTAACCACCGACCTCTACCTCATCAACGACTCGTGGCACGACGCCGGCATCCACGTAGACCTTCTGCTCACCCGCGAGGACCCCGAGTTCATCCCGGAGGCCGCGTGTTTCGATGCCCCGGCCGCGAAGTGGAGCCTCGACTTCGACCTGTCCGCCGACTCGGTCCGACACACGCCCGTGACGTGGAAGCTCCCCGATGAGGAGGGCACCTACTGGCTCACTGCCAGGACGACGGGCATCGCGGGGCGCCCGGTGCTCAGCCAGCGCGCCGTCCGTGCCGTTGCGCCCACGCCGGTGCCCGATCAGGCCCGCCGGCGCACCTTCGTGCTGCTGGGGAGCGACGACCAGGCGACAGGCTGGTTTGGTGCGAAAGGCCTGCGCGCGTCCACGAGCGTCGAGGGTCTCGACCCCACGACGCACGCTGTGCTCGTATGGGACGCTTCGCGGCTAACTCCCACGGATCGCGCGGCGGCCCCCACGCTGTGCGACTTCGCGGCGCGCGGCGGTCGCGTCATCGTACTGGGGACTCGCCAGTGGCACTGGAAGAGCCTGTGTGACGTCAGTGTCCCCGACTCGGGGCCCTACTCGCGTGTGTTCCCTCACGAGGGCGCCGGCGACCCGATGCTGGCCGGCATCACTCCCGAGTGGCTGAAACGGTGGAATGGGCTACCCGGCACCGTCGCTGTCGCCAGGATCGAGGGACCGGGCGTCGAAGCCGGCCGCGCCCTCCTCTGGGCCGTCGAGCCGGAGACGACCGTCGTCGCTGAGGTCGGCGCGGCTACTGGAGGCGGCAGCATCCTGTTCTGCCAGCTCGACCTCCAGAGCCACGTGCTTCGGGACTCGCCGGCCTACGACCCCGTCGCGGAACGCATCCTCCTGAACCTGTTGGCTTGGTGAGACCCCTCATTTGGCGCCACTGGGCGCCAGGAGCTGGACCTCCCAGAGCGTCGGCCCCTCGGTGGCCTCGAGGATGTTCAGGCGGACCTCCCTGGCGCGCACCGGCGGGAACTCGATGTTCAGCCCCTCGCCGATCTGCTTGCCCGCGTAGAATGTGCGCCAGGTGTCGCCCTCGTTCGCCTGCAGCTCGAAGGACTGGACTCGGTTGCCGCACGCTTCGGAGAGGTAGGCCCGGCCAATGAGCTGCTCGGCCCCGAGGTCCAGGTCCATGTACGCGTGATAGACCCCGTAGTCGGTTGCCCATCGGGTGTCCGGGTCATCGTCCAGCGCCGCCGATGGGCCATAGACGGGAGAGCCCCCGCAGACGTTGGATGCCGTCGCCGGCTCCCTGAACGCGAGGGAGCCCGAGCGCATGGGGCGCGCGTTCGCCTCAGCAGCGGGGCGGTCGAGCCTCAGCTCGACGATCGTGTCCAGCTCCTGCAGGCACTCCTTCGGCACTGAGATGGTGATCCTGTCGTCCGTCTGCTCCACGGCGGCTTCCCCGTCGGCGAGCAGCCTGGCGTGGACGATCCTGGCGTCCATCGGCGGCAGTGTGACCTCGGTCACGTCGGGGGCGAGGATGTGGACGTAGACGCGGTCCCCCACCGATGTCGCCGCCCCCCAGGCGCCGGGCCGGAAGGGGCCGCCGTGTGTCCCGTAGATCGTGTCGCCATGGCGCCGCAGCCACTTGCCCATCTCGCGAAGCCGCTCGACCTGCCGGGGCTCGATCGCGCCCGTGGGCATGGGCCCGGCATTGAACAGGAGGTTCCCATCGCCACCGGCGCAGCGCACGAGCGTGTCGATGCACTCCTTCAGCGACTTCATCGTGTCATTCGGCTTGTAGGCCCACTGGTTGCAGATGGTGATGCACGACTCCCATGGCCTGTCGACCTGGTAGCGCCCGATGGTCTGCTCCGGGGTGTCGAAATCGGCGGGCAACCCGGCGCGGTTGTTGATGAGCACGTGTGGCTGCAAACGGCGGATCATCCGGATCAGCTCGGCGCTGTTCCACTCCTGAGCCGTGCCGTTCAGCCCGTCGAACCAGATGATGTCCACCTTGCCGTAGTTCGAGCACAGCTCCTTGAGCTGGCCACGTAGGTACCTCTGGTACGCAACGGGGCTGCCCGCGCGGAAGTCGGGATGATGGAAGTCGGGGGGCGAGTAGTAGAACCCCAGCCGCAAGCCGGCCCGATGACAGGCGTCCGCGAGCTCCTTCACCACATCTCTCCCGAATGGCGAGTTCGTGATCTTGTAGTTCGTGAGGGCGGAGTCGAACTCGCAGAAGCCGTCGTGGTGCTTCGACGTGAAGACGAGGTACTTCATCCCGGCGGCCTTCGCGATGCGGACCCACTCATCGGCGTCGAACCCCACTGGGTTGAAGCGCTTGTAGAGATTGTCATACTCCTCGACCGGTATCTCGCCGGTACCCCCGATGCCCCTCCGCTCACCTCCGCGAGACCAGCCGATCTCTGTGCCCTTCAGGCTCACGGGGCCCCAGTGGACGAACATCCCGAACCGCGCGTTCTGCCACCAAGCGAGATCCTCGGGCTTGGCCTTGAGAAACGCGTCGTCTCGCGCCATGGCCGGCAGGGCCGGGAGGATGAGGGCGCACAACGCAAGGATGTGGGCAGCCGACGGCCGGGAACGGTACATGGGATGGACCTCCTTCAGACTCGCTGCGTTGGTACGCAGAGCGCGTTTCCCCGGGGCCGGCGAGTGGGCCTCCTTTCGCGCCCGCCCTGCCGACTGAGGGCCTCCATGGCGAACGAGCGGGTCTGCCCGGGCACGGCTCGGTGAGATGCCGGCCTCTTCCTGGGAGCGGGAGGGCGGACTGGCTCGTGGCACGAAATGGGCTGGGCAGACACGCGGAAGAGGGCACACGAGAGGACGTGTACCGTGGCCATCCGGATCGCGACCTTGGCCGGCGCTTCGGCCATCCTGCTCTGGGCGGAGTCCCCTCGCGGCGAATGGGGTCCACTGGCGCCGCTGAGCGGTGAGGGGGCCATTGGCTCGCCCGGAGGCACTCACCCCGTTGCCTTCGATGGGGATACAGCCCACGTGGTCTGGGCACAAGGCGGGCATGTCTACTATCGGCGCTCGCGGGATGGGGGAGCGACGTGGGAAAGCGCCGTCAAGCTGACGTCTGGGGGCGCCGCTCAGTATCCCTGCTCGCTGGAGATCTCGGGTTCCCACTTGCACTTGGTCTGGCCGGACAGTCGGAACGGCACTTGGGAAGTCTACTACAAGCGCTCGACGGATGGCGGGGACACTTGGGCGGAGGACGTGAGGCTGACGCCGGGCGTGGACCTCTTCCGCATGGGTACAGCGATCTCGGGGGCGACGCTCCATGTGGCGTGGGCCAGCCGGAGCCTCGTCGTACCGACCCCGGCCGGGACACACACCTGGGGCGAGATCTACTACAAGCGCTCCACCGACGACGGCGCAACCTGGGGCCCTGACGTCCGACTGACCGTGCCGGACAGCTCAGCCATGCGCCCGAGCATCGCAGCCGTCGGCGAGAACGTCCATCTGATCTGGTTCGATCAGCGAGACAAGACTGGGCTCCTCGACTGGCGAATCTACACGAAGCGGTCCGTCGACGGCGGCGCAACCTGGGAGCCCGACGTGGAGTTGCGCGGCACCCCAGCGCGCTTCCCGCATCACCCGCAGATCGTGGCAAGCCAAGGTGGGAGGGTCTGCGCCATCTGGGAAGAGGGGCAGGTCTTCGACGGCGCCAAGTGGTCCGGCGATCCGGCACTGTATGCGTGTGTGTCGGATGACCATGGTCGGACCTGGTCGGAGCCACGACGGATCACGTTCGTGAACGCCCCGAACGGCTGGGCCACGCATCTGAAGTCGCACGCCTGCGGGTCGCGAGTAGACCTGGCGTGGACGGATGCCCCCGAGGGCACTCACGGCCACCGTGCAGCCTACTACATGGCTTCGCTCGACGGGGGGCTGACCTGGGAGGCGCCCGAGCGGCTGACCTCGCCAACCAATGGCGACTGCTCGGCCGAGTCCGTCGGTGCGGGCGAGTCGGCTGTGGTCGTGGTCATTGCTAGGTCAGGGGCGCTCCACTACCGGAGGCGCGCGCAGTCACCGTCGGCACAACTCCGCTAGCTCATCGGTGTTCACGACCTCGTACTCGGGGGGGAGCCGGCTCGCCAGCTCCTCGATCCATGAGGGGAAGAACGTCCAGCTCGTGACCATCGCGCTCATGAAGGCGGGTAGCTCGGCGGGGGTGTTCGCCTGGATTTCCTGGAGGAGGTAGGCGACCTCTGTATCCCGGTCGCGGTTCGCGAGCTCGGTCGACAGCGTCCAGGACTTGTACTGAGTGAGCGTATGGAACACGGCGGTGTCCCCAACCATATAGCGGGCGTTCCCAGCGTTGATGGCCGGGAAGCGGGTGAAGTCGTTCAGGATGTACTTCAGCCCCTTGATGCCCGAGACGTACCGCTCCAGTGTGGGCCGTAGTGCGTCGGGTGCGACGCCGTCCGTGTGCAACTCGATGCCCCGCATCCCCATGCGCCGGCAGTAGGTGTCGGTCTCCGCCACGAACTCCCGCCAGATCCGCTCGCGGTCGTCATCGGTGAAGCGCGATGCGTAGTAGGGCGCCAGCATGTAGCCGATGCCGGAGGGGGCCGCGAAGAATGTGTCGCCGGGAGCCGCGTTCTCGCAGTACCACTGGGCGATCGCCGGCAGCACGTCGCAGAGCGTGGGGTTCATGCACCAGGAGACGGGCACGCGGCCCCGCGCCGGGTCGGCCCACACCTCCCTTTGGCGGAGCTGCCAGTACCACAGCGCGTCTCCGCTCTCCAGTACGCTCAGGGCGATGTAGACCTTGTCGCGCTCGATGCTCCGCTCAGTCCTCGGCGTGCGGCGCCAACTGCGGAACGCTCCCACGCGCGGGCGGATCGCTGTGTGGACACTGAGGTTCGAGCAGCCGAAGCCGGGGAGGAACTTGCCATACTCCGAGCACAGGCGCACACATTGGTACTCGGTCAGGCCCTGGGCCTCGGCGTACGAGGGCCAGCCCATGACCGGGATGTTGGCCGGCATCCGGGCGAGGATCTCGTGGATGAACAGCTCCTCGGCGGCCGGGTCGGAGCCCGGCAGATCGTCCCCGTAGCCCGACTGCCAGACCGCGAGGATGTTGTGCTGGATGCGGTAGTCCAGTTCGGTGGCCGCCAGGTTCGGGTGGAGCCATGCGAGGACATGGTGGCTCATCTCGTCCCAGTGGTTGTCCACGACGAACCGGTAGGCGTCGACGTTCCGCGTCCACCGTCCGCGCAGGTCATGCAGGACGGGCAGAGGCAGCCGGCCCGCCAACTCAGGCGACACGGGAAGGGCGCTCCCGATGCCGGCCAACAGGCACGCGGCGTGAACCGTTCCGGGTAGCTGCGGGTCGTAGACCACCGTTCCCGAGACGCTGTCGCCGAACCGGGCGAGCAGATCCCCGAGTGTTCCCTCGCTCCGGGGGTTGCCGGTGTACCCTTGCTCGCGGATGGTGTCGAGCCATAGCTCGTCATAGCGGGGCGGGTTCGTCGGCTGGACCAGGTAGATCTGGGCCCCACCGCGGTTCACGAGGCCCTGGAGCGCCGTGGCGGCGATCCGTTCGTCGTTGGGCAGGGCGGTCGCGTCCATGACCACGAGGTGCTTGGGCAGGCCGGGGGCGGAGCGTGGGAACACACCGCCGAAGGGCCTATCCTCCCGGCACTCGCTCAAGCCGGACAGCCGGATCGGTAGGCGCGTCAGTGACACGTCGTCCGCCAAAAGGGACTCGGTGACGTCGTCGCACGCGAGGCGCATCGTAAGAGACCGGCAGTTCGGTGGTACTGTGACGATGCTGGAGTAGGCGCGCCAGTCGCGGGTGCCGCCGGGTAGGTACATACGGTGCTCCCCGCCAAGCGGTCGGCCAAGCCGTCCGCCCTCGGCGAACGCGACGGCTAAGTAGCACTGGCTGGCGGCCTGCGTCCTGGCCCACACGGAGACGGAGTAGGACGCGCCCGGCTCCACCTCGGTGGGATCGCTTACCAGAGCCGTCCAGACCATTGGCTGGATCGGCGTGGCGTTGGTGATGCGCACACACTGCGCGCCGGAGTGCGCCGCCTGCGAGTGGACGGCCACCGACGACCGGGGGTCCCCGTTCCTGGAGATGGCCCACCCGTCGGGGATGTCGTCGGCATCGGTATCGTCCTCGAAGCCGGCGTTGCCGATGAGGTTCGCAGCCTGGGGCCACGCTGCGGTCAACGTTAGCAGGCACATCGCGCACGCCTGGGCGCGGAGAGTTCTCATGGGGGCCTCCCCGTGGTCGCGGTGTTGGGGCGTTCGGCTACGGATGGGCGCCGTCCTTCCGCGCAGGCAGGGCGGAGGCGAGGCAGGCACGAATGCGCGGCGGGACAAGATGCCGGAGGGGAATACCTCGTTTTGCCTGCGCTACCCATCGAGCCCATCGATGCCTTCTGGACACGGAAGCTGGATGAGCTCTCGCGTGTGCCGATGGCCCCGCAGATCGACCCCGTGGCCGAGTACTGCTTCGACGATGTGCACACTTCGTGTGTGACGCTGACGAGCCTCGGCGGCATCCGGGTGCGGGGATGGCTCTGCGAGCCGGCGGCGCAGCTCGCACCCGTTCCCGCCGTGATCGAGTTCCCTCGCTACGACGGGGAGAACGGCCCGCCCATCGCCTCCGCCCGTCGCGGAATGGTTGCGTTCTCCCTTTGCCCGCGCGGTCAGGGGATCAGTGCGGAGCTGTCGGATCTCCCGTTGCGCACCCAACTCGTCACCGGCCTGGAGTCGCCCGACGGCTACTACTACACCCAGGCCTACTGTGACTGCCTGCGCGCGCTGGACTTCATCGAGACCCTTCCCACCGTCGACCCGGCGCGAGTCGCCCTACAGGGCGGCAGCCAGGGCGGCGGACTGGCGCTGGCCGTGGCGGCGCTGGCCCCCCGTCCCCGCGTCGTCGCTGCGGCTGTGCCGTTCCTGTGCTGCTTCAAGCGCGCTATCGATGTGCCGATGGAGCCGCTCTCTCGCTTCGGCGAGTGCCTCCGTCGAGCTGGCGCGCCATCACGCGATCAGGCGCTCGCCACACTGGCATACGTGGACCTCATCAACCTGGCGCATCGCATCGAGTGCCCCGCGCTCGTGAGCATCCACGACGCCGATGACGTCTGTCTGCCTGAGACCATCGCGCCGGTGTTTGAGCGTATCCGCTCGAAGCGGATGCTGATCCGCTATCCGCGCATGGGGCATGTGGGCAACATCGACTTCGCGCGTCGTGCCCTCGACTGGATCGAGGAACACGTGTAGCGGAGGGCTACTCGGCTCGGATGCTCGCGAGGGCTTGGGCCGCCGCGTCCGCCACGATGTCGTCGTCGCCGGCGTCGGCCACCAGCCTCTCCAGTGCTTCCGTCGCCGCCCCGGCGGCGGACCCCAGCCACCCCAGGCACTCCGAGGCCCTGAGGCGAACGAAGACATCGCTGTCCTCGAGCCGGGCCATGAGCAGAGGCACCGTCTCGGGCGAACGGGTGCCGACCCGGCCGATCACGGACACGGCGGCCTCGCGGTGGGAAGGGTCGGCGGACGAGAGGAGCGCCGCCACATGCTCCACCGCGCAGCGGCCCATCTCCGCGAGCGCGGTGGCGGCGGCCTGGCGCACATAGAAGATGTCATCCCGCAGGAGGTGCGTGAGCTGCTGGGCCGTGCTGCGGGCCCTGGGGCCGATGCGCCCGAGGGCGACCGCGGCCTGCGTCCGCACGTCAGGTGAGGGATCGTTGAGCAGCAACGCGAGGCGGTCCAAAGCCGCGGATGCGCCCGAGCCGATCGACGCCAGGGCCCACGTCGCGCGCTCTCGGACTTCCTCGTCGGCGGAATCCAGTGCCACGGCGAGCGCCGGGACCGCCGGCTCGGCTGCCTCTCCGAGGCCCCCGAGGGCAGTGATCACCGCCTTGCGGACTCCCACGTCTGGGTCAGTGGTCAGGCATTCCGTCAGGGCGGGAACGGCGTCGGTGACCGCGTGGTCCTTCCCGATCCGCTCAAGTGCGAGGGCTGATGTGACCCGGACGAGCTTGTCGGGGTCACGTAGCATCCGGGCCAGAGATGAAACGGCGGGCGTCGCGCCGCCCCCCATCCGGCCAAGGGCCCATGCCACGTACGTGCGGACCTGCGCCACTGGATCCTCAAGCCGCGTCATGAGGACCGGGATGGATGATGCCGCCTGAGGCCCGATCTCGCCCAGCGCGATCGCTGCCTGGGCGCGCACATCCGGCGAGGAGTCCCCAAGACGCCTCGCCAGGGCCGGGACAGCCTGCGCCGCTTCCCCCCCAATGCGCCCGAGAGTGGCGACCACCTGGCGTCGGACCTCCTGCGATTCGTGCGTCAGAAGGCTTGTTAGCCTGGAGACATTGGGTCGCATCACTCGGTCCGCCTCCGCCCTCCCCACACTCAGGAGTCTACCCAGTCTTCCGCGTTCCTAGTCGGCCCGCCTTCGTCCCTCGGTCGCGCTCCGGTATGTGTCATCCGGTCCGGGCCGAGGAGGTTGCCGCTGTACGGGGGCGAACCCCTGGGCCTGGTAGCACGCCGGTTCCGCCGTGAGTCCCAGGAGGCGAGTGCGCATGTCCGTCTCGGTCGGTGTGGTTGGCCTGGGGATGTTCGGCCCCTTCTTCATCGAGCCCCTGAAGCGCCACCCCGATGTCGGAAGGCTCGCCCTGTGCGACCTCGACGAGGGCAGACTCCGGAACGCCGCGCAGCGGTACGAGGTTGGCGAGACCTACAGCAGCCTCGACGAGATCTGCCAGAGCGGCATTCAGGCGCTCGTCATCATCACGCAGCACTGGATGCACGCCCCCCAGGCTGTTCAGGCGATGGAAGCCGGCAAGCATGTCTACACGGCCTGCCCGTGTGCCTGGAGCCTCCAGGAGTGCGACCAGCTCGTGGAGACGGTGAAGCGGACCGGACAGCTCTACATGAACGGCGAGACGAGCTTCTTCCGCCCCGAGACCGCGTTCTGCCGCGAGAAGTTCGCGAAGGGCGAGTTCGGTGAGATCGTCTACTGTGAGGGCGAGTACTTCCACGACATGGACCACGGCCTCTACGACGTGGTCCGGAACCGCTGGGGCCGTCAGTACACGCGTGACAAGGACGGCGAACCGCCCATGCACTACCCCACTCACTCGACCAGTTTCGCCATCTCCGTCACCGGAGCGCACATGACGAAGGTCGCGTGCGCGGGCTACGCGATGCCGAGCGATGACTGGTATCGCGCCGACACGCGGACGGGCAATCTGTACGGCGATGAGATCGCGCTCTTCAGGATGAGCAACGGCGCGGTCGCCCGGATCGCGGAGATGCGGCGCATCGGGCATCCCGGCTGCGAGCGCTGTTGCATCTACGGTACGCGGGGGAGCTTCGAGTGGGGCCTCGCCGGCGCGCGCTGGGCGACGAAGGACGGCTGTGAGGAGCCCTACCTCCCCCTGGTGCACGAGCCGCTGCCCGAGGCGCTTCAGCAGTACACGACCCAGGGACACGGCGGGGCCGAGGTCTACCTGATGAACGAGTTCGTCAGCTCGGTTCGCGACGAGCGCCTCCCGCGTGTCAACGTCTGGCAGGCGGTCCGGTACCTGGCGCCCGGCATCGTCGCTCACCAGAGCGCCATCCGAGACGGCGAGTGGCTCGACGTGCCCGATTGGGGCGACCCGCCATCCGCCTAAGCCACTCCAACGCTTGACTGGTAGCGGCTCAGCGGAGCTCCCTGCGCTCCTCAATCCTCCGCTCGTCCAGCTCGATGCCAAGGCCTGGCGTCTCCGGCGGGCGGATGCTGCCATCGACGGGTTCGAGGTAGCCGCGCATGAACCGCTGCTTGTGCCGCTGGAAGATGACGAGGAACTCGACCTGAGACAGCACATCCGGCGGCAGCGCCGCCGCCACGTGGAGCGCGGCGTGAAGTGAGTGGCCGTGGGGACACAGGGGAGTGTCATAGGTCGAGCACACCGTCGCGATCTTCACGAGCTCGGTGATGCCGCCGCACCAGTCGGGATCGGCCTGGACCACATCGCAGGCCTCGGCGCGCAGAAGATCGTGCACTTGCCACCGTGTGTAGAGGTGCTCGCCGGTCGCGATGGGGATCCCGGCCTGCGCGCGCAGTGTGCGGAACGCCTCCAGCCGGTCCACGGGCAGCGGCTCCTCGAGCCACGCAGGCCGGAAGGGCGCGATGCGTCGGCTCATGTCCAGCGCGTACGGTAGATCCCAGGAGTTGAAGGCGTCGAACATCAGCGCTATCTCGTCGCCCACCGCCTCGCGGAGCGTTCGCACCATGGCGATGTTCCGTCCGGCCCCCTCGCCGCCCTGGGCGGGTCCGTGGCGGAAGAACCACTTCTGCGCTCGGTACCCCTTTCGTCTGAACTCCTGTGCACGCTCCCGCAGTTGCTCGGGTTCGAGGGGGAAGCCGAGCATGCTCGCGTAGGCCGGCACTGCCTCGCGTGTCGGCCCGCCGAGCAGGCGGAACACGGGCTGCCCGAGCGCCTTGCCCTTCAGATCCCACAGGGCGCAATCGAGCGCACTCATCGCCATCATGTAGTAGCCGCTTCGAGCATGGCGGTTGCGTCGGAGGAGCTGGTCCCAGATCGTCTCGTGCGCCAAAGGATCGCGCCCGATAAGGAAGCCACGCATTTCGCGGACCAGAATGGAGGCGTGCGGGCCATCCACAGGGCCGAATAGCCCAGTGACGCCCTCGTCGGTTCGGACCTCGAGGAAGACGTCCGAGTGTCGGACCAGATCGTCGGGGTCGCGATCCGGGCGGCCGGCAGCGTGGACCGCGAACTCGGCGTAGACGTCCAGAGGATCGACCCGGCGCTCCTCGCCCCAGCCATCGCCGAAGGGGAAGAGACCGGTGACCTCGATGAGCACGACATCCGTGATGCGCATGGGCTGTTTCGTCCTCCTGGCGTACTGGCAAACGGGAGCCGGGACGCAGGGCCCCCGTCGCCATGCTGTGGAAGTCGCGCTCTAGGGGTCTGTGCCCCAGAGGTCCCCTAGCAGGTCGTACAGCTCGGGATCGTGCTGGCGCAGCTCCGCGTTGACGAACGGGTAGAAGTCGTTGGTTCCGAAGAACGCCTCGGTACCCTCTGCGAAGTACTCCGTGGCGTTGTTCAGAGCGTAGTGCCGCTCCACTTGGCCGCTGAAGCGAAGCACCGACTCGTAGCGGCCGCCCTCCGTGGCGTGCTCGAAGGCCTGCTCGAGCGCCTCGTTGCCGTAGGTGATGACCTGGTGATGGTAGCCGTGGGCCAGCTCGTGGAGGACCATCCAGGGCTGGTCGAGCGTCCACCTGAGGAAGTTCCCGGCGTTTGCGATCTCCACCGCGCCCTCCTTCTCCGGGTTGAACCCGTTCTCCACCAGCCAGTCGCGAGACACGTGGTAGCACATGCACGGGTGACGGGGGTCGGCGTGTTCGACCCAGACCGGGATCGCGCGGAGCTTCGCGAGCGCCGGCTCGGGCACGACGCGGGCGATGTCCAGGAGCTTCGCCGCGAGCACCTCCAGCGTGCGAGCGCACAGCGCTCCGTCGGCCTGGGGGAGCCGTGGGTTGACGTAGATGGTCCACCCCTCGATCTCCTGACGGTCGTACATGCCTGTCGGATCGTAGAGAAGGTCGCCGGCGAGGAGATAACAAGCGAGAAAGGCAGCCACCAACTCAGACACCACCCCTCTTCAGGCCCTGACCGGATGCGCCCTGGAACACACCCGTAGGAGCGACTCCAGTCGCGATGTCCACGGCAGGCCTCCTGCCATAGCCATCGCAGTCGCTCCTACTGGGGGCAGCCAAGCTCGCGGAACAGGAAGCCCAACTCGAGGGCTGTGTCTTCGATGGCCTTGTTGACTGGCCTCCCCCCGGAGTGGCCCAGCTTCGTGTCGTAGTGGAGGAGCACGGGCCGATCCGGTGACGTGGACGCCTGCATGAGCGCGCACATCTTCCTCGCATGGAGCGGGGCCACGCGGGTGTCGGAGTCGCCGGTGACGA
>Ga0315288_10001556_pt1 | contig 29597 bp, 44 predicted proteins | sample YL17G11_20_MG_FD_203454 | JGI IMG/M metagenome (GOLD analysis project Ga0315288, IMG submission 203454) | Sediment microbial communities from Yellowstone Lake, YNP, Wyoming, USA - YL17G11_20 | ecosystem: Environmental > Aquatic > Freshwater > Lake > Sediment | place: USA: Wyoming | collected... | reverse complement strand
GTACACAGAGCCGCCGCCGGTGTATCGAATGAATACTGCCTCTGGGTATTGAACACTGACAAGAATCTCCGTCAGCTCGATAGGAGCCGCACCGTCGCTGACTCCCTCGATGAGCCAGTTTGAGAGTAAGGTCAGCTCAACGTCCTGTCTCATCCCCGCGTTGAATCGAGCAACCAAAAATCCTTCTGCCGGATTCGCCACGGAGATGAGCCTGCACGAACCAACGCTTGTGCTGGCAAATCCAAGCGTGATTGTGCCGCCAGCAAATGGAAACGCTGGACCAAGCATGAGCTAAACCGCCGCCAATCTTTCGGTTGCGTTGAGCCCGGCCGGGATACTCGCCGGGTCCTTCAGGGCGGAGGTCTGCAGAGGAGTCGTGTTGTCCTCTTGGTAGACGGTCTCCGTTCCAAGGCCCACGTCGATCTTGACGTGACCAGAGAGGACTTGCTTGATGAGCCGCATGAGCTCGCCGTAGCTTCCAGCGGTCAGGTGTCCTGCTCGCAGCTGATCCCATACAGCCCCGGGGACCGTGGCGATGGCGGCCTGAATCGCAACCAAGCTGTCTGCGACCGAGGTGAAGCCAGACCCCTCGATGGCAATCAGCGCTGCTTCGATGGTCGCAGTGTCGATGGCAAGGTCTGACTCAACCGTATCCGCCCCAACGACCGGAACAAACAGACCCGCGGCCGGGACCACTGACCACTGTACCGGACCTAGAACGCTCACCGACGCCGACGTGAGTTGGATGTGATAGAGGCCGGGAAACTTCACCGAGTCGATCTCGAAGAAGTTTGTCCCAAGAACCGCCGCAATGTCGACGATGGTCCCGTCTGCCTTCGTCACGTGAAACTGGGTCGACAGAAGATCGGCAGCCACTCGTCCGGTGACGGGAGCACCGAAACCGTCGAGTAGTCGAACAGGGACACGGACCGTGGTGGTTTGCCTTAGCATGACTACCCCTTTTGAAGTCCCGTGTTGAACGCATTGAACCCAACAGCAATTCCGGGAGAAGATCCGCTGGCGTTCTGTTCTCCACTGAGCGCCAACACCTGGGCCTCCTGGAAGGCCACGGGAACCAGTGACTCAGCCGTTACGACGGACGGAGTGCTGCTTTCCATGGTTGTCGTTGACGGAATCTCTGCAGAAAAATTAGCCATTGGCTACACCCTTGGGTCCGTACCGTTCCATGGAAGTGTACAAGCTCCCACGACGATTCGGTCCTTGCTTGATGAGAAGTCGAGCGTTGAGCCGGTGGCAAGCGGATTCAGCAAAACCCTGAGAAGACTCGAAGTCCCTTTGAATCCGGGGTACGTGCCAAAAGACGTCGGCACACACCAAAAGAGCGGAAACGTCATTCTTTTTCCGGAGAGATGGTTTCCGTGGGCGTACGCGCCGGCGAGAGAGGTCCTCGTTCCAAACGGATATGCGAACGGGAATGCTCCAGTGATCGGACCAAAGGTCTCCGAGCCGCCACCTTTGTTTCTCCAGGCCTGAGGAGGAACCGAGGAAAGAGTGTTGTTCCCGAGCGGCCCATAGGCGACCGCGTTGTAGGCGCCAAGGATGTTCGTCGCACTGGTTCCGCCGTCCCCGTAGAACACCAGTGGATCGGCGTCTCCGGAGACAGATTCCAGCATTGGATCCATCATCCAGATGTGCGTCGGAAGCCCGCCACCGCAGGGAATCCCAACAGAGTAGAACCCGTATGGCGACGCGTCGTCGGCCATCATATGTAGCCGATAGGTCCCATCGGTCGTGAACAGGGTCGGAGTACCAACGCCGCCGCCGTTGTTGATGGTTTTTTGGTCGGTCGCCGACGCACGTGCTGCAGCCGCTCCGCCGGTAAATCCTGCGGAGAAACTGTAGGAGACGTTCCACTCCAGGGAAGTGACGTTACGCTGAAGCTGAAGCTGCTTTGTTCCAGTAGGCGCCTGAAGTACAAACCAAGCGAAGGTGTTGTTCATTCCGCCTGCACCGATGCCGCCGTGGGTAATCACGTCCCCTGAACCGCTAAACGAGAACGTATCTCCAGAGCGAGTGACGGTCCATCCAATGGACTTCATGAACTGCTTCCAGAGGAAGATCGCCTCGGAGCCCGTCGCTGGAATTTGGTTGATGCTGAATTGTTTTGCCATTCATCACACCAGCGGCACTGAGCCGTTCCAAGGGAATACAGAGCCACCAAGAACGATCCAGTCCTTCGCGCCAGCGCCAGAGACAGACTGAGTGTCGCCCGTGGTTCTCCCGGACATCGGAAAGCGAATCAGCGTCGACCGACCTTTGATGCCTGGCCTCGAGTCCGTCGGATCAGTCGCGTAGTAACAAGGCAAAAGGTCATCCTTGCCGTTGACTGGATTTGGACCGAGCTGCCCATGAAGAGTCGTCTGTGTTCCTCCTGGGATTCCGTGAATGGCGATCGGTGACACGTAGGCCGGGCCAAGAATCCCGAACGGGTTGTTCATGAGCGCCTGAGCCCCAGCGCCAATCATATTGAAGAAGCTTCCGCTTGGGTTCCCGTCGAGGTCCCCAAGTAGACTCGACCCCGGAGGTCCGTTGCTCGAGTAGAATACGAACGGGTCCGTGTCTCCCGCGTCCGTGTCGGTCAATGGGTCGACGAACAGCGCATGACTCGGAAGGCCGCCGCCTATTGCATATGCAACCGAGTAAAATCCGTACGGCGAAGCGTTGTCCGCGGCGGCATGAAACCTGTACGTTCCGTCTGCCGCAAAAGTCGAACCCGCAAAGGTTGGCGAAGCATCCGTTCCGCCGCCGGCGAGGTAGATCCTGTCAGTAACACTGACCGGAGCTGGCGTCTGCGTAGCGCTTGGCGTCCCTGCGGTGAGAGTAGAAAATCTCGTAGTGAAAATTCTCCACGAAGTGGTTGCTCCAAGTTGAAAGCAGTACTGTGCTGTTCCTCCTGGCGGAACAATTACGAACCAAGCGGAGGCGTTGTTCATTCCCCCTGCGCCAGAACCGCTTGAGGTGATTTGATCTCCGGATGAGTTGTAGGTCAACCCATCAGACGACCTGGGCACGGTCCAGCCGACGCTCTTTAGGAGCGCCTTCAGGGAGAAGATTGCCACCGCTCCCGTTGCTGGCGTGGTGTTCGCTGTGAAGACAAGCGACATCTCAGATCACCGGAGTGGACCCGTTCCAAGGAACGGAAACCATCCCTGCAATCATTCGATCTCCGGTCGCCAAGAGCGTGAACGTTTGGCCGGTGGCACGCTGGGCGCTGTACCACTTCAGGAGCGAAGAAATCCCCTTGTAACCACCAAGGCCACCAAGGATCGATGGTCGAGCCCAAATGACCGGGTAGAAGTCCTCTTTCCCGTTCGCTGAATTCGTCCCGATTCCACCTTGGCTTACACTGTAGCCCGACTGAACGTGCGTGATGGCGTTGATGCTGAACCCCGAGATGAACATCGCCGGGCTCATTGGAAAGACGCTCGCGAAGGCTGCCGACGGGTCGCCGCTTTTGAACCAGGTACCCGGGTTGTTTGCCACGCCGTTCGACAGGAAGCTCGACGCCGACGCGGCGGCCGAGGCGAGTCCCAGCGGGTTCGCTCCGATGGCGCTGCCAGATGTGTAGACAACCCACTGGTCGAGGTCTTCGACCGGAGACGACGAAGCCGCCGTCGGGTCGAACATCATGACAGACTGCACGGCGGCGGTGCCAATCGTGATGCCGAGCATGTAAAAGCCGTACGGCGAGGCGTTGTCCGCCATCAGATGAAGCCGGTAACTCGCGTCGCCTCCAAAGAGGTTTGCGAACGTCGGAGAGGCGTCCGTGCCACCGCCAGCCGTAATGACCTGATCGGTCGCTGTCGATACAATCGTGGCACTCGGAGAGCCACCTGAGAAACCCGTAGCTCTCGAGTACTTCACACGCCAGGAAGTGTTTCCAGGGCCACGCTGAACACAGAACTGCTTGGTGAGCGTCGGACTCTGAATCACGAACCAGGCGTTGTTGTTCGCCATGCCGTTGGCGCCCGAGCCAAAGCCAGTAATCTGGTCACCGGAGGAGTTGTAGGTCAGGCCATCGCTCGAGCGAGGCACTGTCCAGCCCTGCGCCTTCAGATGTTCCTTGAAGCGATAGACCGCCTCGGCATTGGTACCCGGGGTCAGATTCACATTGAACTGAAAGGCCATCGCGTTCTCCTTGCCGCCAGTCTATCGACTACTGCCAATCAAATCCACTCACCGGTGAGCGCCCTTGGGTGGATTTAGAATTCCACCGCCCTTGCTCTTAGATCCTCGCTCAATGTGCTCAAGCCTACTTGCGGTAGCTCGCAGCGATCGATCGATACTCGACATCACGCTTTCCTGCATACCGAATCCAACGGCCTGCTCTCCTGATCCCCCGTGAGCAGTTCCGCCACCGCTTCCAGTGGCCTTGCCTTTTACATGCTCCTGAATGCCCTTGGTCTGCTTTTGGATGTCTACGAATTTCAAGGCCTCAAGAACCGGACTTACTTGTCCTCCTTCTCCCGCCGCTCCCTGAAGCTGCTTTCCTTGTTCGACAACCGAAAGAAAGTGCTGCGTCAACGCCTTGGGGTCAACGCCGTATCTTCCGGCATGCGCCTTGATCTCGCGCTCGAGATGTACGGCAGCAGGACTTCCCATTCTAGCGGCCTGTTTGTCTGGGTCGCCAGCGGCCTCTCGAAGGGACACCATGAACCTCGTATCTGCTACGAGCTCCTTGGTGAGAGCGCTAACATTCGCTCGCTCGCGGCCGTTTCCTGAATTCGAAGCGAATGCTCCTACAAGGGCACTGGAGACGGCAGCTTGCTGCCCTGGTTCTTGCGCCTTCAGAGAGGCAGCGATGGTGGCGTATCCGCGAACGTCAGCGCCAAGCGCGCCGGTGGGGAGTGTTTTGTACTCGCCGCCACCGCTGGCGGCCTGTGCCATTCGCTCGATGAAGTAACGCGTTTTGGCGCCCAGACCACCTCTTAGGTGACCAGGCAAAAGCGGATCGACTTCGCGCATTGCGCCTTCGGTTGAATCGTATCCAGCTTCTCCGTGCTTGATGGCCTCTGACAGGTGAACAAAGGCCGCCGACCAGGCCGATGCCTTCGTGCCATCATGGACGACGTCGACTGCCGCCGCGTCTGCTTCGCCTCTCATCGCGCTGTTGATTTTTGCGTGCCCCGCAAGCTTACCCATCTGAGCGAGGTCCGCCGTTTTGAAAAAGTGATTACCAATGGCAATGGTTCCGTTTCCGCCATGTGCCACCGGAGTGACACCGGCCAGAGCCAAAGCACTTCCGGTGTACTCACTGTAGATTCCGTATCCCGCTTTGTTCAGATCAAGCGCCACTGAGTCAAAGTTTCCCGTACTCGCCCTGCGGTAGTAATCCCCCATGCCAGTGAGATCGACCTTTCCGAGTTTTCCGCTGGCCGCTTTTCTGGCCAGGTCGATCTTTTTCCCCTCGATCATGTTCTCCCTGGCTTCGTCGCTACCCATGGAGTCATACGCCGCTCTCTCCTGCTTGGTGAACTGAGCCTTGGTAGCCTCGTCGTCTTCTCGTCCTTTGCCGTATCCGTGCCACGCTCCAAGTCCCGCGCCAACGGCCAAGCCGCCAAAGAAGAGTGGCGCCCCTGCGGTTGCGCCGACTGCCGTCGCCGCAAGGGCAAGCCCAGTTCCGGCGGCGCCGCCCCACATGGCCTGCTGAAACATCGGCATTCCACTGAACATGCCGCCGACCATTTCCATGGTCGACTGAGCTCCGGGGAAAAGTGGACGTGGAGCTCCGGTCATCGACGCCATCGCGGAGAGCGCATGGTCCTGCTTCATGTTCGCGAGACCGGCCTCTGCCTCCCAGTGAGAAGAACTACCACCGCCTCCACCACCGCCACCTGCGTGAGTGGTTCCTCCAACATAGGTACGGGCTTGTCTTGGGGTCAGATGAAGAAATTTGATCCCGGCTGCAATCATCGCTTCATTGTGAGAAAGATTTGGCGACATCGCTTCTATTTGGCCGGCATAAAACTCCATCTGACTTTTTGCCAGCGTGCGCATTCCCGCCGCGCCGACTTTGCCATAAAGATCGGGCGCATTTTGTTGGAACCGAAGATAGCCCGCAATGGGGTCACCCCCTCCGGAGGCGGTCAATCCCTGCAGCGACTGACCTGCTACCGCGGCAAGATCTCCAGAGAGAGGCTGGCCAGTCATTGCAGCCATCATCTGCATTCTTCCAATGCCGCCGAGAGCCGCACCCATCTGCGTCTGGGCGATCATCTGCCCGGCACCGGCAACACCGCCCATCATACTCAAGTGCTCTCTCGAAGTGCCAGAACCGGCCGCTGCGATGACGCCGCCAGTAAAGAGATCAAAGCCAACCCGTCCGGAGATCTCGTTTTGACGAGCGACACCGGCACCGCCCATTCCGATGTTGTACATCGCCTCTGCGCCAAGACCTGATGCAGCGCCCATCTTAGAAAGAGTCCCAATGGGATCTGAGAACCCCATTGAGCCCATTCCCTTCATCATCGCCATGGCCTTACCAGTCGACGCATGAAGAGCCTCTGCGCCTTCCTCTACTGCTCGAGCGAGGCCAATGAGATCGGCCTTCACTTTTTCCACGCTACCGCCGCCAGTGATTGACGTGGGTAGTATTCCTTGCTGGCGAGCACCGGCGACGATGTCGTTCATCTGATTGACATCCATCCCAAGTTCTTTGGCAGCAGCAACCGCGGCGGACCCGTAGGCGGACTTCATGGCTCCGCTGACACCGAGACCTCCAGCCACGGTTTCTCCGAGCTCGAGCGTGATTCCTCTTTCGCGCTCCTTGGCGGCGTAGTGCTCTTGGAATTTTTCCCCAACTAGCTTATCCGCTAGATATCCTCCACCGAATCCCACGACTGCGCCGGGAACGCCGCCTATGGCAGCGCCTGCGATTGTCATTGCCTCCCAAGCGGTCTGTCCTGCGACGGTCGAAACTACTGCGCTTCGGGCCGCAGCAAACGCCTGGTGCTCCGCTTCGAACTTACGGTCGATGTAGTTGCGTTCGACGGCCATGCCGAACTCGCCGGCGCCGACTCCTGGCGGCTTCATGCGCTGCGCTGCTTGGAGGCCGTAGCGATGAACCATCCACTCTTGCTGAAGCGAGGTCTCGGACTGCTGCATGCCCCAGTGAGGCGTGTAAGCCATCGCTGGGTTGGTGAACGTCCCGCCCATCATCGGCGTGAACATCCCGCCGACCTGCATCGGGTTCATGCCGCCCATGTCGGCGGCCATCATCGAGAAGCCCGAGGCAGCGCCGCCGAGGGCGTTGCTGAAGCCGTTCAGTCCGCTCTGAACCCCGGCGCCCTGGACGCCGCGGGACAGCGCCATCTGATAGGCCGAGCTGACCTCGACCGCCGAGCTCTGAACCTGCGAGGTATCTACTTTCGCGATGTAGTTGAGTTCAGCGGCCATTCACTATCCTTTTCGCAGGATACCTCGAACCTTGCCAAACGCGCTGCGTTTCCGAGTGTCCGTTCCGGTCGGTGCCACCGAGTATACCTTGTGGCGCTCGTCCTCCATGATCTCCATTGCCCGCTCGACGGCCTTTTCTCGTTCGATCTTGTGCTCCGGAAAGGTCTCCTCGATCAAGCGCATGAGCGCCTGCTGGGCCTTCTCCGGATTGACCGAAGCCGTCACCACTGCGATCGTTCTAAGTAGCTCTATCCGCTGGTTTTTTCTCCAGGCGGCAATTGCCACGCTCTCCTGCAGGCTTCCAAGGGGGAGCTTGACTCCGTTGATCAGACGAAGGTTCGCTCGAGCCCAGCCGATAGGAGAGCTTAGGACCCCGAGATGGGGTTCTTCTCCTGTAGGTAGCGAGTCCAGGCACGATTGAAGATCACCACCCGGTCGGTCAGCATGTCGACCAGGGCCGACCCGCGCTCTTCGAGCCAGGTGATTCGCTTCTCGAGTGTCTCGCCAATGCTCTGGGCGTCGAGCGCTTCAACTGCCGACGCCGTCGACCCCATGAGATGAAGTTGCTTGTAGAGCGCGTTCGACAGGCCCTTGTCCTTGTACTCACCGTTCATGAGCCAAGAATCGACCGCCTTCAAATCCTTCGGCTGCGACGACTTCAGGATGATCTTGTGCTTTCCGAGAATCGGAATCTCTCGAAGGATGAACCCCTTGAAAATGTAGTCGTCGACGTCTTCGTCCGTGAACGGCTTGATGGCGAGAAACTTGATGGGGTCTTTTTCTTGAAGAAGTCCCTGTCCGCAGCCCGCACAGAACAAGTCGTCCTTGCCTGGCTTCTTTTTGCAGACCGGGCACTCGGTGAGATCCACCGTTTTCTGTGGCTCCTCGGCCTTCTCCTGTTGAGCGGCCGCGGCCTCTTCGACGCTAACGCCCATGGCGCTTGCTCGAGCAGCGGACTGCGCCGAGTTCTCCCTGGCGGCACCGCCGATTCCTCTGTTTCCTGTTTGGGTTCGAGCTTCAGCTTGAGCTCGCAAGTCTGGCGGGAGCATTGATCCTGACATCTGATTCTCCTTAGTGATTCGAATGATTGACCAGCTGCAGTGTGTCAAACCCTACCACGTAAATCAATCACTTCGCCGACGACGGCATAAGCAAGGTAGAGAGCCAAGGAGGTTCATATGAACGGGTTCACGTACGAGAGCGCCTCACCGCCAAACGCCGAACAGCAGCGATTCTGGAACAACGAACTCTCTTTGCTGAAGGGTTTTCAGCAACCAGTTCCCGTCGACTGCTACGAATACGTCGCCGCCAATTTCAAGCGCGAGGTCGCCAACTGTCGACTCAACGAAAAGCTGACGCTCGACTACAAGTACACGCTGCTCTCAACGCTCATGACGACGTTCGAGTGGCTACGAACAAAGGACGGCACCGAATGGCTGCTCAAGCTCTACGGAATCGAGCAGGTCGAGCCGCATCCGGGGTACTCGTACTTCTACGAAGGCTCCCGCCTTGTTGAGCCTGAGTTCAGTCTGCGCATCTATACGTCAGACCGAACCCAGCGAATCGCGATGTCCCCGTTTGAGTACTACGAAAAGGAAGCTCTCGTCGTGAAGATGAAGGATCTCCTTGAGTACCGGCGAGGACGATCGGATACGCCAGCGAGACACGCCAGCGACGGCATGTGGGCCTGGGTTGGTAGCTACGTTCGAAACTGGCTCGCAGAGACCAAGGCCGACACAACGTGGCCGACGACGAAGCCTGATCGCATCAGCGGCTACAACTGGGCCAAGGGCCTTATGCGAGCAGGAAGTCAGACGGAGAGGGTCTGGAACGTCATCTCTCAGCTCGAGCTTCATCAGGAGCGGGTCTACCGAATCCAAAAACCGGCCTACGTCGAACGATTCGACAACGGCATTCGTCGACAGGTACAGCCGGAGAGCCCCGGCATTCTGTGGGCGGGCCGGGCCAAGATGAGAACCGTTCCGCTCGATGAGCTCGAAAAGCACATGGGGGTCGCCCCCGCTGTGGTTGAGCAGCGCTATCGCTGCGCAAGCTGCGGAAACATCCGTTGTTGCATCTCGGGTGGGTCTCAGGACAGGCTCTGTATGAACTGCCGAGGCGTCCAACTCGAGACCGAATCCAGGCCGTCGCTTGAATGGTGTCGCTATCGAGAGTGCCGGAATTGTCCGGAGCACTTGCGAAACGCCGAGGACCTGCTCAATCTTGCGAACAGGCTGAACACGAACACGATGCCGAATTTCAATCGCTAGGAGAAGACATGCTCCTCCGGATCGAAAGAGGAAAACTCCGCGTCTTCCTCGACGCCGGACAAGAGGTCGAGCAAGTTGAGAAACTCACGGAAGCCATCGGATCTGCGAAGCTTGCAGAAGGTGGTTTTCGTGGGGCTCTCACCGAAGTAAATTGCTACCTCTCTGTCGACAATCTCAAGAAACTCAAGAAGCTTTTTCCAAGCGCCACAATGTCCGAAGACGAGACAACGAAGTTCGCTTTGGAAAAACTTCGAGAGCAGCGCAAGTCCTACCTCGCCGAGGTCGCCGTCGGCAACCAAGTGAAGGCCGGGCTACGGCTTGCTGCGGGGTACAACTTCAAGAAGCCCCCGTTCGCCCACCAGGTCAAGGCGTTCAGCTTCCTCCACGCCCTGAAGTCTCCTGGGTGTTGGGGCGACTGCGGAGTCGGTAAGACGTACATCGTGGCCACGTTCGCCGAAAGCCTCATGCAGCTCGAAGGGAAGTGGAAACTCCTCGTCGTCTGTCCGGTGAACCTCATCAAGCACGTCTGGCTCGATGACGTCGAGAAGTTCACGAACATGTCGGCGATCTCACTCAGACCGCCAAGGGTCACAGCGGTATCTGGAGTCGGTGTTCGAGGCGAGGCCAGAGGACCTCGGGTCAAGATGAAGCGCGAGGCTCTTCGGGTAGATGCGTTTCAGCAGGAAGCGGACGCCTACGTCATCAATCCCGAGAACATCCGCATCGCCCGAAAGGACCGAAAGAAGGGCGACAAGATCAGCTTGGTGTTTCAACTTCTGCGTAAGTGGAAAAAGGAGGGCTACAAATGGATTCTCGCGATCGACGAGAGCTCCAAGATCAAATCAAGAACTTCCGCAACCTACAAGGCGCTCGTGGACATCAGGGAGTACTGCGATCGCGTCGTCGAGATGACCGGGACTCCATCCCCGAACGGTCTTCTGGACCTATGGTCACAGTTCTCGGTTCTCGACGAGGGGATGACTCTACAGCCTTCTTTCGTCGACTTCCGACACGACACCCACAACGAGATTGAGCTTCGCGGCGTCAGCTGGAAACACAAAAGCGGCGTCACCATGTGCGCCACCAAGTGGCACCCCAGGGCCGGCAGCGCAAAGCAGGTCTACGATCTTTTGTCGCCGCGAGTGATTCGGTTCAGGGCCGAGGACTGCATCGACCTTCCTTCGATCACTCCGATTCAAAGAGACGTGGAAATGTCGAAGGAGCAACAGGCGGCTTACGAGGAAATGGAAGAGCGCCTCTTCTTGGAGCTCGAAGGAGAACCCGTCACTGCAACAGTGGCGGCCACAAAGATGATCAAGCTTCGTCAGATCACCGGCGGGTTTCTCATTGACGACAACGGAACTGAAACGCCACTCGGCGCCGACAGTCCCAAGATGGTCGAGCTCGACGAACTGCTCGAGCAAAGCATCGCGGACAAGATAGGCGACGAAGGTCGTCGTCCGAACAAGGCGCTCGTTTGGGCCAACTACCGCTGGGAATGCAAAACACTCGTTCAACGATACGCTCAGCTATACGGGGCCCGCGGGCTGTTTGGCGGTATAAGTGATTCAGCAAAGGATGAGGCTATCCATCGGTTCAAGACCGATCCAAAGGCTCGTCTGCTCATCTGTCATCCGGCATCAGTAGGACACGGACTCACCTTCACCGATGCGAACTACGCCTTCTACTATTCACTCAGTCACAACTACGAAGAGTTCTACCAGTCGGCCCGGCGCATCGCTCGCCAAGGACAAACGAGGCCCATGTTCCTCTACTTCCTCGTCTGCCCTGGAACCATCGACGAGGACATGATGAACGCTCTTCGAGAGAAGAAGAACCTGAGCGACATCGTCACGGATGGGAAGTTCCAACGAGAAACATTCCTAGCTCACAGAGCAAAACGCGGACAAGTCGAACTCGGCTGGGAGGGCGCCAATGCTGACCCGAGAGAAGAGGGGCGAGCTCTCTGAGAGCATCCTGTTCCAGCTCAGTACGCTGGGGGTTGCAACGGCCCCTGAGATGGCAGAAGTCTTCCAGGTTTCATCTTCAAGCATTCATTCCGTTCTTGTCAGTCTCAGGTCACAGGGACTTGTTGAGCCCTACGCCCTGGTCTCCCGAGACAACCGGGTCTTTCTGTATTCCTGGGGACTCTCCTATCATGGATATGCGCACGGGGACTTCAACTCGGGCTCAGGATGCGTTCACTGTGAGCGCAGATTCGAGGACTGGCGATGAACCCGCTGGCCGCACAGGAGTACTACGACGCATCGCTGGGGAACCCATTTCTGGCGGCTTGGATCAGCGTTCTTCATGAGCACAACATGCCCTACGCAACGGAGGTGGCGCCACACGACTGGGAAGAAGCGTTCGAACAATTCTGGTCGCTCGGGTACATGACCGACGACCAGTTCAATTCAGTGAATTTCAAAAAGGAGTTCCGACGGAAACGCCCGCCTCCGTCGGATATCAGTCAGGCTCTCGGCAGGCTCGTCAAGGAGGTTCAAGTGGCAAAACCAGAGTTCGAGGTGTTCTCCCCCGCAGGTCTGACCAAGGCCAATCCAAACGGAAGCATTCAGCGAGCCGGCGGATTCAGGCAGGTTCCGGCGGCGCCGACGCCCGGCGGCGTCTTTGCCACGTCCCCGGCACGGATGGCAACGCCGGCGGTATTCGCGCCGATCGAGCCAACCAGACGAACGCTAGCCAGTCCGTCCAAGGGACCCCAGCAGCCCGCAAGCATCGGCGTTGATCCGCGGACCTACGTGGAGGACTTCGCTCCCAAAATGATCTGCTGCAACCGCGAGCTCGAGATGGACTACGACGACGGTCGAGACATCACCGAAGAGCAAGGAGAAAGCTCCGGGCCGCAGCTTGTTGAATTCGTCTATCACGCGGTGTGCGAACACTGCAACACCGAGAGTCACCACTCGTTCATCAAGCCGATGCCAAACGACATCACCTGGAGATAGTCCATGGGAAAGCAGTCTCGCCTCAAAGCACAACGTCGCGAGGCTGCCCTTTCCAGGGATGCCACGACCGACGTCCTCCGCCATGTGTTTGCTCGGATCTCTCAGATCACCTCGGAGAACCCAAGGCGATGCTGGGAATACATGGTGGAGCTGATGGCCCACTACAGCGGCATCAACTGTCTCTTCGGGGGGACGCTCACGGAGCCCACCAAGAAGCTGGCCGTTGACATCCCGGATCTCGAAGACACGCTCCTTGGGTTCACCAAGATGCGAGACGAGGAGCTCCTTGAGTGCAAGCGAACGGGGTCTGCAATTCCGGACCCCATTGGTTTGATCCTTGAAGAGAACCAAGCCACCAACAAAAACATGGACCAGTTCTTCACGCCGCCGACGGTAATTAGAGCCGTCAACGCGGTGAATTTCCATGGCGTAAAGAAAGAAAAGCTCAACGGCCTCGATCCGTGCTGTGGCACAGGGCGGTTTGCAATGGACGCCCTGGTTCACAACGACGGTCTCGTGATGTTCAACGTGGACCTCGACCAGTGGCTCGTACGAGCGGCCCTGGTGAACTTCCGCTACATGCAGCGGTACACGCACGCCAGGATTACGCCGCCGCTCGACGCCAGGAGCGTATTCGAGGAAGACGCCAAGAAGCAGGGTGACGTCATCGTGCTTGGTGGAAGATCATGGATCATCCACGCCAACAGTCTCGTCGTCGACCTCGAGTACAAGCCAAACTGGCAGCACTCGTGGATGTGGAATCCGCCCAATTGGCGGTCCTCTATGAAGATGGCGGACTTCGACGGCACCTACGAAGAGTTCGAACAACGGGGGAGCAAGAAGGAGGTGGAGGCGAAAAAGGAACAAATCGCAGCGGCCCCAAAGAAGCCGCAATTTACGTTCGGCCTGTCACTCGAAGATGAGTCGATGCGCCGGTACGCAACTGGGAGGAAGTAATGAATACCGCAAAGAAGAAGGCACTACGGTCGCTTGAGATCAAAATTCTCGAACATCTGATTGAGCACGACCACGCAATGCCAGTGAAGGACTTGAACGTCCTTGCGCCGGAGTACGAAACCACGATCGGCAGCATGGTGCTCGATCTCGAGGAGGAAGGTTATGTCACTCGCTTTCGCCTCGAAGATGACACTGTCATGCTTGAGGCCACCCACGCCGGAAAGCTCGCGTACGAGGCTGCCCTTTCAGCTCCGCGACGAGCGCCTTGAGTACGTTCCGTTCCGACCGCCGTGCCCAAGTTGCGGCTGGTACATGTGGCCCTACCAAGGGCTGAATCATGAGCAGCTCTACCGGTGCACCGCTCATCAGTGGTGGGTCTGTTCAGCAGACGCTGATGATGACGAGAACACGGTCTTCGTCATCGTCCCGTACCAATGGAGAACCCCCTAGGAGGACGCCATGCTCGAGCTCTTTCCGTGCAAGTCGTGTCCCTATTGGCTGGGGATGAATCCAAGCTGTCCCGAGTGCGAAGAGGCCCGCATCGGCGGACCCGTCTTTCAGGAGAAACTGCGCGCCATGACGAATGCCAAGCAAGTTCGGATCGACCGACTTCGTCGGCTGATTGGAAAGCCACAGGTCGGACTGGTGGGATGCGGGAAATCCAAGCAGACCGGCACCCACAAGGCGAGCGAGCTCTACACTGGGAGACTGTTCCGAGGGGCGTTCGAGGTGGCCTCCGCTCATTGCGAGGAGGTCTACATTCTCTCAGCGAAGCACGGCCTTTTGGCGCCAGGCGACCTGGTTGAATCCTACGACTACAGTCTGTACGACGTCAGCCTAGCCGAGCGAGACCAGTGGGGGAGTGGAATCGTGAGCCACTTGAAGACACTCTTCCCGGTCGACCTTGGGCTACGGTTCGTGTTCTATGCAGGACAGGGGTATGTCAGACCCGTGCTTGACCAGGCTCGCGTTCCTCAGTGGGAGTTCTTCGAAGCGATGCGGGGACTCAATCTGTTTCAGAGGATGGAGTGGCTTCGGGGCTCGATTGACGCGCTTGGTTCCTGCGCTTGCTGACGTACTCATGGGCTTTGGCGCCGCCGTAGACAAGACCGCCGGCACTGGCAAGGCCGGCAATCGGAAGACCGATCTCTTTGGCACGTTCGAGCCGGTTTCGACCCTTGATGGCACTGAGAAGATCGTTCTCGTCGTGAAGAAGTTTCTCGCCGCGGTTCATTCGCTCGGCGAGAGCTCTTGAGTGAAGGACTCGACTGACCACGTTTCCCGGGTCCGTGAACGGCGCCAGGGTTTTCTCGGCGATCTCTCCGTGCATCTCGGAGCTCGAACCTGTCCTCATTCGGTCCAGGATCTTTTCAAGGCGCTCTTCGTTCATGCCAAGACCCTCGGCAATTCGAGAACGCTCGTGCTGCATGAGGCCAGCGCTGCCACCGCGACGAAGGTGCGCCAGGGCCTCGTTGGCAAAAGACCTTCGACCCCCCTTGGCGCCCGACATGAGCCCCTTGACGGCTCCGCCGAGTCCGGCCGCGGCCGCGCCGGCGGGGCCCTTGAGAGAACCACCGAGGATCATCCCGAGGGCTGCATTTCGAATGGCCGGAAGGACAGGTGCTTTCTCGGTCAGCGCCCTTGAGATTGGATAGCCGGCGAGCTTTTGGAGCTCGTCCGAGAGACCGGCAACAAAGGCATTCACTTTGCACCCAGAAGATGCTCGCCCTTTAAGCCGGCGATGATGGCGCCAATCGCAGGAAGGACCACGTTGGCGGTCACGGGACCCACGCCGATGTCTCTGCCGGTGAGGTGATGAAGTCCTTTGGCAGCCAAAAGACCAGCGGTTCCGCCAAGCGCAGCGGGACCGGCAAAGGCAGCAAAGTTCCTGGCGGCTCCGAGAGGTCCACCTTTTTGGAATCCACGAACCGCGGACGGAATTGGCCCGAGTGACTCAGCGAGCACGACGTCGCGGGGATTCTCATGACCCGAAAGCTTCACGAGCTCGTCTCCGAAGCCGATCACGAAAGGAGTCATCAGTGCACCGCAACCTTGTTGACGTCAGAGAACCAGCCCGGAAAGGCGTGTCCGGTAAGCCCGCCCGCTGCAGCGCCAGCGGCGAGATTCCGAAGGTAGGGCTTGGCCTTCTCGACCAACGTCCCTTCCTTGCCGTGGTGTTCGGGAGTCGAGAGTAATGTTTGCAGCCCGGTGGTTCCGGCTCCTAGCGCTGCAGACCGAATGACGGCCTTTCGAAGGGGACTCCCCTTGGCGCCAATCAGTTTTTCGACCAGGCCAGAAACGCCAGCGACTTTCGCGAGTTCGTCGGCAAAAGCGCCCGTGAACGGGTTCATGGACCCCATACTATCATGAGTCCCGAACTACAACTCGCTGTATCCGATAGTCCCACTCAGCTCCTGAATGAGACTTCCGGATGCAACTGAGACAAAGGCTGACGCCTTTGGTCTCCGTACCAACTTCTCGTCGGTAAAGCCGACAGTCTGCAGCATCACACTGATCGCACCAGCCAGGGCCGTGATACTTGAAAAGCACAGACGAAGTTTACTCCGGTGAGAGCATCCACCGTGAAAGATATAGCGCAGGGAGGTTCGCTACGCGCCTTTGGCAACGGTAAGTTCAACCCTACCAATTGTCATTGGGCGGCGCGAAAGCGCCGTCCCTGTCTTAGCTATGGAAAGAACCTGAGCAGCTTTCGGAGCCGCTCGAGTTCGTGAGCCTCCCGGAGAGTCACTGGCTTTTTGTCCTTCGTTGACACAAGAAGTCGATCGCGAAGCTTCGCGTTCATGACGTCGTCTCGAAGTTCTTTTGGGCTCATTTTCTCGTCGCTGCGCATGACTTTCACGTTCATTTTGAGGGCATAAGATTACTAGAGCAGAATTAGTTCTGCAAGGAGGTTCATGTGTTGTTCAAAAGACACCCAAGAATTCGCCATGAAGAGGAAAGCAATCTCGGCGCAATCATCGGACTCGTTGTCACTGGACTCGTTGCGGCCAGCGTCGCCGGCGCGATGGCGGCAGTTGCCCTGACCGTCAAGGCAGCCATCTTGAAAAGGACGGCAGCCATCGAGATCGTCCACGTTCCCCGAACCCGACTCGAACCCGTACTCATGGAGGTAGGCTGATGCTGTTCAAAAGACATCCAAAAATCCCAAGAAAGACCCGGTACACACTCAGCTTCAGCAAGGAAAGGACCATTCCGGCACAGGTCGTTTCGGTCTGGAAAGATCGCCTCCGAAGCTACCCGTCCGTCACTCCAATCGTCGACGCGATCTCGGGCGATGGGGTGGGCATCCAGTATTCCGGCCTCTCGATTGAAGTAGAAGCTCAGCTCTGCAAGATGATGGCAGACCTGCTTGAGACCTCGATCGCTGTAGCCTTCAACGACGAGATCGTCATCAATCTCGAATCGTACGGCCTTCATGTTGCCACGAACACGGAGCGTGCCATCACTGCCCTTGGGTCTCTCGGCATCATTGCCAACATCAGTGACGAGAATGGAAACGGTCCCATCAGGGCTATTTCCATTCAAAAGAAAGACGCAACAATGCTCGAGGCGATTTTTCGAATGATCGAGATCGAAGCCAGTTGCATCGATCCAAAGGGTAAGAAGAAGACCGCCCTTCGAAAGCTCCATGACGACCTCTTCGGAAACGAAGAAGCCGTCGCTTCGTAACGTGAAAGAAACCGGACGCCACTTGGCGCACGGTTTTTTTCTTAGCCCTTCACCTGTCCGTCTGACCCGACGACGACGTCATCTTCTTTGCGTCGACGGGCTTCGAAGAACTCCAGCTCCTCGAGCTCGTTGATGCCGAAGTAGAACTCCTGCTCCGCTGGAACGTGCTCGGTCAGAAAGCCGAAGTAGATCTCCTTCTTCTCGTGGCCCTTGGCGTGATTCTTGTGCAAGCGCAGGGCGTTCTGTCGCGGATCTGCTATGGCCACTGTCGCGTTCGAGAAATTCCGGCCCTCGTTCTGGTCGTCGTCGTCTTCACCGACCCACTGTCCTGCTGCGTTGACCGCGGTGAGCTCGGCGCGAAGCTTCTGTGCCTGTGTCGAGTGATGCTTCGCCCTTGCTGCGTGATGCCCTGCCCGGTCCTTGAAGTGCGCCCGGAGCTCGTCCGACTTGACCTGGGCCTTGAATCCTTCGAGAGACGCATCGTACTTCTTCGGAAAACCCATGCTTGACCTCCAAAATGTGATGTATTCATACTCTGTCCTACGAGGTATGTAAAGGCCAAATCAGTGGCCTTTTTCGGGCATAAGATAGGTATCCCAAAGAAATACCCCCCAAAACACCCCATTTTTTACCCCCAAAAATCACCCCAAAACACAGCCAGCCTGAGCTCAACCAGGCCGCCAGCGTCGGCGTACGACGTGCCCTGCTCGGGCTAGTGAGCAAATCCAACAAAGGAGAACTCTCATGGAAAGAGCCGCATGCGTCAAAGGAGAGCCCATGAACATCACCCCGGAAATCCACCTCATCTTGCGGGGTGCTGACGACCAGCTTGATGACGTCGTCGTCCCGAACAGCCAGGCTCATCTCAACGAGCTGGCGACAATTTTTCTCAACCACGTCAAGGACCGCGGCGGTCGCGTCGAACTCAGCGTCACCTTCAGAGGCGGGCTCGACGCTCCGCCGACGATCAAGCTCGGTACGCTCGCCTTCGGAATCCCGAAAGGCTGCCGCAAGGAGCGTCCTATTCTCGCTTCCAATGGCAGAGACCCCTGGACAGAGGCGCAAGTCGCCTCGAAAGGAGAATCACAATGCTCACCTTCTTCGCCATCTTCACCCTAGGACTTGTCATCGGCTACGCGATCCACGGCATTCAGATTCAGCGCGTCCTCAGAAGGAGGCCCACGCAGGTCTTCCTCGTCGACGAGCGAAAGCCGCTCGAGATCGAGATCACTCGATGAATCCCGAAGACTACCCGATCACGTTCGGCAAGTTCGCCGGACAAACCGTTCGACAGGTGCTGTCTTCGGACGACGGCATCAAATACGCCCGCTGGGTCGTGAACCAATCCCGGTTCTCGAACCGAGCAGCACAACAGGCATTCGCGCAGGCTCTTGCGAATGCCAAACTCTAAAAGGAGACCCCATGAAACCTCTCATTGCGTACTGCACTGTTTCTCCCGACCCCCACCAAGGATCCGTGGTCCGCATCGGATTCGACGATCGGTCCGAAGTCCTTCTCGACGCACTCGTGCACTTCGCCAAGGGCGACCCTCAAACGGTCGCCGTCAAGCGAGGGAAGACCACCGTCACGATCGTAACAGACGATGATTTTGCGAAAATCTGCGACGACGCCGGCGAAATACCTCACCCGATAGTGAGAAAAATCGAGTCACGTCTGAGCGGAATGAAACTTTCCGTGAAAATGACACTTGGCCTGTCCGTAAACGACGCCCTTGTCATGATCCGAGAAGTCATCTGCCAGCGCACTGTTATGACCATGCTCTCGTAGAACAAGACTGGAATCCAGACTCAACATCTGGGCTCCTTTTTTAGCCATCCACTGACTGAATATCCGGCTATACAGCGGTGGGCTATTCAGTGGATTATTCAGTCTCTAGCCAGTCCGCTGACTTGGAGCTTCGCAAATGCGCCTCTTGCTTGTGTTTTTTATTCTTTCGTCTGGCTGTATGTCGCTGCGGCCGCAGTACCGGCGCTTCACTTTCACCATGAACGGGGAATCCGAGCTCAGCCAGGAGTCGGTCGAGGAGTGCGACAAGCTCGACTCCAAGGTCACCGGCTGGACCGTAGGCAGCATCGTCGCCGGCGGAGCGGCCGCGGGCGGAACACTGGGAACCTCACTCACGGACAACGTTGCGGCTCGCTGGTCGCTGAGCGGTGTGGCCCTTGCGTTCTCTACGGTTGGCTCGGTCGGCAGCTACCTCGCCACCAAGTACGCCCAGCGCTACACCCACAAGTGCACCGACAACAAGGGCGGGGCGCCGAAATGATCCGCGTCACTCCCGGATGCGGTCTCGAAGGAAAGCCAGCTTTCGATATTGATATCCGCCGTTTACGACCAGCCGATTCAGTGCCTTGCCCTTGGACTTCGCCTTCATGACCTTCTTGAAGGTTGCCATCGGGACCTGGTCGTACTGGTACAGGCCCGAGCTCTTGAACTTAACCTCGAGGGTCTTTGACGGGGCGTCGTAGCCGAGGGAGTCGAGGTTGGAGCTCGCGACCGGGGTGAGGGACATGACGCGCCGAACAGGCTTCGGCTTGGAGGGAGCCTTCTTCCTTGCGAGCTTTTCTAGCTCGGAGCTGAAGCCTTGGAGGAACGGGAGCATCAGCCACCGATCTTGGCGAGTTCGTCGGCGAAGCCGGTGATGAAGGGATTGACGCTGCCGTGCTTTTGCAGAAACTTGTGCGCCAGGTATAGTCCGGCCGCGCCTCCGCCGAGAGTCGCCGCAAGGCTTTTCAGCTTTCTGTTCTTGTCGTCGTTGCCGCTGACCATGTTTGCAAGCTGTCCGCCTGCAACGGCGCCTAGCCCGCCTCCAGCCAGCAAAATTGAACCAGAGGGAAGCTTGTCTTCTCCCAGTAGATTGAAGTAACGCATGTCTGGCGTTAGCGCGTCTGAAATGCGGCTGGCCTTTTTCTTCAGCCCCGCGTACTCGGGCAGCTTCTTGAACCCGCCTTTTTTCTTCTTCGTCGACTCGTCCCATTCGTGGACGGTCTTCTCGGGGATGTCGCCTCGGGAGGCCGCGGCGTGCATGAAGCGCTGCTGTGATTTCGACTTGAACGGCATCGGCTACTCCTTGGCTTCCATCTTCTTGAGGTCGTCGTAGTAGCGCGGACTCTCGGTCAGGTGATCCATCGCAATCTCGGTGGCAATGTGGCGACTGTTCGTGTGCTCGAGCTCGACCTTGACGCCCTTTGAGAGATCCATCGCGTTGAAGTCTTCGGGCTTCTTCGAGTCAGCGCGGCCGCCTTTGAGAACGTCCTTGAACATCGCCTCTGCCGCGGCCTTGCGAAGCCCGTGTGCTTTTTTGTCCTCGTCCACCTAGATCGCCGTTCCAGTCAGAACCGTGACCAGGGTCTTCAGCTGCGGCTGGGTCATGTGCGAAATGTGACCCGTGCCCGTGATTTGACGAGCGATGTTCTGAAAGCCGGGATCATTGGGGTCGTAGCCAGCGCCCTGGACGACGCGACTGGCGAGCCGCGGCGACATCCAGCGCATCGAGCCGGTCTTCTCGGACTCGGTATCCTGAAGGCCCATCATGCGACGATTCATCTCGATGAGCTTTTGCTGGAGGCGCATCTTTGAGACGGCGTCATCGAGTCGGCTCTCTGTAAACGGCGTCGGCGTTCGAGGATCTACGCCGAGCAGCTTTTGTGCTGCTTCCATTTGCAATCGCGTCAGCGCAAGTCCAAGATTCCCTCCGAGCTTCTCGAGTTCGTCGGAGAATCCAGCCACGAACGGAACCATGAACTGAGCCTATCACAGTGCTCGTTCAGAGGCATAAGAAGCGTAGACACTACAGGAGGTTCGCCATGCGTGCGCTCTGCTCGTCCGTTGATTGCTCGCTTCCGCGGTCGCTCTTTTCTTCCAAGTGCGTCGTGCACGCCTGGGAGGAGTACAACGCACGGTTTGTCAAACCAAGGGCCCGAGAGGCGACAGCTTCTCGATCCCTCAAGGAGGAATCGAATGCCCTGGAAAACTGAGATCGACGACGAGGACAAGAGCTACAAGTTCTTCACGCTCAATTTGAAGGAATTCAACGTGTACCTGGCCGTCGTACCGATCGGCCGCGCCGGCGACATCGTGGAGCAAGCGATCATCAGCAACTCAGGCGACACGATCTACCAGCACCGAAGCGTCTCGACGATTGCTCGAGCAAAGGAGGAACTGAAGACTGTCGCGATCGAGCGGTTCGAACGAGCGATTGCTGAGATCAGGGCCGACTGAACCCTTCGGGGACGAAAAGAAGCCTGGCTTCTTTTCTTAGCTACATCCCGCGAATTTCAGAGAGACCGCTGGCGCCTGTAAAAGGCACGGTGTTGATGAAGTTGGTTCCGCGCGTGCCGCCGCTGACGTCAATAGATCCGGACCCTGAGTATTTATCTGTGACGATGCACACCCATCCACCGCCGCCACCGCCACCGCCAGGTCCCGGCTGAAAGAAGCTCACCCCGGACTGCCCATTTCCTCCGTTGCCACCGCGAGCGGCAATTACGCCGTTGTTGATCACCTCTGGGGAGATGATGTGAACAACGCCACCGCCACCACCACCGCCACCGGCGCCACCGCCGCCAGAGTCTGCTCCGCCACCGCCACCGGCGCCACCTTGGTACACCACGGTTCCGTTGGCAGTAATGCTGAGTCCGCCGAGGAAGTAGGTCACTCCCGAAAAATGAGCGCCCACATCGTCGTTGTAGGAAGTGGTTACTCCTCCAAGACCGAACAGATTTCCGCCGCCGTTGCCACCATTGCCAGCGGATCCGCCAAGCGCATATTTTGCTGGAGCATTGGATAGGTTACTGGCATTTGCTGCGTTGACTGGGGAGTTGCCCGCCGTCCCAGAAGTACCACCGCCGACAGTTCTCGAAGCTGCGCCGGCGCCGGCGGCACCATTTGAACCAACAACACTGCTTCCACCGGCAGTACCATTGGCATTGATGTTGCCATTGGCGTTTACCGTCACTGTGCTCTGGGCTGTGATTTTGAATCCATTCATAAAGAGTGTCGTGCCTGCACCCGAACCGACGGTTAGCGTGCTCACGATCGCGTCAAACTGAAGCGAAAACGAGCCAGCGCCAAGAATCAGCGAAGTGGTAAAGTCCCCTCCGCCGAACAGCCACGGGAAAACGCCTCTGGTTCCTCTGAGCGGCATTACGGCACCGGCGGGTTGTAGGGGTCAGTCGACTTGGTGACCGGCTTGTTCATGCCGAGTTTCTCTCGAAGCTCTTCCTCGGTCATTTTTTCCGCGCAGTCCGTACAGACCGCTTTTATGAGCCGAGTTGGATCAACTCCTGGCGGCAGCTCACCGCCGATGATGATCGTAGAATCCGGCATGTCCTCGTCGCAGTCGCAGCACTTAAAGGTGTAGACCGCCATCAGCTTCTCCTAGTTCGTGTTCTCGAAGAGTAGCTTACACGCCTTTGAGCACACCATCACTTCGTAATTTTCCTGGCCCCTGGCGTAGGTCCAGTTCGATTCGTGGTCCTCGGTCTTTTCGAGCGGGGCTCCGATGTCACAGACCGGACAGACGATCTCGTTCACTTCCGGTTTGAACTCGCCGTCGGGGCCGAGCTCTTCGAGGGAATTCCACTTCTTCAGGACGTTCGATTGACTCATCGCGAGACTCCGCTTGGTTGGTCGTGGCCGCCATCAACAGGTCGCTTGCCGCCGAAGTTCACCGGCGACTGAGCACACTCCGAGCAGAACTGATCTCGGCAGCACCAATGATTCCCTTCGTCAAAGCAACTTTGGACCTTGCCGCAGACGTAGCAGTCCGAGACGCCGTAGATGACACCGGGGACCTGCATCATGATGCCTCGGTCCTGCGGGCAATCGCCGTCTACGGCAATGACCGCGGGGCTTGGCGTCGGAATTGGCTTCGGGTTGCAACCGCCAGCGATCCACAAGAGGCAAACAAGGGCGATCAACACGGCGCCGAGGATGCGTTCGGACTTTGCATCGGACTCCTCGGCGATTTTTCTTAGGTGTTCCGAGGCGGTCATCTTCGGGGTTTCCTTGGTGCGGGCTTTTTGACCGAGCGAAGATGCGGTCTTGTCGGCAGCTTCGGGTGCCAGGGCATCCGCTCAGGGGCGAACTTCTTCAGAGCCACGAAGAACCCCGTCGAGATCAGACCGTTGACAAGACAGGTCATGAAGAGCTGTCCGTTGATCGGGACACCGGCCTTGAGCGTGGTGACGATGCCGGCGAGCAGGCCCGCACCAAGCGTCAATGCGATGCCACCGCGGTCAGTCCGGAAAAACTTGATGATATAGCCAAAACGCCGCCACTCGAGCATCTTCGGCCTTATCGCGACGACTCTGAGAAACCACACGACGAGCGTCAGGGCGACCGCAAACAACATCCGCCAGTTTCCGTGCTGGGCGTAGATCAACATCTGGTTTGCAATCGAGACGGGGTCTACGACGTTTGCGTCGGTCATCCAGGACACCTCTTTGATGAAGCGGATTGTCCGACAACCGAGAGGCCCTGTCTACTTTTTGGCCGGGACTTGGATGGTGCCAGTACCCTGCTGACACAGCGTGACGTCGGCTCCTGCAGAACAGGTTGGACTGTAGAGCAGGGCGAGTTGGCCGCATTTACTGCACGGCGGCGGCGTAGTGCCGAGCCAAGGGGTCGGGTATTCATGCTGACAGCCAACGGTCGGCATGGGACTACAGAACGGCAGCATCGAGATCGGTGTCCAGAAAAGCCCGAGCGCCTGGAGCTCGCCTGGTGTGCCATCGAGCTCGATGACCGTGCCGTCGGGCTTGGTGACCTTGGCTTTCACGGCTTGCTCATTTCGTTCAGGATACCCGGCCAGTTCTGAGCCTCCATGCGCTGGGCGTCGGCGAGCTTCAGCTTGCCGCTGCAGATCTGCTTGTGCAGCCAGTTCTCGACCTTGTCTTTGGTTTCGGCGCCAGTGCCAGGGGAAGCCTTTTTGTTTCCCCTAGTCTCCCAGGGTTCAGGCCACAGATTCTTGATATCGGCGGGTGCCCCGCCAATTTCAAGCGAGATGAGATGGTCGAGTTCGTAATCTCCAGGTGCGGCCGCTTTGAGGCCGTACATGGAGAGAGTGAGGCCCTTGATTTTATTCGTGACACTCACTGAAGGCCGCACGGTCTTTGAGTATCCCGGCCTGCAGATCGTGCTCTGGATGTTGTCTTGAGTCACCCGAGGATCGGCGGCGCCGGGAGTCAGGCTCGACTTTGGTACCACTGGTTGAGGCTTTGCTGTCCCAGGAGACGGAGCTGGTGCCTTGGGCCGCTTGGCTGCATCGATGTCTCCACCTGCCATCACGCATTCGCCGTTTTGTAGCGCGGCCGCACAGGTGGTTGCGACGCAGTAGATCTCGACCGAGTGGTCGACGCAGGCAGAGCCGCCGCCGCAAACGACGCAAGCGCAAGTGGTCCCATTGGCGCAGACCTTCTTGGCGGTGAACATGAGCTCACAGACCGCATCCGGACTCTCTGTCGTGGCCGCAGGGCATGACGGAGAAGACGGTGCCGGGGTGGGAGTACCCCCGTCGCTGAGACTCGGAGCTGGCGCCCCGTCAGCCTGTCCGTCCGGAAGCGAATGCGGAGAAGGGCCGGGATGCGGACAGCCAACCAGGAACAAGAACAGCGAAGCGCACAGCGCTTCCCTGCAGAACTCCGTAACGTATCGCATGATGAGCTCCTATTCCTGGACTTTACGAAGAGACCAGCAGTCGTGCACGAGGCCCTGTTCCACGAAACCGTAGGGCTGATGGAACCAACCCTTATCGCCCCAGTCCTCGCCCCAGGAGTTCGGACCCGATAGCTCGCCCAGGACATCGCTGAACTGAGCGTAGACCATGCAGTGACCGCCGTTGAAGCCTTCGGTCTTGGTCGGCATCTTCATCCGACCGGTTGCGGCGCACTCGTCCGACATGAAGTTGTCGGGCACCGAGAAGCCCATGATGACCGGGAACTTCTGGGCGATCGACGCCTTGATGGAGGCGAGGTCGGGGCAGCGATAGAAGAAGAGCGCCTTGTGGAGCTCGGCGGCGACGAAGCAGGCATCCGACGGCTTGAGCGTGAACGCGACGTCGTCGTCCGAGTACGGCAGGAGCGACTCCGGGCAGCATCCGTACTGGCGCAGAGCCCGAAGGACGTCACGGATCTGGCAGCCCGAGTCGTCGGTTGCCGCGGTGCCCTCGATGAGAACCCTGGTGATCCAGTAGAGAAAGAGTCGTGCCCCTTCCGGATCGGGCTTGTCCTCTCGGACGTAGAGATACCCGGCCGCCTCGAGCGTGCCGTTGGCGGTACAGGTACCTCGCTGTCCTTGGTTCCGGATCTTGAGCTTCCAGTCCGGCCGCAACGAAAACTCGTTGAGACTCGGTGCCGGAACCTTCATCACCAAATCGCGAGGATCGAAGTCGTCTCTCTTGCAGGCGCCAAGGAACCGCTCTTGGCCGGCGATGACGACTCGGCTCACCACTCCACCGTCTTTCCGTCGGTACCCTTGACTCGATACTTCACGCCGACCAGCTTGTTCTTGATTTTGTACCGGGTCAGGGCGCTTTGGCCGGCCTTCATGTTGTCGGCATGTTGAGGCGAAGACGCTGCTTTGATGGCGAAGTCGTTTTGCAGCTGCGCGATCAGGCAGCCCCCGTCTTTGATGCCGGCGCCTTCGAGGCTCGCCAGGAGGTTGTCCCAGTTGACCGGACCGCCTGAGGTCGCCTGAGCGATGATCGCCGCGGCCGCGGGGCCGAGATTCGAAAGAGCGGCGTCAACGGTGCAGTCGATGACCTGGTGAAGCACGGCGCAGCCGATGGTGTTGCGCTTTTCCGGGGCGTCACAGGCGCACGATGGAAGCACCAGGGACGCAATCGAAAGAAGCATGAACACTCGGCACAAAGAGAAGAAGGTTTTCATTTGGCGGCTCCTGGAGTGGGGTTGGCGGCGCTTGAGACTTCGTGGACCTTCGACTCGATGTAGCTCGAGATGATCTGCTCGAGCGCGGAATCGCCAACACCGAGGACCTGCTTGGCTTCGGCGATGCCCTTTTCGCCCAAGTGCGTCTTCAACTCCGCGATCGCCGCGGCCTTGGCAACCGCGCCATTTTCAGCGGCGGTCTTGGTCGGGTCGAGCTTCGGGATGACCGACTGCTCGACCGACTGAACAACCGTCAGCGCTGCGTCGTCGAGGCGGTCGAGGATGCCTTTGACCTTTTCGTTCTTCACCTTGGCAGCGATCAGGCTGTGAATCTTCGCAGCCAAAACGCCGAGCAACGCCAAAAACACCGGCGCCAAAATCTGCAGCGCGGATACACCGAGCGACGACAGCTGATCTTTCATGGTAGCTCCTATGGATGGCCGTGCAGATGGCCGATGAGGGACGGTACCAAATCTGAAAGCGGTTGCCTAGCTGGCCGCGACCGCGGACTTCTCGTCAGTCTTTACGACCGGAAGGGTTTTGGCGTTCGACTCCTTGGGGAGCGTCGCCTTGGCCTCCATGACCGCGGCGACAAGCGTCACGAGTTGAGAAGCAAGGCTCGGATGGTACCCAAAGCCCGCTTGTACCTGCGCGGTTGTGCCAATGTAAACCATGCGCTTGGGGTCTTCGACCGCTTCCTTCAGCTTCTGCCAATCCTCTTCGGCGAGCGGAAGGATTTTGCCATCAGCGCTCTTGGCTGCGGCGATCGCGTCGTCGATGGCCCTGGCGGACTTCATGTTCGCGTAGCTCTCGACCCACTTCGGGTTGTCCATCAGGCGACCGATGAAGGTCGTGAGAAAGCTGACGGTCTCCGGGTTGCCCTTTTCATCCTTATAGGACTCACCGGTGGCGCGGTTCTTCAAGACAACGTCCTCCGGAATCTCAACGTAACGAATCGGCATCTCAAAACCTCCTTGAGAGTTCATATCCCTTCACACGTCGGGATGCAAGGGCTTTTTCCAGGCAACGGAGTGCCTGGTCTTGGTTTTACGTATAGAGAAATGCAGCCGCAGCCGAGACGGCCTGCTCGTTGGTGGTCACGGCGACAGCGACGGCGCCAGCGGAGTGTGCCGGGGTAATGCAAGTGATCGTTGTCGGACTCGTGACGACGACGCTCGTTGCGGAGGTTCCGCCGAAGGTCACGGCAGCGGTCGAGCCAAAGTTGTTTCCCGTGATGGTGACCGAAGTTCCGCCTGCGGCAGCGCCAGTTACAGGACTGACGGCCGGAGTTCTTAGGGTCGGCGCCGTGGCGAGCTTGCCGGTGGCTCCGTATTGAATACAGGTCGACAGTCCCGTGACGCCGGTGACCGTCATTCCCGTACCCTTGGCGCCGTAGAAGTTCGAACCGTCAACGAAGGCGTTCGTCAAGTTTACGTTGATGAAATTCGCCGCATAGCCAACGACCCCCCTGAGATCCGCGCCTGGCGAGTGACTGAAGGTAGCCCCTTCGAGATTCGCCCCATAGAGATTTGCGCCTGCAAGCTTGGCGGCGTTCGCGGTGAAGTTTCCGCCTGACAGGTCCTCTCCGTAGAGAAACGCTCGAGCAAGACTGGCGTCTTCGGCAACGGCCTCCTCGACGGCACCCTTTAGTGTCGCCGCGATGCTGTAGAAAATCGGGTCGCCGTTTTGGTTGTTGATGGTCTTGAAGACCTGCCCGACCGAGTCATTATCCGCGTGGGACGCTGCGACAGTGGGCGAAGCGCCACGCGTGCAGCCCGTGAACGTAGTCGGCGTAATTCCCGTGTAAGAAATCGCCTCGGTGCCGATTTTGATCTTTCCAGAGACAGCAAACCCCGAGGTGTCGTCGACGGTGATCGTCGTTACGCTGTTGTCAATTCCGCCGTTGAGCTGAGTACTCATTGACTCTCCTTAGGTGTAGCTTGGATACCAGCCAGACCCGTTGTTTACCAGGTCGAGATGTTTGAACGGAACTGCCGTGACCGCCACAAGAATCTGCGTCGCTCCAGTTCCGCCAGTTGCAAGCGTCCACGTTACGCCTGTTGCTGGAAGCAGGGTAATTCTTCCGGTGAACCCGGCGTACGGGAGATTAATATCCGTGATCGTTGCCGTACCGGTGACTTCGTGAATCGGGCTGGTTGGTGAAATCGTAGCGGCAGAAGCGATGCTCCCGCCAATTGGCTGCTTGATTGCCGTTAGGATTGAGACTTGGTTGGTGCCTTCTTGTCCGATGTTGACGGAGTTGGTGGTGACATCACCGATGTTGATATCACCGTGAACCTGTCCCGTCGAACCGCTGCTGAACTGCCCTGCGCGGAGATTGAGGTTGCCACCGTTACCGCCGAGTGCAGCGGTCGCTGCTGAACCTGCGTAGCCACCGCTAATCGTGACAACGCCACCGTTACCAGCGGAATTGACAGAGGCTGCACTAGCGCCGCCGCCGCCACCTCTGATGCTGATCAACCCACCCGCAGCGGCTGTTCCACCTGCGGTTGTAGTAGCACCACCGCCAACACTGCCGTCCACATAGATTACACCACCAAGTGTGGCGGCATTGCCGAGCACCGCAGTAGCCCCGCCGCCGCCGACAATACTAAAGTCGCCACCAGCCCCACCGGAAGCACCTGCGGCACCTGGACCTCCCTGGCCGCTTCGGAAGAAAATTACGCCGCCGTTGCCACCGACTTGACTGGAGAAAGCAGCAGATCCAATTCCTGGGATTATTTGAACAGTGCCGCCTGTATTTCCACCACCGCCGAGATTTACACCGCCTGCTCCTGTCTCAACAATGAGATTACCGCCGTGAGCAGCGCTACCGACCGAAGTGCCGCTGCTACCTCCAGTGCCTGTGGAGATGTTAAATTGTCCCCCAAGGCCACCTCCTTGTGTCCCGGAACCATGACCACCTGCTCCAGTACCGATTGCAAGGTCACCACCCTCTGCCCCTGCGCCAACTCCACCAGAAAGACCGCCCTCTTGGGTGGCTATAAAGAAATCACCTGCTGCCGACGCAGCGGCAGTGGCAGTTCCATCGCGACCTGTCGCGGCTCTAATGCGGACAGAGCCGCCCATGCCACCAGCGTTGGCACCGTTTGGTGCACCGCCAGCGCCTGCATTGAAGTCCATCAAGCCGCCAGTGCCTGCGGTGCTTCCTGTGTCAGGCCCAGCATTGCCACCACTGTTGGTGATAAGTAGTAGCGCACCACCGTTGCCTGCAGCCTGCACAAACCCAGTGGGAGCCCCTGCACCACCACGACCGGTGTTTATGCCAACATACCCTCCCAATGCTCCGACGCCACCGCCGCCCGAATCTCCAGCAACACCAGGACCGATACTCATATCACCTGAGCGAGAAGCGTTTGCCGTGGTAG
>Ga0315288_10001555_pt1 | contig 29602 bp, 1 predicted proteins | sample YL17G11_20_MG_FD_203454 | JGI IMG/M metagenome (GOLD analysis project Ga0315288, IMG submission 203454) | Sediment microbial communities from Yellowstone Lake, YNP, Wyoming, USA - YL17G11_20 | ecosystem: Environmental > Aquatic > Freshwater > Lake > Sediment | place: USA: Wyoming | collected... | reverse complement strand
TTTTAAAACCATAAAACCACTTAATTAAACAACGAATTTTTTTATTTTTAATTTGCGACCTAACCCTCAGAGAATTTTCGAAATATTGTTTATTTGTTCCTACATCTTTATATTAAAAGGTCTTTTTAGTAAACAGGTTTGAAAAATTAATTGATTATGCTCGGACAGTTGCCTTTTGATAGCTTTTGATCAAAATAAAAATTTTTTTTATTTATATAGATCGACTTGTTTCAAGTTTTATAAAATTAGATTGATCATCTAAAAAGAATTATGAAACCGGAGTCAAAAAATCAAAAAAAGGATTGGGAACGTAAGGATGATGTCATTAAATTTAAATATTCACAGTTATCTTTTTTAGCGAAAAGGCAATTGGATCGATTGCTAAAAAAACTTCAAATGGAATGTCAGTTAGTTGTAGGAAGTAATCCAGAAAAGTACGTACGCAAAATAAAGGAGCTTTTAGAAAGCGAAGGGGTGGTCGCATAAAACAAAGTCAGCAATAAAAGTCTTTTTCTTTATATAGAACGGCTATATTGTATTTTTACGTTTCAAGATCGCATTTATTTGATAGTTCATAGAAAAAATAGGTTGTTATAAGAAAAATTTTGAAAATAAAGTTGAATTTGCATTTTTTTCATTTAAATATAATTGTCAAATATGTTTTTATCGGTAGAAAAATCGTTTATTTAGGTCTTTAAAAAAAAAATTAAAAATAAGAAAAAATATGGAAGCTAAGGAAAAAAAAGATAAGGATTTTTTTGGAGGTATCATCTATCAAGGCCTTCCTGAACAAGTTAAAGAGACTTTAAACGATTTAAGGAAGAGATATCCCGAAAGATTTGAGTACGATATAGCTTCAGTGGTAATTGGTAAAATCTTAAAGGCTTTGAATACAGAGAAGAGGCAAAAACTAATCGTAAAAAGCAAACGATTGGAGGAATATTCGTCGTTAAGGGATAATAACGACGAACCTAACAAAAAGCGTAGGGAATCGATTAGTGACGAATTAAAGGCGTTATCAATTCGATGTGGAGAGATCGAAACCGAATATAATAAAATTGCTCTTTTTTACGACGAATACAAAGCCATTTTAGAGGAATGCGAATTAAAACGCGCGTTTGAATTAGATCCGTTAAAACCTTTACGACACCTATTAAAGAATAGCGAAAAGCTGAGCGAATACAAGGGATTGTCTGATTTAGAGCTGATTCGCGAGTTGCTTAGAAAAAATATCTTGGAAAAGGCAGAGCTAGAAGAGTCGGGCGATCCGTCGTCGAAAAATAGGATTAGAGAGATCGATGCGGAAACGAACCTTTTGAACGAATATCTTAAGAGGTATAAAAAAGAGTTGGAAAATCTCGCCAAACAATGCAAGAATCGAGGTTCGCTAAAGTCTATGGTAGCAAGTAAGGACCTCGATTTAAAAGTTAAATTGGCGAAAAAAGAAAGCGTTGAAAGCGATTCTCGTACTAAGCATGTAGAGAAAGAAAAAGTTCGAAGCGAAGCGAAAGATTCGGAAAAATCTAAAAAGGCTTGGGATAAGGTGTTCATAGACAAGAAAAAATCCGCCAGAAACAAAGTTTTGGTTGCCAATAAAGAGTCAAGCGCTTCCAGAAAAGCGCCAACCATAAAGGCTCCGGTTAAGACCAGTAATAAGGTTACTGAGCGAAACAATCGTAAGGTAAAATACGAAACCGAAAAGTATCAGTCTACTACGTCGATGGTTAAGAAAGTTTTACAAGTATTAGTCGTTATAGCTATTATATTTATTTTAGGAATCTCGACGAGTTCTAAGTATCAGGTCGAAAGTCCTAAAGTAGTTGAAGAAGGCGATAATTTAAGAATTCGGTTTGTTGCTTGGGATTTAGAATCAGATTCAACTGTTCAACAAAACAAATTAGCTCCTATCGTAAATAGGACTGTTTGGGTATTAATGCCCGAAGAAGTTTCAGAAAATTTCGATAATAACGACTATAATCTTATATACTCGCGGTTATTAGGCGAATCCGAAGGGTATCAAAGCGACAAATTCTGCGTATCTCAAGTTAATTTAGAGCAATTAAGTACCGATTTGTCAGCGTTTAACGGAGAGCCCAGCAGCGCTTTTAATCGTACGTCTTATAACGTTCAGCTTACCCTTCTTTCGATCGAAAAACCTCAAGAGAAAGAAGTTACCGAAGAAAACTCGGCGGCGGCAGATGCGTTCGGCGCGTTGTTCGCTTTTGCTCTCAAATGGTTTTGGGTTATCGTAGTTTTTATGGTTGTGTTGTTATTGCTTCCTTATCTTTTTTCCAAATCGGCTAGATGCCGAAGTTTTTTCCAATTAATTAAGAAACATATCAATAAATTAATCAGTAAATTACCTGAGACGTTAAAAAAAGTAGTAAAATTTGCTTTTTATATTGCTATATTTATAATTTGGGTTATAAGCTTATTCGTTTTTAACGCGTTTTTTGTGTCAATAGCGTTTTCGGGCTTGATGGCAATTCTTGCGAAAATTGTTCTAAGCAAATCCAAAAAGGTTAAAAGAATACCGAAGTTAGAAAGATTAGGGGCTAGAACTAAAGCCGTACTATGCGCTTTATTTTTTCTCGTTTTTTCTATTCTTTCGATAGTGTTCGTAGTTCTATTTGATTTTGTTTATCTAGGACTATTGTGTGCTTTGTTAACGATTTTATCCGTTAGCTTTTTTATGCCGAACGCTGGCGGAGAAAATAGGAAAAAAGAAAATTGCGTTAGAATTTTTTGGTTAGGCTTGGCTCTAATACTTTTTCCTACGGTATTAGGATGGTTTCAATTAACGTTAGACGAACCCGAATGTCCTGCGGCTCAATTTGCTCTGGTTCCACAGGAATATAGGTCAAACGGAGTCGTTTACAAAAACGAAGAACTATCATATTCCGATAGCGTCGATAACGTAGGGGAGATCAGCTTTAACTCTAAACTCGTTTTAAAGTTTAACTTAACGATCGCAAGTTCTAAAAAAATAAAGTTTTTTGCCGAACTAAAGCCGGAGGAGATCGAAGAATCGTACGATTATCCCAAGGATTTATTTGAAAAAACGAGAGTTTTTTCTACCAAAAATTATTGGGGTCCTTTCAACAACAAAGACTTTTACTTAGAAGTAGATTTAGCCGACAGCGGTAGCGATCTCGTGCTTCCCGGCAAGTACAATCTAAAAACGTATTTTATAGAGCAATACTTGTTCGCCCCTTCTAAGACGTCTTCCGTTCGCGAATACGATCTAACCGTCGAAAAAGACCAAGTATCAATCGTACCTTATTACACGAACAATCCGATGGAATTAAAGCGAAAAGGGTGCATCTTTTCTAATGAGAATCCGGAAGTGCTCGGCTGGGACTATTGCTACGAGGCAGTGTTAGAAGACTCGCTAGGTGCACCCGTGCAGGGTACGGTTGGCCTTTATCTAACTCAGCGAAACGGATTCGTTCCCGAACTAAGGAAAATTAAAGATTTCGAAACTATAAATGGAAAGATCTCTTACGTTCATTCGGCGCACAATAGACCTTTTAGAGACTATATGGAGGGGATGATAAGTTATAACGGCTCTTACTTATACAAACTTCTATCTAAGTTAGAAGATTGCGAGGATTTAGGATACGAATTTGACTTTCCGTTTACTGCCGATAATTTAAACAAATACACGACAAACGGTACCGATTATTCGTTTTTTAGCAAAGACAAATTTAGAAAGACCTCAAGATTATTTTATTTTACCAATTTCAATTGTAAAGAACTTCAGTGGACGAAATTCGTAAACGCTCAGAACAATCCTACTTATTCCTATTCTAGCAATCCCGATTTTATTTACGTTAATTTTAAGAAAGATAACGCTAATCAAAACAATAATATTTACACTTACATCGAAAGTCCTGAAATATTTTACATAGGAACGGTAGCAAAAAGCGCTGTGTTTTCTTACAAGTACGAGTTGTTTAAGTTTGTTAGCGGTAATCACGACGAAGACGGCATATACGCTAAAATTAAAGTCGAGGTGTTCAGAGACAACAAAAAAGTGTACGAGCAGTTCGATTACCAAGGATACTACAACGAGATTGGAGAGAACTGGAAAACAATTAACGTGCCTTTAACGGAATATTTCACCGAAGGAGGCCAAAAGTTTAGGTTTAGAATTATTGCAGAGTTTGCGTTCGAAGAAGCGTGCGACGATACCATATCGTTGCGTTTCGATTGGGCAAAGATGGAAGCAAATTACGCTCCAGTGTGTTATTTTGGATACAACTTCCAAAATGGCGTGAACGATTTTGCAAGTCAGACGCAAACGACTTCGGAAGCAACATATTGGGACGTCGATCGTCCTTTTACGGTAGGAAGAGAAATATTGTCCTACGATTCTCTTTCGGGATTAGTTACCAACAATCAATTCGATGCGAACTTTGGTGTAGATCGATCCTGGAACGGTTCATCTGGAATATTTTCGCAAGATAGCAACCAAATACCGACTTTAGAAAAGCGCAACGAGTTAGATTTAACGCCAAAATGGGGTCAAAACAAAGGCAACGGTTTCGCTAGATTTGATTTTAAAAAGAGTTCCATCAACTCTAATTACGATTTCACTTATGGTGCAATCGAAGCAGACTTTATCCCAATTATGTATTGCGAACAAGACCTCCAAGCTCGCCCGAGCGTTTATTTTGATGTAGATCTTACCCTTGAAAATAGTTCTTTAGAACTTATTTCGGGAGATCGAATTCGATTAATGGTACTGATTGAAAACGCAGGTAAAACGATCGTTCTTTTGGACACGGGATTTGTCGGTCAGAATCTATCGTCGTGGATAAGAGAGAACGTAGGCTCGTATTATCCTCGTTATTTAAGGTATTATTATAATTTACCTTTAGAAGATCTCTCGTATTCGGAGATAGTTCTTTGCGATGACAAAGTTAAGAAAGGAGTTTTTCCTTTAGAAGCGAGCTCAGATTCGCTTATCAATTTCAAGGAAAAAAATACGCTTAAATTTGTCTTAATAAAATCCAAGTGGATTAAATACGACTACGACGTTTATCAAATAGGAATAGACAACGTCGATTTAAGTCTTGAAGTTATTCCTAAATATAAATCGTATTTTCAAGAAGATCCTAAATTTCCTAATAATAATAATTATCTCGAATATCCCGAAGAATTTTATACACTAATTACAGATTACAATGTAATTAAAGGAACTATATTGGCAGGAGATTTGAATTCTCTTAACAAAGTTGATAACAACGATTTAACAATTCAAACGAATTTAGATAGTGGTCTTAACAAAATTAACGTCGAGTTCAATTATGGATGTGACTTAAACTTTCAATCTTTTCCTATGGATTATTACGATGGTTATTTGTATGTTGATATAGATTCATCAAATTTAAACCCTAACGATATAATTTATTTTCAAGGGTATACCCATAATGGAATCGAATACGAATGGAAGAACATTTTTTCCTTCAAAGGAGGACCTATACACATACAAAGCTTAAACTTTAGTAGAGTATTTAAATTTAGAATCGTTGCTAATTTAAGAGACGCAGAAAGCATCTTCGTAGATAGAATTGCAATAATTAACGCTCATCAAGGAAGTTTCGAAATAATTTTAGATAAAATTATTAGTTTCACTAATGACGCTTCTTGGTTAGCATATATAGAATCTTCTTCTGATTGGTATAAAACTTTTGGAGATAATCAAAGATGGGTGACTACTTCTTCTTTTTATGATACTGCTTGGATAGAGGCAGGAGTAGATATGACTATGTATCTAGAAGACGGATATTTAATAAAAGTAAAACAAATTAGTAATGGAGCAGATGGTTTACAATTTCATTATCATGTAACTATTGGAATTGGGTATTGGTACGAAGACGGTGGTTATCTAGGACATTCAACAGATACTTATCTCTACAGTAAATCAAAGGGTATGGAACTTGTTAATTCTCAAGGGGGAGGACAATTTAGTGTTTACGGTGGTTCTTCTTACAGCTCAGCCTTTTACGATCAAGACATAAATTTAAGACTAGGAAATTATATATCTCAAAATCTTCAAGATTACATCTATTCAAATGTTTTAACGCAAAAAAATTGGTTTAAATACCGCTCGAACACGAGATCGGGAAGAATCGCGGATCAAAGTTATTGGTGGGTTAAAAATTTCCAAGATTACGCTTCAATAAATTTATCAGTAGTCGGATTTGGATTTAGCGGACGAGATTATCCAAATATTAACAATATTAGAACAATCCCTAATTCCTTTTTTCCAAGCGCGCCAATTAACGTTTTTGGCAAAAGTGGAGTTTTTGAGTTGTTAGCTGACGTCTCCTCGGGTCACAAAAATAGCGTTGTTCCTTCGAACGGCGTTAAGTTTTTTATTCAAGGAGATTCTTGGAATAGCGGATGGAATGACATGTCGTATAAATTTGGAACTACGTGGAACGCTCAAATCAATCCTCGAAACTTAGGAATGCCCTTTGGGAATTATAGCGTGTTCGTTAAAGCCACGGACAGCATGGGATTGTCTACTTTGAGCAGTTATAATTTTAGTTATTACAACGAAGTCCCTAAGATTAATTTTGTTGCTCCAAAAGAAAACGAATGTATCAATCAACCTAACAATTACAAATTTCAAGTTCTTATAACCGATTTCGAGAACAACGAAATTAATAGCTCGACTGTGCGTTTCCAAATTATTGACGAAAAATCCCTTATGTTACTCGATAATTGGAAATTATTGAATTATTTTGGATGTTATTATTTAAAAGGAATTCGTCAAAACATCTACAACGGATTTTTCGATCCTATTGCTATTGGGTCGGGAGCGTTTAAGCTCGTAGTAAAGGCGGGAGACAACGCTAGCGTTAATTTCAATTCTATACCTTTTAACGCCGTTGGGTTTCCAAAACACGTTCCTTACCCTCCTAATTACAAAGGATTTGGCGTGTTAATAGATTCTGAGAATTCCGGATCTAACTCTTTGAGCAAGTTTCTTTTGGCAAACAAATTAAACTTAAACGATTTGCAATTTATAACAGACAAAAATTTAGATACTTCTAAAGAAAATTTCGTGGATTTAGAAGTTAATTTCGAGCTTTTCGGTACGTTTATTTCGCAATATTACAACATATCGGCATTTCCTATGGGAAGTCTCGAATGCGAACTTATTTTAGCCGTACCAACCGAATCAAATCCAGACTTAGTTATTTCGGAAGAAATAAATTACGACAGTTGGACAGGATACGGCCTAAAGGACTTGAAGTTGGACGAGAAGTGGAGCAAGAACTTTGGTACGCTTTATTATTCGTTAAATATTTCTGATTATACTATAAAAATTTACGATAAAGACCAATATTTTGAACTTTCCGACGCAGAAGAGCAGGATCTTTTTAACCTTTTAAGAAATCTATACCAGCAATCCGAAGAAGAAGTCTACCTTATTTTTAAACTTAAGGTAGCACCGTTAAGTCAACGCCAAGACAAAACAAAAAGCGATTTAAGCTTAAACTTATTTTTTAAAGGTATTACTTTCTCGTTCGTTTGGAATAATGGGACTAAAAATATACAAGAGTACGCTTTTTCTCAAGATTCAAATCCTTACTTTTTCTTCGAAAAAGAATCTAAAACAGCGTTTTTGAACTTAATTGACGATCTTAACGCGAATATTGATGGAAGAGAAGATTTAATCGCTTTTTACACGGAAAGTAACGCGTATTATCCCGCGGGAATTAAAGACAGCGTTCAATATTACCTGCCTTCTTTTAGAAAACAGTTCCTTAACGCAAGTCCAGCCGAACTCTTAAATTTCGTCAACCTTCGTCTCTCGGATTGCGTCGGTCTATACGACGCCTACAGCAATCTTATTGTAGATGGACCAAGCCTAATGGGAAATACAGGACTTGTTACGCCTAATTTGAAGTCGAGCGAAAAAAATAGTTATTCGTTGCGAGCTATACTGAAATTATACCCTTATTTTCGATTTAGCAACGGTTCTGATAATTATCGATCTTTAGAGCAATTTAAATCGGAACTTCTGAAATTTAAACTCGAACTATTCGACGAATTCAATTCGAAAATTCTTTCTAAATATTTTGACACGATGATAGAAATGAAAAATTTCGACGACTCCGAGTTTGTTAAAGTTACTAACGAAGAAGGCGTAGATTATTATTATCTAAAAGATGGTCTTAAACTCTACGCGTACGGAAAAGACGTTATTGTGTCAACTAATTACGTTTATTTGAAGTTAATTGCAGAACTTTTCGATTCGTATTACGTTTCAAACGGTAATTCGTTTAAAAACCAATGGGGCGTCTTTTTAGACGATTTTAAGCTAGAATTTATCCAAGATCAAGTTACTCCGGAGTTCGTAAATTTGAAATCGGGAGACGCTATTACCGGTACTCAAAATGTAATAGTAAAAGCTAAAGGAGACGATATGGCGTTCGCGTTGCTTTACTTCGATTATTGCGGTATGGGAGGTCCTTTTGAACCGGACTTTTTAATTGCGAACGTAACAACATTTTATTACAAAGATGGCTACTGTTATTTTAATTTTACTTGGAACACAGCTCAGTACAATCCTCCTCTGAGAGACGATTCGAATTACGGATTAACCGTAGTTATGAAAAATAAAATAGGATTGAAAGGAAACGCTACTATTAACGATCTTACTGTCGTAAATTCCCTACTAAATACGACTACAAAGGTCTTCGAAACTCAGTCTGGGGAGAATTGGGTACCTGTAAACACGGATAAACGAGTTTCGGGATATATTAAATTAACGACGCGCAACGACAATCCAATAGCTAAAATAAAAAAAATAAACTATTATTTAAGCGATCAGATTCCTTCTGAATCGAACAGAGACAAATGGATTAAGATCGTTGAATTATCGGGCGAACATCAAGACTTCGATTACGTAATGAGCTGCGATAGCGTGCCTAATGGATCGTGGTACGTAGTTTCGGAAGCGTTTTCGATGTGGCCTAATTCCACAATAGACATGGTTGAAAATAGGCTTACTTTTAACCACTTTGAAAACGCTATTCAAATTGACGACGTAATTTCGCTTCAAGACGAGATTTCTCTTAAAATATCGGAAATTATAGAATCTAAGATCGAAAGCGCCGAATTTGTCGTTAAAACGGAGAGTTCAGGAGACTGGATTCTATTAGGTAAAGACGTTCAAGCGCCGTTTTCGACCGATTTTATTGGGCTACCTTACGGAGATACGACGAAATTTAACGTTTTAATACGCTTAAAATTAAATTATCCTTCTTTTGGCACTTATTACGTTGATTTAACGAAAAACAACATCTTATTTGATCGAACAGGGCCAACATTAACTATCGTTGAAGATCCAACCACAGAATTGTATCAAATTCGCCAAGCTGACGGTAATTGGATTGCCTCCACGGATTTTGACGGAATAATTTCCGGAAAGATATGTTCAGAGAGCGAAGATTTCGAAAGTTATAGAATTATTTACAATTACGGAAAGGGATGGATTACTCAGTCTTATACATATAATTCGGAAGAAGAGCTAAATTGGGATATAAGATTTATTCCAGATGGACTTATTGAATTTACAATAATCGGCTACGACTCTTTTAACAATCCAAGTCAACCTTTACAATTTTCGTTCGTAAAAGATACAAATAACTTCGACGACTTAGAAATTGATGGATATTCTTATTCTCGCATATACGACATTTCTAAGCCCGTATATTTCCGCGTGTATCCAAAAGCTCAAGATATTGAAACATTAGATTTTACTTACAATGGGATCTTGTATCCATTTTATAAAACGAAAGGAAGCGATGGTATATATTTCGAAAGGGAAATTCAATTCAATCCCGTCGATTTTGATTTGGACAAGGGTACCGTGGGAACTCTATTACTCTCGATACAAGCTTCCGATCTAAGATCGCATCAAATAACCCAATTAATCCCTTTTACAGCCGCCTTAACTATTAATGGCGAAGTAGAAATAAATGATTATCAGATATTTGAAGATTATAGCAGCGTTCCAAACCAACCTGTAGATTTTTCGTTATTCGGTAATACATATTCGGATTTTAAAGGTAATTTTAATTTCATTGATAATAATTACACTTCGTTCTATCCATGTCACGTAGTCTTTTCCGAAGATTTTAAAGACAGCACTAATAGTTGGAATTTATTTGGTTTAAGCGATCAGGTTATTGCTACAAATCAAGCTCCTACCGACGACTCTTATGTATCTGGACATCCTCTAAATGCACCTGTTAACTTTGGCTATAGTAGTAACCTTGTTATTTTGGATGCTGATCCATACATATATTCTGGAGAACCTTTTTGGACATATATTAAGTGGGAATATCCGTATTTAGATAAAAAAATTGCGCAAAGTTCTATTTTATCGACCTACTATTCTGGTAATTGGCTTGGTTGGATTCAGACTTACTCTACGAATAATTTTGACGAAAATACGATTACGTGGAATAATAAACCGTCGCTGATAGAAGTATTAGCCAGTACAGATATAATTGGTAGTCCTCATGATGGCGGAAGTTATAAAGATATTAACTTAGGTAAACCGTCAAAGTACTATTGTTTATATCCGAGAATGGATCTTCTTAAGGACAGTAACGACCAATGGCTTTGCTTTTATAGATTTTATTCGTCAGAACATTACGAACCATTTAGACCTTACATAAAACACTATTTCTCAAAGTCGTACCAAGGTTCTGGAATGTTGTATTGTCAGACCGACGAGACCGAGAGATTAACCTTGCGAAGTCCTAACAATCTTAATTTAAACCTAAATTACGGCGATATAATAGAAATTAAGTTTAATACCACTACTAGCAATCAAATAAATTTGAATTTAAGAAAAGCAGGAGTCGAAATAAAAAGTTTAATTCTTTCAAACCAAGGCAATACAAATTTTAACACGAGAACGGTCAAGTTAATTTTAGATAAATCCATTTCCATAGATCAAATGGAATTTTCGGGGATGTTTAGTAATCCGGATAATTTAATAATAGACGATATTAAGATTTACAGAAACCTCGTTAATTTTACGGCTTTAGTACACGTTAACGAAAAAATTCCTGAATACGCCAATTTATTTTATTCTTTTAAAACAAATATATCGCAAAAAGTAAACATTAGTATTTGGGACTTTACAAATCAAAAATGGTTATTAATAAACGAAATAACAAATTGCGAAAATTTTGAAGATTATTCGTATGTATTAGATAAAAAATCGTATTACAATGCAGAAGGAGATATTTTATTTAGAATCGTTGGATTAAATCTAATCAGTCGTAAGACTTTTAGCTTAAAACTAGACAAGTTAAAAGTCGAGTATCAGAAACAGCTTCCAAAAGATTCAATTTTATCCAAATTTTCTTGTTTTTACGCTAATATAACATCTAAATACTCTAATATACACAATATCTCGTATTATAAATCTGAAATCAAGCTAACAGGAACTTATTTTAAAAACGAATACAATTTTGAGTTAAGGCCTAACGTTGAACTCGACAATATAGCCAATTTGTCCGTACAGACATTTAGGAGCGTGGACGGATTAAAATTTTTAAGAATTAATAAAATTCCAACAGAAATAGTCAAGATTTTAAAAATATATATAGACACTAATTTAGATTCAAAACCCGATAAAGTTCTTGGTGCTGATAAATTTTTCTATTACATTAATTCGTACGGCAATAACAGAGATTTATTCGTGTATTTTGACGATGGATTTGTCGAAAATACTTTTTACAACGTGTTTGTAGAATATTTGTATTCAAAAATATCTCCTTGGATAAACAAAGAACCAACTAAATTAATATTAAACAGATTGTACGAGAAATTTCCGTTTTTCTCAGACATCGAGTCAAATAAAATTGTATCTGACATCTACAAAGTAGAAATTAGCGTTTACGACGTTCATAACGCAAAAATTGCTTCGAAAACAGAATTAATCAACATCGATTATAACGGACCTCGAATTGTTCCCCTTTTTACCAATCGTACTTTTTCCAATCCAATCGTAGGACAAATATCTTTTGAAATAATTGATTCGAACGGAGTCGATTCTGTTAAATTAGAAATTTTAGACAATAATTGGAGAACCTTTAGCGGCCAAACGGAGAGAATAGGAGATGTTTGGACGTTTAAGTTTAACGAGCCCGAATTAGAGGGAAAATATTTCGTTAGACTTGTTTCGAGCGACAGTCTTGGGTATCAGTCCGTTCTCGACGATTATTGCGTCTATTTCGACAAGACGCCCGTTAGTTTCTTACCGGAGACTTTATCTGACGGATACCTTTTCAAGGGAGGAAAACAAATTGTCGTTAAAAATCCTACTGGTTCTTTGTTTAACAAAGCGATCAGAGAACTTCGCGTGTATTGCCACAGTAGCTTCGTAGATTTGGGACAATATTATAATCTTCCCGAAAATTTTAACGATTTCGTAATCGATTCTTCGATAATACCAGACGGAGAACATTCGATTTATTTCGAAGGAACAGACGCAGCTTACAATCGTTTTTCCTATTCGTTTCCAATTTTAGTCGATAATGTAGCGCCAGAAATAAAAAGCGTTTCTCTCGATAAAGAACAAGTTTCAAATCTTATTTATTTTAACGACAACATTGACGTTAAGTTGGACATGGACGATTTTTCAGAAATTTCTTCTGCTAAATTAAAAGTGCTAAAAATATTAGGAGATCCGGCTATTTACTACGGAGACGAATGGTTTAGTGTAATTCTTAAGCGAAATTCGGGAAAAGCAAACGAATTGTACGTATCGCCTTTTAAATTAGTTTATTCCTTCCGAGATTATTGGGTTGACGATAAAGGAGCGCACTACGAAAATGTACTTAATTGGAGCGATCAAGAAATACCGTTCCTCGATTTAAACGTAATTTCTATCGAAGAAATCGTTTCTTCGCAAGGGGTCTCCATTCCGTTTACGTTCGATTGGGTCGCGCAAGAAATAACTATTGACGAAAGGTATAGAGATTGTTTGGTCAGCGATTTAATTCTTAAAGGCGTAAAGTGCAATACAAACTGGAGCGTTGATTTGTCTTTAAACGGAGAATCTTGGGAATTAACCAATTTTGACGTGGCAAGCTTTGCTTTCCTTTGTCCTGAACTCGATTGGTACGACAATTTATTCGGTTTTATTAACGATCCTGCAAATTATTACTTTCATTACGATTTTCCTCAAAAATACGCGCGAGATAGATTTGATTATTATTTCGAAGTTTCCGACGTTTACGGCAACGTAATGACCACCCAAATATATCGGGGAATTTACGATAATATTGCTCCTTGCGGTTCGTTTGGAAAAATAAGTGGAGACGGTGAGAATGGAAACGGTTACACGAAAAATAATTATTGGGAACTAGGATTACGCGACGGAATTGGAACTTTATTGTTCGGTTCAAACAATCCGGAACATCGAACGTTATACTTTACTCCAGGATACGTTCTCGAGGATTTAAGCGAATCGTATTATATTACAAACGATTTCTTGTTCTTGGAAAGCGTAGAAAGAATAATGCTTTACAACTCTTCTAACTGTTATATCGGCGACATGATATTAGACTCAACTACTACTCCTTTCAATTACTATAAATTTGAATTAAGCGATGGATCTGTTCCAGAAGGATTATCTTACGTAAAAGCAGAAGTAATTGATAAAGCTCACAATACGTACACTAATTTCCAAAAGATTTACTCGTACAAAGAAAAACCTTACGAGCTTTCGAGCGACTTAAATTTTGGCGATAGCGTGTATTACGAAAAAGATCGAGATTACATTACCGATCCCCACGTTTTTAACGGATTCTTATCCCAATGGACGCAAAACGAAAACAAAAGCGCGTTGAGCGTAGAAATGAGCTATTGGGATCAGAGCGAATCAATATGGGTTCCTATGGGAACTACTGAGATTTCTGACGGTAATTTTCAGATTAAATGGAGCGTTCCCAACGATACTTTGAGCAAATTACTTACCATCGAATACGGATACATACCCATAAATTATACGAGATTTTCGCGACCAAACACTTATTTCTACGGCAGCTACGGATATTTCGGCGATTCGGAGAAATTAAGTCCGTTTTTAATAGATTTAGACGGATACGTTTACGTGTATTCGTACAATTCAACTCTTAAACAGTGGTACGTAAATAAGACCATCACTTTAGGAACATCTTTGCGAGATAAGGTTGTTTCTAATTTAGATTTAAACCGAGACGGTTGTACGGATCTGATCCTTTTCGATAAAAAATCAAGTTCGAGAGAAATTTCCATCTATACGTTTAATCAATATTCTCGCTCGTTCAATTTGAGAAGAATAATTACTCCTGAAACTAATATCAATTATCCTTTCAACGTGTCCAATTTAATATTTAGCGAATATACTGTTGAATTAACTGATTTGGGATTTAGCGTTTATTTGTGCGTTAGTAGCGAGTCCGAAGGCGTAAATTTTATTGCAAAAGTAGAATTTGACTTCGAGATAAACCCAATTAAAGAAGCTACGGCAGTTCAATATTCGTCGTTTAGAAAAACTACTATCGTATCTATTATTGAAGAAAAGGTTTATATCGGTGCTCTTAACTCGCTTTCGAACTTGCCCGTTTCTTCTGTATTTACTTTTGATAAAACTTTAGATTCAAAGAGCTTCGCAGTTTTTGAAAACAGCACGAAAGGATTGATTTCCGAGATTTCGACTTTTCGCTCCGAACTAGGACAGGTGCTCGTTATTGGAATTTCCATGGAAGCCTATAACGAAGACGATAAAGCGTATTATTTGGTTTACGATAAATCCAAGAAAATTTGGTACAAAACTTCCTTTTCGATCGATTATACGCTGAACTCGTATCCTATGGGTTTCAGAATTCGGGAAATCGTTAAATCGAAAGAAGACTACTACGAGTCCGCTTTAATTAGCACGAACAAAGGAATTTACAAAACAACCCTTTCGACGGATGTTGTGTACCTCGACGTAAGACCAATCTTTTACGCTGTAGACACTTTAAGAAAATGGGACGTCGAAAAATACGAAATTGAAGGACAAAATATTGCTATTATACCTCTTAAAAACTATCCAATAATAGAAGTTGTTAGCGTTTACGAGATTAAAAAAATTCGAGACGAAAGCGGAAAATACGTATGGGACGAAGTATCTGAAATAGATCCCGAAGGATATTTAATTAGTTACGATAAAAAGAGTTTGATATGTTCTTACGACAATTGGAAATGGAACGCTCGTTCGGAATTGGATAAAGACACATATTTCGAGGTTCGATATCGTTATCGAGCCAGCGTAGCAGAGCAATCTGGATTTATCTCTTCGAATTATAAAACAGAGGAATATACTCACGCTGAGACAATTGGAGCTTCCAACGCTTATCTAAGAGCCGATAAGCTCAAGTTTCAACTTCAAAATCCCTTCGATCCGAACGTTTGGCTTTTTGATTACGGAACCAGCGTTAATAATTGGAACTATCAGTTTAACGACGTGACAACCGGCAATCCGTACACGCTTTCGAAGAAAGGAACCTTTAAACCGAGCGGAATAACGTCGGCTAACGCGTTTTCTTACTTTCCGGAATTTAGCAACTTACGAATGAATTATCAACCGATCGTATTTCAAGGCAACGAGGTATTTACGGAAGCAGAGCTTTCTCAGTTTGAAACGGCGCAGGATTTTTACGAACCAGAGAGTTATCAAAATCTCTATTCAAATTCTTACATTGATTCGGTCTGGGCCGAAAATCTAACGGTATCCACTTCGATTGATATGAGAACCGATCTTCCCGATTTTTCTAGTTTAGCAAATCAAATGAAACCTAATCTTGTTCTTTACGACCGTTCGGGTAAGCAAATTGATCTTGGTAATTCGATACCGTATTACGTTCCATTAGGAAACTATTTGATTGATATAGACGCTTATTGCGTGGATATCCCCGTTAAAGTAGATCATAACGACGATTCAGAATCTATCGAATATATTTTGCTATCTCTAGCTCTTGCTCACAGCGATAGCAATTACATGAGAGTTTCTTTAATAAAGAACGATGGAACATTAATACATTTTACTGATATTAACGGCGCAGATAGGTTTGACGCTTACGTTTCGGGAGGTAGACACGACATGCAAACAAGAGCGTTTGGCGATGCGATTTATTCCGATCTAATATACGTAAACGGAAAATACTATTTTAAACCGTCGAACGAACCTAGTAAAGCTAATTTTGTAGAACCGTCCGATAACCACGTAGAAGACGGCGTGTTTACTAGAATTTCTCAAAATATATTTAGATTCGAGTACGAAGACGAAGAATACGAAGAAATTCACTATTACGATTACAATTATTTGCGTTTAGACACGAGCGAGCTATATAATTTTGTAAAAGACGGCTTGTTAAAAATAAGAATTTCGCTTCGAGAAGGTTTAGGGGACAATTACGATTTTGGAACTCTTTACGTAAAGCCTACTAGTTGCGTAATTTTCTCGGACAAAGACAATTTAAATAGCGAACATTTTGATTTGACTGGGACAGCAAACGCCAAGAAAGGATATAAAAACGGATTGCTTCTCTCTTCGGGCGGAATTAAATTAAACGATTTAAACGCGTATCCTAAAAAGTCGTATTTAGACAACAACAAAGACGTTAAATATAGGTTTATGCTAAGGACCGACGACACATTTAACGCAAAAACTGGAAAATTTACTAATATCAGCATTACGATTGGAAGTTCAAAAACGTATACCTACGCTCCAAATAATAATTTTGATTCTCCTATCATAGACGATTTATATGATTTATACGGACGTGAAGTTGACACTCTTTCTTACGAAGTAACCTACAACAAAGAAGAAGGGTGGAAGTGTTTCGTTAATGGTTTGGCAGATTTGGGATATAGGGGACAATTTGATACTTGCGGAGAGCTACTTATCCCCGAAATAAGCGTAAATAAAGGAGATCAAATAGAAATTTACGAAATTAAGAGTCAACTTTTCAACAAAATCGATTACACGCAACCAATTCCGGATTGGTCGATGGATTACAACGACGTAGAAACGGTAAATGTTAACGCTGGAAATGGATATAACAACCTAGAATACGCCGACGCGTCTTTAGACCGAGAAATTATATACAATTTTAACGACAATATCGGAGACATAGGAGAGGCTTTCGAAGACGCGAGAATCTGGGCAGATATCGACTATACCACTCAAATAGAAAGTTCCCTACCGTGGATTAACGATCCTAACTATCCGTTGTACTTGTGGAATTACGACAATTCGTATTACTATACAGCAATACGGTCTTCAGGGGGTTACACGAGATCAGCAAGCATCGACGATATTTACGAAGTAGATAGAAGCGATAACGACGAACACGATCCCCCTATGACGAGTATCTCTAGCTTAGCTGAAGATAAGGTTTATCAGTTACTTAAATGGGACGACGACGAACATTTGGGGGGTTCATATTATTGTGCTTTGTATGGTGGAGTAATGGAACTTAAGATCGACGAGTTCGATGATTTTCAAGCGCCGTTCGATAATTACGATTGGGAAGATTTTGAAAGAGCACATCCCGGTGGAAACGCTAATATTTTCATATACGATGTTGGAATTAGCTACGAAATTAAGTTTGCAGCTCAAATGGATAACGGGGTAGATATTGACATTTTTACTACTTTCGAAAGAACTAACTCAGAAAACGATTATATATCGTTTAGAGGCGCAGAAACGAAATATGTAGAAGATTGGAACAACGAATTATTACCAAGTGAATTCAAAAAGATAGAAAATAGTCGAGAATTTCTTTCTGCTGGAAGATACGATATAAATAAATACGATGTTAATACAGTTTGTGGTTCAGACGGTCTAATTAACAATTATTTTAATTATGCTCTTACGTATACCGACGATATGAAAGTAAAAGGAATCGGAGCGACTTTGGACACAGGAAGCGTATGGTGGGAAAAACACCTACTTGAGTTCGATCAATTGTCTTACGAATTGCGCTTAGGTAACGAGCCAGTTACTTTCCAAGACAACCTTTACGGTAAAACATTTAGCGCGCCTAACAAAACTCCATTTACGCAATTTTATGTTACCAACGATCAATATTCTAAATCGGTTCTTAGTCAAGATTCGCAGGTTAATTTCGAGAATTTATACACAAAAAAACAATTAGGTTTAACCGACGTTAAAAAGATAATTTATGGAACCTCGTTTGGTAAAAACAGTCTCTCGTATGGAGTTAGTTCGAAAATTTGGTATCCTAAATTTGTCACTTCTGGAAACAAGATTTCGGCTTCCGTTAAAATAAACGATTTCCGTCTCGTTCCCGACTTGAAACCATACGAAGGAGGGTCTCCAACTAATCATCTGGGCGAATCATTGTATCCTTATCAAACGAGTTGGTGGAATCAGCAAGAATTTTGCCTAGCTCTTCCGTTTAATGTAACTTTTTCAGACATGGGTTCGACTGATTTAGAAAATATAGCTGATATTATTGTTAAAGTTGATTTTGGAGTTAGCGTTAAAAATTTCGACGGATGGTCGTGGAGACCTAACCTCAAGATTTTCGATCCAAAAAATAAGAAATGGCTTCCATATAGGGCCGATGTTTTTGCTTACAACAACGAAGAAGATAAAGTAGTTTGGGATTACGTAGAAAGTAACCAAAATTACGACGATACCGATTACGACGACATGCAATTGCACCACTATCCTAATTTTTATTTTGGTAATAAAGTAGATACCAAAATAGATAGCTGTGTTGCGGTGTTTAAGATTTCCCGAGACGCTTACGATAATTTTCAGGACATCGTTAAGCTCGACGAAAATGGAGCGCCTTTTATTAGTTTATTGGCGTTAGTATACGTAATTCCGGGAGTTTACGAAAATAACAAATGGAACGTAGTTTTTGACGAAAATTTCCAAAAATACGGCGATCGCATGAGTTTGAATTCTACTCTTAAATATTGTCATTCGTATCTTAGAAAGTTCGAAACGACAGCGGTTCAAAAGCGAAACGTAGACGTCTCGCCTGTGTATAGTTCTCCAATTGTTTTTGACAAAATGTGGCTCGATTTATCGACTCTTCCTTATTTTGACGATATTGCCCGAATTGTTAACGTTTACGGAATTTCGAACTATCCAAAATTTACGTCGTATTTAGAAGATCCTTCTCCCGGTTATACGGTGATTGGAGACTATTGGATCTTTAACAGAACTGAGCAGAGATTGTATCTACCGCGTTCGGCCATTGTTAATTACGATCAATTCGTTTTCTCGTTCGAAAAATGGACTGCTTTTACTCACGACTTATACAACAAAAAAATATTTTATCCGGATTCTAGTTTTGAGAATGTAACCCTTGTAGAATGCGTTGTTGGAGAGAAATCGGACGGCTCCTTACAGTATTTTGTTAACAATTTTGAAAGCGATTATTCGTTTTATCAATTTGAGCCTTATTTTGTAAAATTAAATCCCGACGGTTCTATTCGATACATAGAATTTTCGGAAGATGTGAACGTTGACGAATTCGTAAGAATACGAGGCATCGTTCAATTCGTAAATAATTTTGGCACTTTAAATTATTATAATAACACTCGTTTTAAGTTGTACAACACGCTTAAATTTCCGTTTTCCGTCGCTACCGAAGAATATTTGAACGTTCTTGACATAGGTCTTTCGCTTAAGTTTAGCTCTGGATTTAGAGGAATAGGAAGTATTACTAACATACTCGATAAGTCGAGCGAATACAAGATCTACGTCGATTTTATTAAGAGAGCGTATTCGGGAGGTAGTTATAACGACATTTATTTGGGACGGTTAGATGTCAAAGATTTAGCGAACGTATCGTATAGATATAGCGAATACGAATTTCCGTACATTAATCTGAGAAAAATCGGATTAAATCACCTAGAACTATTAGAATGCTTCGTTCCAGGAAAAGAGTTACTTTTAAACGTTACCGTTGAGTTTAACGGATTTCACAAAGGAAAGCGATTGCTCGGTCATCTTGCGCTCGAGATTCTCGAAGCCGAAATCGATTCGGATTTGCTGAACGAAAAGCCTTCCGTTAAGAGCGTTGAACTATATCCTAAATTTGTTGACAGACAGTATATTATTGATTTAACCGACGACAAATTCCAATACAATTATAAATTCAGCGAAGTTGTTAACTTATACGGTTATAATTCCAGTTTCGAAAATTTAAAAGTAATAAATCCTGACTCGTACGAAATCGAATCTTTTCAAGTACGCATTGATTTAAGCGCTAATTACGAGCGTTATTTTGCCGATTTAGCGTTTACAAACACGCCGTGTTCTGTGAGCGATAGCGATACGGATGTATCTTTAGTTTACGTAGGTCAAGTTAAAAATTATTACATGTTTTTGCTTCCAGAGAAAGATTTAAAATATCAAGTAGACGAGCTTAAAATCTCAAGAATTTCCGATCGCGTTTCAGTAAGTAGAGCTTACTATTATCGAATCGATAATCTGTTATACGTGAATAAGGAATTAATATCGCAGAATTACGGAGGATTTGATTTAGACGATTACTTGGAAAATGTATCAATTGACATTTCTTACGTGTATAATTGTTGGGATACTACCGAATATTGTGCGTCTCAAATTTTTACGACCAACTTTTCGATATCCAGTTCTCAGAGAATAGAAGCCGTTTCCTTTGTCGTAACGTTTGAAGAGATACCCCAGATCGAAGCTCTATGTTATGGTACAATAGACGAGGAGTTAGGGTACAAACAATTGTTTTACGACCTAAAGAAAGACGTAAACCTTATTGACATTCAATTTTACGATTATAGAAGAAAGACGTGGAACACCACTAAATACGTGGTATACGATCTCAACGATCGAAACGCTAGAACGTTTGGATTCTTCGTAGATCGAATTGTTATGGACTTTTTAGTTTTTGACGCGCTTCCTCACGATCTTGAAGTGTATCAGCTAAAATATCGCTTCGTTATCGACAAGGATTTTTACGACGATAAGTTTTCTGTAAAAACTAAATTCGAAGCGTCTAAGGTTAAGGTCGTAATATATTACAATCCTTTCGATACGGTCGTTTCTTTGAACCCAAAACTAAAATTTTCGGCAGATATAACCGATATACTTTGTTCTAATAACGACTTAGATTCTATCAACTACGTTAACGAACTACTTTTTGATATTGATTGGAGGTATTCGATGAGAGTATTCGACGCTTTTAATAGCAAATACGATCTCAACGAGATATTTCATAAATACGTTCTTTACAATGATCCTGGTTCTCTGTGGATTCTCGACAAAAATAATTTAATGGTATCTATGCAACAAAAAGACGGAACGATTTGTCTCGAAAATTCTAACCAAAACGACCTCTACCAATACGTTAAAAAGAGAGAAGGAAGGTACTACGTAGATTTTATTTTGGAGTACGATTGGAAGTTAAAAGGCATCGTTCATTACTCTCTGGCTTCTTTAATCGAAGCTCAAGCAACTATTGAGTTAGAACGATGTAGCGTAAGAGCAAAAATAACTACCGTAAGGAAAGAATTAATTTCGCCGATAGATGTGTTCAATTCTTCTCTTTTTGTCGGAGATATTAACGGCGATAACAAGAACGACGTAGGATTTGCGGGAGGATATTTAGAAAACGAGGAAAACAGCGAGCGTTTTTACGTGAAATACAAGTTTAGCTATCGACTTAACGCTAATCCCGACTCTGAAATAGCGTTTGCTGAATTTATTCGAGACGCAAGGTTTCTAAGTGCTGACCTCGAGGGATTTTTGTATTACAACAACACAATTCAAACTAATAAAATTGCAATTGGGAACGAAAAGGTTGTCGAGTTGCTGACTTCAAACAACGTAGACAAAGCGTATCTTTACACTTCGTTGGGAGAAGTAGGGGAATTTGCTTCGCACAAAAACAGTAATAACAAATATTATTACAATTGGACTGACGTTAAATCGTATTTTAGCGGAATTTACGATAGTTTAGACGAAATAATTCTTACGATCGAACTAGTTGATCTCGATTCGGGAAGAGCTAAAAATGTAACTTTTATTGGCGTGCTCGATTTTGTTGCTCCTGTTTTAACTGTTCGACTTGGAGACGGTAATACCGACTACTCGAGAAATTACGCTGCTCCGTGGACTTCCTTTAGCGTCGAATGTAGCGACAACATGGAAGGAATCGTAAAACTTGTTTATAAGACTAAGATTTACGACTACAACAATAAATTAATTTACGAATCTAGAGTGACGGAATTAAGTTCCCTTAGTGGCAATTTGTACGACATAGGCGTTCCTGTTAAGAATTTTGAGTCGAGCAAAGAATATTACTACGTAGTAGAATTTCAAGCTATAGATGTCGCAGGAAATGTAGCTATAAATTCAAGCAAAATTTTAGTATCCAACGAAGTTTCGATACAATTTACTGACGACACAGTAGACGTAGACGCAATTTATTCCGGACTTAACGATCTTGTTAGTTTCACGATTCGTGGACCCGACGGTAGCTCGATGAACGGCAAAAATATTCGATTAAAGTCGGGCAGTTTTAACTTTGAAAACGTTTACTGGGACGATTTGACTCAATCTTATAAAGTTAAATTTGAAGATATTTACGATTTGGTATTACATTCTGATAATATTTTCGATTACCAGATGGCTTCTAACTATAGAATTGATAATTGGCTAACTTGGAAAGCAGAAGGAGACGATTATTACGCGTTTGCCAAACATGCTTCGTTAAAAACTCCTCTCGCCTTGACTTACGCTTTACAAAAATTGAAAGTTGTTTATATGGACGCGTCGAGAAACGAGTCGTTTAGGTTGTTCGATAGCTTAGGAATTAAAAACGTTTATTGCTACTTGTACAACTCAACGACTAAAGAATACGATATCAGACGCACATTTGCGCCACCCGAATTTTTAATTTTCGAAAACGGGACGATATTGTGGTCTAAAGAAATTAATTTCTCCAACATGAGTATCAAAGACAACGCGATTGTATTTGAATATTATACCTCTGCTTACGAAAGCGTAATAAAAGACAGCAATAAAGACGGTATGGTTGTCAAGATTTTAATACCGAACATTTACAGCACTCATTGTACAATTGACGAGCTAGAGATTGGATTTTTAAATTACGATGGCAGCGCTTTCTATTACGCGTTAGATAGCTTCGATTTTGACAAGTATTTCGCAGACGCTTCTATGTATCAGAGAGTAATTTACGGATTGTCCGATCTTTTAGAAATTCCTATTTACGTAAATTTTGATAGATTACAAGCTTCTAATTTAAAGACCAAATTTGATTTAAGACAGATAGAGTACGTGACATTTTTAGTTAAAGACGCTCCAATATGGCCAGGAGCGCTCGAAGAATTTTACGACGATTCGTTTGGAGTAATTAACTTTCCGTATCAAATTTTTGGCGTTTCCGAAATCAAACTATACAGCGTATTATCCCACAACTCTTCGCTTTCTGTCGAGTTTAAAGATTTAGGAATTAATTGTTTGGCAACGGCTAACGGTCTCCTAAAGTTAAATAAACTTAACACAAGTTTAACTAACGTAGAGGTTTATCTCGATAGAGCGTTGCTTTCTTTTGGTCAAACTTACGAAATACCTTACGCAAGCACTATAACGGTATACTTTGCGATCAATTCTCACGCTATGCCTTTCGAACTTTACGAATTTGCCAACGCTATATTCGATTTGTTCGACGAGAATTCTAACAAATACCTAGCTCCGTCAATTGTGGAGTACGATAGTTCTAAGAACATGTATTACAGCAAGTTTACGTTAATTTCTAAGCTAGGAAATTACAAGTTCAAATTCTGTTATCAACCCACTAAAGTAGAGGAATCCGCAAATTCAACGCAATCGTTAAACGTAGAATTAATTCCGGGAACGCTTTCTAAGATTTGTTTGAGTAACGATAGAAAACTGGTTATTGACGCCAATTATTGGCTCCGTTTAGCTACTCGATTTAATTTGCGCTACGAAGACCTTTTAGAATTAAAAGGATACGTTTTAGACGACTCTCGTTATTATCAAGAAAGGGAAATTATCGAATATCGAGCGACTGATCCTATTGGAGTTACTTCCATGTCCTTGTACGAGCTAGATTTACACGGATTAATCGCAGAATCTAATTTTATCGATACGAATAATTTTGTATTGGAATACATCGACAGAGACGATCAGAATAAGATTAAAAAATTGTACGAGATGGAAAACAATAAACCGAAATTTGTTCACGACAGCATTTCGAGCGCTAAAATTGAATACTATTCTTATTATTACGCAACACACCCAAATAAATACGTGTTAAAAATCACGTGGGATCAGAATTGTTTAATACCGTTTGACACCCAGTTTTTAATCACTTATCGGGTGAACCAAGGAAAACTAATCTCTCCGTTTACTTTCGAAGAGAACGAGGAAGACTTCTTAAAACCCGTCTACTTCGTTAAATACGATTATTCTACTTGGGATTGGACGAATACAGAACAATTTTACGAGGTCGTTAGTTTGTATTCGGAGAGCGAAGCGGAAACTTTTAACAACGTTATCTACGGAAATACTCTTACCATATACGAGTCTTCGTTTGGCACCGGAATATTAGATTTAGGTAAGGTCTACAAGATTTCAGGAGACAATTGCGAAGAATTATCTCAGCAATATTACGATTACGAAATTGTAAATATTAACGAAATAGACGCGTTAAGGTTGACTTATTTGGGTATGAGTGGAGTTGCTCTTAAAATAGAATATTCTTACGCGCCCTTAGTTAAGTTAGACCACTACGCGTTAGAAAACGATTTAAGCAATAGCAAGATAGAGATTTTTGATGGCGTGAGCGTTTTAGAATGCCAGAAAGCTAAATTAACTTATTTATCAGATTTTGAGATTGTCGGAGAAAATAGCAATTATCTGAAGTTCTACTCGTTAGGAACGAAACTAACTTCGAAAAATTACAATTTAACTGCGTTCTGTTTTGTAAACTATACGGGATACCTTGTCGAAGAATTAAACCTTGTAAACAATTTATTGTTAGAGTTTTTAGACGATTCTGGAAAATGGATACCTATTGCTAAAGTGCCTATTTCAGAAGATGGCAAGTTCAACTCTCAATTTATGCTGAGCAAAGACAGCTTACCTTTTGTTTTAAACGAAGAAAGAATATTACGACTCGTTTATTTACCCGAATGTTTAACGGATTACAACAAGCAAGTGATTACGGTTAATTATAGCACGTTCGATTGCGTGTACGAAGTAAAATCGCTTTCGGAAACGTTTACTTTTCACGTCGACGGTAAGACGAGCAAACTTCACTATATACCAACAGACTTTTCCAAAGCTGTAGATAGATGGGCTCCGATTCAAGAGAGAGTGTATTCAATTACATCTGATCCTAACGAAATGCTACACGAAGGAGAATATTACGTCTTACTTGATTTGCATAGAACGATTTCCGATAATTACGCGTTTAAATTTCAATTAACGGACGATAGAGACCAACCGATTACGAATCAACCCGTTTGGATGGAAATTGGTTTTAAGCCAAAAGCGGGAACGAATTTTAAGACTTTAAATTGGAAAGACGAAGGGGGAGAATACGTCGATGCGGACTCTCCAGGTACGATGGTAATATCGCGTATGGGAGACTACGTGTTAAAAGGTCCCGGAATCCAAGGGTGTTCCCGATCGCCGATGTTAACTCGCCCTGAAATTTACGATTACGTCGATCCCGAAACAGATAGAATAGGAAAATATTCGAGCTATTATTACGATTATAGAATATCTGACTATAACGGTCTCGTTGAATTTAATTTCTCGTTTATCGACGATATTATAGGAGATTCTCACAGAATTTTCGATTCTTCGTTGTTTTCTACGCCTTCGATAACTCAAGATTCGTTGCAAGATTATAGGTTGTACGTAAGAGTTTTTCACGCTCCGTTAAGCTCAGTCGAGGAAATGGCGTTCTCTGACACGTCTGGAGTATTATGTTCCGAAGATCATATACTTTTTGATTCTTCGAGAACTTCCGAGTTTAACGGCTACGATTTGTCTCAAACCGCTTATTACGATGGAACGTACGCTGAAGGTTTGTGTACAATTTATCCCGAAGATGTATTATTGGGCGTTCCCGACCTTCTCGTGTATCAATACGGAACCAAGTTAAACGATTCTTTTAGTTTTGACGTGGAAGTAGTGGAGGCAGATCTAATCCCCGACGCGTCGTTAATTACTATCGATAAGCTTGCGAATAGCTTTAACGATTCTTTGTTAGTTCCCGAAGAGAATCCGTACGAATACGAAGTAGAAAAAGAACTTTTGTACGGTACTCCAATATACGCAACAATTACGACCTATTACAACGAAAATCCGTTTGCAGACGGCGTTCCTCAATTTGTTTCGTATGTAAACGAAAACGGTTTTGCAACGATTAACGTTTCGGATTATTATCTTATGCAATTACTTCCGGGAGTGTATCGAGTGAACATATATAGTATTCCTCAACCTTACACTAAAGAAGCGTATAGGTTCTGTACTCTCGAAGTACGTCCAAAGAATTTTCTCAAATTTGGGGAACCTTCCGTCTCTTTGGATCTGCTCAATTGGTTTGATTCTGGATTAGGGGGTGCCTATATATCGGACGAATATTTAATGTACGAAGACATTTATCCACGACTTATCGCTTACCTCGGTACTCTGCACAACGAAACCGGATTAGAGGATTACGTGTCAATAAACGTCTACGCTAAGACTTCTTCCGATGGCAATACTTGGTCCGATTGGGTCACTATTGCGGAAGAGATTACGCTGAGCTCGTTAGTCTTAGACGGACTTTATTACTTAGAAGTTCCTCTAGGACAAGACGGAGGAGCAATGTTGATGGGAAAACAAATTAGGCTTAACATTACGGCAGACTGTTCTTACAACGAGATGGACATGAAAGACAAGTTTAGAAACCAAGGACTTTACATTTTGAACTTATCTATTGTTAATTCCAACATTAGAGGAGACACAAAGGTATTGTATCGTTACGAAAGCCAACAATCCTCTGGATTTACGATAATTGGAGAAACTTCTGATAATAAAGAAAAATACGGAATCGAAAGGTATTTCACGTATACTTCAAACGAAAAGACCTATGGAATCTCCAACGACGACATATTGCTTAATCTGGTTGGGTGCGTTGGAGTAATTATAGTCCTAGTGAAAGGAAAGAAATATTATAAAGAGTATAATTTAACGGAAGGAGAAAGCGGAAATTACACGATTAACGAAGACGGATATACTATTACTTTAAACAATAACACGATACTAGACGAGGAATCTGATCTTCTTATTCAATATGCTATTAATATAAACAACAGATATTTGCTCGATTGGCACTTTTCGGCGCAATCTGGATTCAGAAATAGTTTTGAATTACCTTACACAGTTAATTTGTCCAGTAGTAAAAAAATCGATTATTTCGGCACGTTTTATTCGAAATTTGTCGAGAAAAACAAAATTAATAGCAATAAAGTCTTAACGTTAAATAGAACTTTTGTAGGAATTACTAACAAAGATTACGTGATTTATAATGTTACCTATTTGGACGGTAGGGCATTTGTTGGTTCCTACACAACATCAATTAACAATAATAGAATTACGCTTACTTTTACTGATTCTTCTAATTTAGATGTTATTGTTGAATATGGAATAGCCACCTATTATCTCGACAGGGGCTACCAATGGATCGGCATGAAAGCGTCCGATTCCGTAAGAAAAGTTTCCAAACTTCGCGAACAGAACAAGATTTTAGATTATAGCAAAAGTTCTGCAACTAACGTTAATTTATTAAATGTACCTAAAGATCCAATCGATCCGATGGTAACGAACAATTCTAAAATTATCGTTCCGATTTTCAAAAACAACATTACTACATTATCTTTTGAACAAATACCTTTAATGTACAACGAAAGATTGAAGGGCTCGTTCTATTTAGACGATTGTGTATTATCTCAGGTAAACAACAACACCAGACCTGTGATTGTTTCTTTTACAATAGTGGACGAGGACGACGAAAGATATTTTGATTACGTGGTTATAGATCCTACTAAAAATCCAACTCAGCACGAATATAATTTTGAAGTGAATTTACAACCTATATATTCTCTTAAAGGATATTGTTCCGTTGAAATTTTGTTAGAATTTAGCACCTTTACGGATAGAAACAACACAATTCAGTACGTATTAATCAACGAGTTCAGATTGACGGCAGACGATATAATATTGCAGACCGTAGATAAAATGGCGTGCGACAGAAGGGGCAAGTTTGACGCGAAGAGATTTTTGAATTCGAACCATTGGATTCAAATTTTCACTTCCGAACTAAACAAAACGTACGGCGTTTTGGACAACTCGTGGATGACGATAGGAATCGAAGGGTTCGACAACTACGGCGAACTAGTACATTTAACGAAGAATTACACATCCAGCGAAATCTCGTTTGTTTCAAAAGGACAAAAATATAGTTTCCAAAGTTTAGCTGAACACGATCGCAGGTTAGTGGATAGCATTGGATTTCATTTGAATTGTTACGACCTTAAAGAACCCGCTTATTTAGAGGGACTAATTTCTCTTTACAAAGGAAAAGAAGCTTACGTCGAGGGTGAGATTCCTGTTTACGACAAACAATTCTCGATGAATTGGCCTTACGCTAATTATACGGTAAATTTAGGCGAGTTTGACGCCAACGAATACAATTCTCTTCGTTTCTTCCTTTCTGAAACGCCTATATCTGAAGAATACCTAAGCGTTGTTGGATCCGTTTATATGCACCATAAAATTGACCTCAACGACAACAATTTAATTATTAACGAAAGCCTTCCCGAAGGAGTTGCGTTTGCCGTAGCTATTCCTAGTTCGACGCTTAGAATACCCTACGTTGAAGTGGAAAAAATCGATAGAATTTGTGTGCCTTACGAGTACGTGGAGTCGTGGCAGGGATATTCTTTAACTGAAGACGATTACGAGGTTTCAGATTACAATCTCGATAATTTGAACTATTATCAGCCGTCGTACCGTACCTTGATTCAAGGCATCGATTACAACTTAATTTATAACGATACTAATTATTTTATTTATTTCTACAAAACTACTTCCGAAATTAAGAATATTCTTTCTGATACAACGATACAAATTGATTTTCACGCGTTCTACGAGTATACTAAATTAGATTATATTGTTGTACAAGACAAGTGCACGTATAACGCGGAACTTCGTTGGTTGTTTCCCGAACAGAGCTTTAATCCTGCTTGGAGCTCGTATCCTTATCACCCGGACTTAGCTTCTAAAACGAATTTTAGCGTTTCTTACGCTTATTTATCCGAATACGCCACGAAAAACAACTATATGTCTACAATTTCCGAAGAATTTCAGTTCTATCCGAACGAATACAGCTTTACCTCGTTTAAATTTACGGGATTTTCGAGTTATAAATACGACGTTTCCGTAAACCTTACGGATGGAGGT